>Ga0302320_10000781_pt1 | contig 74935 bp, 62 predicted proteins | sample Bog_T0_3_FD_202130 | JGI IMG/M metagenome (GOLD analysis project Ga0302320, IMG submission 202130) | Peat permafrost microbial communities from Stordalen Mire near Abisko, Sweden - Bog_T0_3 | ecosystem: Environmental > Terrestrial > Soil > Wetlands > Peat | place: Sweden: Abisko, Stordalen Mire... | reverse complement strand
CGAGTCATCGGCAGAGTAATGCCGAAAGCAATCCTGCTGTGCCTGCCGGTCGTGTTGACATCTCTGGCCTTGGCGCAAAGCCCGGTGAACCCGCGCCTGCTGGCTGCGCGCTGGCCGGCGCAGTGGATCGCCGCGCCCGCGACGCCGCCCTTCGAATACGGCGTCTACCACTTCCGCAAGACGCTTGAGTTGCCAGCGGCGCCGGGCCGATTCCTGGTTCACGTCTCCGCCGACAACCGCTACCGGCTTTTCGTCAACGGCCGCTCCGTTGCCGCGGGGCCGCCGCAGAGCGATTTACGGAACTGGCGGTTCAATACGATCGATCTCGGCCCATATCTGAAAGCCGGGCGGAACGTGCTGGCCGCGATCGTCTGGAACGGCGCAGAACACCGCCCCATGGCGCAAATCTCGCATCGCACGGGTTTCGTGCTGCAAGGCGATTCCGAGCGCGAGCAGGCGGTGAACACGGGCGCGGGCTGGAAATCGTTCCGCGATCCGGCGTACTCGCCGCTCGATTGGCGCGATGTGGACCAGCGGCTGGGGCATCAGTATTACGTCGCCGGATCGATGGAACGCGTCGATGGCGCGCGTTATCCGTGGGGTTGGGAGCAACCCGATTTCGACGATTCCGCCTGGCAGCCGGCCGTAGCGATCGACCCCGGCGCGCCCAGCGGCGTGGAAAGCCATCAGAAATGGCAGTTGACTCCCAGTCCCGTGCCGCTGCTGGCGGAGACGCCGCAGCGCTTCGCGCGGGTGGCGCGCAGTGAGGGCGCCGCGCCGTCTGACGGGTTCCTCGCGGGCTCGGCTCCGCTCACCCTGGCGGCGCACACGCGCGCGACGATCCTACTCGATCAGGGTGTGGTGACGACGGGTTATCCGGTGCTCGTCACCCGCGGCGGCCGCGGGGGCCTGGTTCGGGCCGTGTATTCCGAGGCGCTCTACGGCGACAGGAACAGGAAGGGCGACCGCCGGCAGATCGAGGGGAAAAAGGCGGTCGGGGTGTGGGATGAGTGGCTCCCCGACGGCGGGCAGAAGCGCGCTTTTCGTCCGTTGTGGGTGCGCACGTGGCGCTATCTGGAGTTGCAGATCGAAGCCGGCGAGGAGCCGCTGACGATCGAGGACGTCCGCAGCGATTTGTGCGCCTATCCGGCCGAGCGGAAGGCCCGGTTCGCCTCCGACCGGCCGGTGTTAAACGATATTTGGGACGCCGGCTGGCGCACGCTCCAGCTCAGCGCGCAGGATACGTTCGTGAGCGATTTGTCCTGGGAACGGATCCAGTATGTGGGCGATACCAAGCTGCAGGCGCTGGCCTGGCTGGCGGCCACGGGCGACGACACGCTGTACCGTCAGGCGCTCGAACAATTCGATGCTTCCCGCGCGCCTTTCGGCCTGACGCAATCGCGCTTCCCCGCGGAGTTGGATCAATACACGCCGCTGTACTCGCTGGTGTGGGTGACGATGGTGCACGATTACTGGCGCTACCGCGGCGACGACGAGTATTTACGGCAGTTTCTGCCGGGCATCGGGCAGGTCCTGGGGTGGTTTGACCGCCAGAAGACGCCCGACGGATTAATTCCGCCGCTGTTTCAGCTCGACTTCGTCGATTCGGATTACTTCCGCCAATATGCCGCCATCCTGCGGCAGGAAGGGCGTCCGGGCATGGCGATCCATAGCCTGTTCTACGTGCTGGCGCTCGATGACGCCGCCGATCTGTTCGCGCGCTCCGGCCAGAACCTCGAATCGCAGCGCTATCGCCGCGAAGCGGCGGCGGTGCGAGACACAGTGCATCGCCTGTGCTGGGACGCGACCCGTCAGCTTGTGGCCGATACGCCGTCCCGAAAGTTCTTTAGCCAGCAGGCCAACATCCTCGCGATTCTGACCGATACAGTGCCCGCCGCCGAACAGCCTGCTTTGCTCGAACGCCTGCTGGCCGATCGGACGCTGGCCCAGATACAGCTCTATTTCCGTTTCTATCTCGGCCGCGCGCTGAACAAAATGGGCCACGGCGATAGCTACGTGGACAACCTCGGCCCGTGGGAAAACATGCTGGCCAACGGCATGACGACGTTCGGGGAAACGGATGGCAACCCGCGCTCGGAATGCCACCCCTGGAGCGCGACGCCGGTCTACGAGCTGCTGACAACGGTCGCGGGCATCCAGCCGGGCGAGGCGGGCTTCAAGACCGTGCGCATTGCGCCGGCGCTGGGGAGTCTGCGGCATGTGGAAGCGACGATGCCGCACCCGTTGGGGCCGATCGAGGTTTCGCTTGAGCGCTCTGGCGCCTCGGGGCTGAAAGGGTCGATTCGCCTGCCACAGGGACTGAGCGGCGAATTCGTCTGGCGCGGAAAGAAGACCGCGCTGGCCGGACCCATTGTAGAGATAGACGAGAAGTGAGGCCCGGCTTGCCCGTGACGAATTCCGCCCCGGGCTGGCATTGTTGAGGGCGCCGGGGTTTTAGGGGTTGCGTCCGGCAGCACGCAACCCCGCTTCATTTTCCGGCTGCCGCGCGCCGCCGAGATCGCGAACTTCCAGCGTGCCGGCGGCCTTGCGCAGATTCGACCGTTGCGCGACCGAATCGCGTGGATCAACTCGATGTGGACGCCGCCAAGCGCCTCGGTGTCCATGTACGCGTATTGTCCGGAGCCGGCCTGGCCCACGTTGCCCCAGGCGCCAAGATGAAACTCCGGCCGATGTTTCTTCCAACCTTTGCCCCGTCCATTCCGTCAGAAGGGCAGAAATGAGAATGGGATGGGACTTGCTTACGGAGTGGCACTCACAACTGTGCTATCCCTGACACGAACGCCTCGAACACAGGACGTCCCCGCAGTGCAACCGGAGCCTGTCTCCACGGCCACAGATTCTGCCGCGCGCGCGACCGATGCCGAAGTGTGCGAACTCTGCCGACGCGGCGACCACGCAGGGTACGAGCGTCTGTACCGCGCCCACGGCGGGCGCATGAAGTCGATCGCCTGGAACCTGCTGCACAACCATGAGGACGCCGAGGACGCCGTGCAGGAGACCTTCCTTAAGGTGCATCGCAGCATCCATACTTACTCCGGGCAGTCCGCCTTCTCCACGTGGGTCTACCGCATCCTGGTGAACACGTGCACTGACTACCAGCGCAGCCGCAAACCCCAAACCGAAGTGCCCGCGGAAAGTCTCGTGGCGCGCGCCCCGAGCCCGACGCTGCGCCTCGCCCTGGAGCGCGCACTGGCCGATCTCAACGAGCGGCAGCGCGCCGTTTTCCTACTGGCCGAGGTGGAAGGACTCACGCACGGCGAAATTGCAGCCATTCTAAGCGTCGCTCCAGGGACGTCCAAGGGCCTGCTGTTTGAGGCGCGACGCAGGCTACGAGAATTGCTCGACCCCAACACAGGGCCGGTGAGGAGGTTCCGATGAGCTTCGATTGCTCGCGTCTCGAGGAAGCCCTGCGGGAGGAGGATCCCGGGTTGTTGGCTGCAGCCCGCGAGCATGCCGCCGGTTGCGCAGCATGCCGCAAGGATCTTGAAAGCTGGCATTTGTTCACAGCCACACTCTCCTCTACCGCCAGGGAGTTGAAGCACGAGTGGGAGAGCCCGGATCTGTGGACCCGCATCGATGCGGCTTTGCCACTGCGGCCACAGGCTCAGCCAGCGCAGCGGCGTGTACTGGGCGACTGGCGCCTGTTCGCCACGGCCGCCGCGGTACTGCTGCTGAGCGTGGCCGGCGCGTGGCTGGCAGTGCGGCCTGCTGCCCGGCGGCAACAGCCGCCACAGGCGCTGCGCCAGCCCCCATCAGAAGTCCTGAATGCCACGTTCAGTAACCCGAGCCGCCAGTTTCTGACCGAACAGGCGCTGAAGGAAGTCCAGCGGAATGAAGTGGAGTATGTGCGTTCCTTAGACCGGCTAGCGAAGCTCGCCGGACCTGCGTTGGGCGGCGATCCGTCGCAGTTGATGGCCAGTTATCGCGAGAAACTCACCCTGCTGGACGCGGCCATCGCCGATTTGCGCGAGAACCGCGCGCACAACATGCTGAACGCCAATCTGAACACGGAACTGCTTTCGCTATACCTGGAGAAACAGAAGACATTGCATGAGGTGATTCAATATGCGTCGCAATCAAATTAGTGTTGTGTTGCTGGCTCTGTGCGCCATTCCGGCTATGGCGCGTACGCAGCAGGAGACGGTACGGAACTTCGACAGGACAGTGCCGCTGGGCGCCGGACAGCGGCTGCAAATCGAATCGAAGTTTGGAGAAATCAAGGTTCACGGGGCGGCGCAAAAAGATATGGTCATCCACGCCACCATCCGCGCCGCCGCCGCAAGCCAGAGCGAGGCGCAATCGCTTGCCGAGGGCATCAAGATCGACGTCCAGCAAAGCGCGTCCGGTGTTTCGATCCGCACCATCTACCCCGAACGCGAGCGAAGTTGGTTCGGCTCCCACGACTTGTCCTATTCGGTGAACTACGACATCACGTTGCCCGAATCGGCGCCGCTGGAGGTGCGCAACGAATTCGGCGAAGTGACCCTCAGCCACTGCAAGGGTGGATCCAGGGTCGTCAACGGGCACGGGGCACTGCATCTGCTCGACGGGGCCGGCACACACAATCTGCAGGATGCCTTCGGCGCCGTGGAGGTGTCTGGAAACCACGGCGACGTGACGATCAACAACGGTAATGGCGCGGTGACGGTCTCAGATGTCAGCGGCAGTGTGGATGTCAAGAACCGCTTCGGCAAGGTGACGGCGCGCAACACGGGCCGCGGGGTCACCATTGTGAACAACAACGGAGCGGTGACGGTCGACACCGCCGCCTCCGCGAACGTCACCAACAGCTTCGGTGAGGTGGGCGTCCACGCAGTGCACGGCGATGTGAATGTGCAGAATGGCAACGGCGCGATTACCGCAACCAATGCCGGAGGGGCGGCCTGGCTGAAGACAAGCTTCGGGTCGATCGCGGCGACCGACGTCGGCAAGACGCTGAACGCAACGGACACCAACGGCAGCATTCGCGCCGCGCGGGTTGGAGGGCAACTGACGGCCAAGACCTCGTTCGGCTCCATCGACCTGAGCCAGGTCAACGGCGGAATCGATGTTATGGGCCAGAATGGCGCCGTCAAAGCCGTGGACGTCAAAGGCTCGGCGCACGTGGTCACCAGCTTTGGGGGCATCACGATGGAAGGCGTCACCGGCTCCGTCGAGGCCACCAACGCGAACGGTTCCATCACCGTGAATTCCGCGGCCCGAGGCGGCTGCCAACCCATTGTCCTCAGGAGCTCCTTCGGGCCGATCAAGCTCGGGTTGCCGGACGGCGTGAACTACGACGTGACGGCGACCACGACCTTCGGATCGATCAACCTCGAATTCCCCGTGACCACTAGCGGCACAATCTCGCACGACGCGATCCATGGCCGCATCGGCAACGGAGGCTGTGAGCTCCGAATCACAGATTCCAATGGCCGCATTGACATTCTCAAGCGGCACTAACGGGGCGCTGAAAAGTCCGTTCGGGGGAAGTAAGCGCGCCATCCTGCGGAAGCACTAGTGGGCACGGCGCAGGGTCACACGCTCGAATACGCCGACGGAGGCGATCTTGTCACAGCGGCCGCTAAGATTCCGATAGTCGCACTCATGTGGCCGGAACGAAAACGGGCATATCCAATAGTGGCTCAATGGCGCGCCGTGAGACGTCGCCAATTCTGGCCGGATCTGCCACCAGGAAATGGACAACTGCCGGCAGTCGGGCTACTGTGAGCGGAGCGATATCTGGCGTTATCGGTGGCGACATGCGGTGGTGTGTCCTGGGGCATCTACCGAGATCGTCTCCTATAGGCGGACCGGACTGCGTAGCGTGGGCGACTTTTACGGGCGCACGTTACGGTAAGGCAATGTCCGCCGGCTGGTTGTTGGCAGGGATAAACGAGCGATCCACGAGGTCTTTCATCTCGATCGCCTTGGTGAGAATGCCGGCCTTCAGCGCCATGTCGCGAATCTTGGTTAACTCCGCGTCGGTCGGTGTGAGCATGCGGTAGCTGACGCGATCGGGCGGTTCGGTTAGCACGAAGCGCAAGAGCTTTTCCTCCTGCCAGAAGTAGGGTGCGGCGATTTTCGCAGCTTCGAGGCGGTGGTCATCGGCCCACGCTCCGCTCTCCGCGATGCCGCGGACGAGATCGCGAACCACTGCCGGGCGCTCCTGGATCAACTTCTCATGGACCACGAGAACGCAGGAGATGAAATGCGGCCAAATGTCTTTGGCATAGTAGAGCACGCGGCCGGTGCCGTCGAGTTGCGCCCGGGCGGGATAGGGCTCGCCGACGAAATAGGCGTCGATGGCTTTGGCCGCGAGCGCGCCTGGCATATCGGGCGGCTGCATTTCAATGAACTGGATCTCCTCGGGAGCGACCCCCTGGTCGTCCATCAGTTTGCGCAGCACCAGGTACTGGTTGCTGTACTTGCTCGGTACGGCGATGGTGCGCCCGCGCAGGCCGCGCAGGTCCTTGGCCGCAAGTCCCTTGCGAACCACCAGCGTCGAGCCGTCGCGATGTCCAAGATAGAGGATCTTCACCGGCAGCCCCTGCTCGCGCAGTTTCATGGCTAGCGGAGCGATCATGAAGGTCGCCTCGAGACGTCCGGCCTTCATGGTTTCGGCCATCGTGGGAAAGTCCATGAAAAGCTGCGACTGGAAGCGTGTCGTGCCGCTGGTCCGCGTCGCGTAGTCCGTCACCGGGCAGGTCAGGTGGCAAGTCACGGGCAGGAAACCGACGGTGAGCTGTTCGCGGGCGGCGCGGCCAGATCCGAATCCGTAGTGCCAGGGCCGGTACCGCAGCACGCCCAGCAAGACGATGAACGCTACCGCACCGATGATCCATCGGGCGCCGGACGAGCGGAATAAGCGCATCATTCGTGCCCCCTTCGGTAGCTGGATATCGTCTTCACCGGGCGCCGTTCACGGCCGCGGCCTCGTGCTCAATTCCGAGAATGGTCAGAATTACGCGCACCGCATGCACGACCTCGGGGTGCGTCAGATCGCGGGGACGCGGCGTGGTGATGTTGAGTTCGCGGCGGATCTGTGCCGGACGGTCAGTGAGCACGATCACGCGGTCGGCGAGTTGCGCCGCCTCCTCGATGTCGTGGGTCACCAGGACCACCGTGCGGGGACGGTCGTCGAGCAGCCGGGCCAACTCTTGCCGCATGCGCAGCCGCGTCAGGTAATCGAGCGACGAGAAGGGCTCGTCCAGCAGGAGAATATCGGAGTCGCCGGCCAGTGCCCGGGCGAGTTCCACGCGCTGGCGCATACCGCCGGAAAGCTGATGCGGGTAATGATCCTCGAAGCCCTCGACCTGGATCAACCGGATCATCAGATCGACCTGGCGGCGGCGTTCGCGCGGATCGGTGAGATGGCGCAGGCCGAGCGCAATGTTCTCGGCCACCGTCTGCCACGGGAAGAGGCCGTCCTGCTGATAGACCATCCGCATGCGCCCGGCATGCTGAATGACGCCCGATGAGGGGCTGTCGTCCCCCGACAGAATGTTGAGCAGCGTCGTCTTGCCGCAACCCGATGGACCGACCAGTGCGACAAACTCACCATGTTCGATATCGAGGGTAATGTTGCGCAACACGTCGACCGGGCCGAACTCGCGCGAGACGCTGGTCAATTGAAAGGGTCGGCCGTTCACGGGATTTCACTGGCGCTCAGCGCGCGTACCCCCATTGAACGCTCGGGATGCGGGTCAGGCGCACGAGGACGCGATCCATGGCCACGCCAATCAGCCCGATCACGAGCATCTCGACGACGAGCAGATCGGTGCGCAGGCCATTGCGGGAGTCCATTACCGCGAAGCCGAGCCCGTCGCGGCCCGAGACCATCTCCGCGGCCACGACGATCAGCCAGGCGAGTCCCGCCGTGACACGGAGTGTGGTGATCACTTGGGGCATGATCGCCGGCAGCGTCACCCGCGTCAGCCGCTCCAGCCCGCTGAGGCCGTAGGCCCGCGCGACCCGGTAGTAAACGGCGGGGATGCTGGCCACGGCGGCCATCGTCGCCAGAACCACCGGGAAAAACGCCGCGAGGAAGATGAGAAAGATGGTCGCCGCGTCGCCGACCCCGAACCACAGAATGGCGAACGGCATCCAGGCCAGCGGAGACAGATTGCGGAAGAAGTTGACGATCGGCAGCAGCGCCAGGCGCGCGTTCAATACGTGTCCCAGCCAGAGGCCTGCCGGGAGGCCCAACAGCACGGCGAGCGCAAAGCCGCAGCTCACGCGGAATAAGGAGACGACGAGATCGTTCGGCAGCCGCGAACTGCGCAGCTCTTCGCCCAGCGCGCGCAGGACGGCCAGAGGCGAGGGGAAGGCGCTTTCGTGGAACAGGCCCGACGCCCAGACGAGTGTCCAGACGCCCACGAGCAAGGCTGCGACCGCTAGCGGCAGCAGGACGGAGCGGTGCCCGGCAGGCGAAGAGGGGCTCGATCTGGCGGGAAACGATTCGTTTGTCATGGTGGATCGGCAGCATCAAACCGACGGCCCACTCGGAGCCACCGGCTTTGCGGTCAGGGCTGCAATCGGAAAGTCGCGGCGTCAGGCGAGTCGCAGCGGCCCTGCCGCCGGCGGCCTACTTCTTCTTGTCGAGCAGCGCCAGGATCTGTTGTTGGTTCTGGAGCACCTGCTGCAACGTCTCCTGGTTCTTTTTAATCCCTTTCTGGTTACTCCTGATCGCGGCCTGATTGTCCTTGATAGCGGTTTGATTGTCCTTAATCGCCTGTTGATTGTCCAGGATTACCGTCTGATTTTCAAGAATCTGTTTCTGATTTGAAATAATATCTTTCTCAGCCATGCGGGTTCTACCTCTCTTACTCGATCGGAGACTTCCACCGACGCCCATCCTACGCCGCGATGGGGTGGGAGCCGCCACGGGCATCATTGCCGTGGTCGTAGTGGTCAAACTAACAGACCATGCTGCACTCGTCAATAGTTTTATCATATAAAGCGACGCCTGTCACTGTCTGACCGTGCCATGAATGCGACCATGAATCTCTGCGCGCCATGCGTTCCGCGTCTCCAGGTACGGCGTGGCGAGGCGGGCGTTGCAAGATCGGTCGGGTTGGGGCATCGAAAAACCGTTCAACGGCGCGGCGTCCGGTGCCACAATCGAAGTCAGGTGCTCGCATCCAGTGCGGCTCGCCGGCGTTTCGGCGGGGCCAATCCGGGGAGGTAAGTGACTACAGAATGGAACTTTACACGCTGAAAGTCTTCATGACCGTGGCGACGGAGCGGAGCTTTTCGCGTGCCGCCGAGATCCTGCTGCGCTCTCAACCCGCCATCACGCAAGCCGTGCAGAAACTGGAGCGTGAGTTCGGCGAGCAACTCCTCGACCGGACGGCGCGCGATCTGACGCTGACCGACTCCGGGCGCCTGGTGATGGGCTTCTGCCACCGTTTCGAGAACCTCGAGCGGGAACTCTGGGACGCCTACGCCGAACTGCGCGACGTCGCTGCGGGACGGCTTGTGATTGGGGCCAGCGAAACGACTTCGTTCTATCTGATGCCACACCTCGTCAGCTTCCGCGAGCGTTATCCCAAGGTGAAAGTCCAGGTGCGGCGGTCGCGCTCAGCCCGTCTGCCAGCGCAGGTGATCGACGGAGATCTGGAGTTCGGCGTGGTCACCCATGACCCCGAGGATAGCCGCCTCGAATCGTGCGTCGTCTGTAAAGATCGCCTGGTCTTGGTCCTCAGCCCACAGCATCCGCTGGCCAATCGCGAAGTCGTTTCGATCCAGGATCTTGGCGAGGAGTCCTTCATCGTCCACAACGTCATCTCGCCATATCACGATGTCGTGGCGAGCGCCTTCCAAAAGGCCAAGGTCGCGCTGAATATGGACATCGAGATGCCGACCGTCGACACCATCCGCATGATGGTGAGCCGCAACCGGGGCGTCGCGTTCCTGCCGAGAGTTTGCGTAGAACAGGACCTGGAACAGGGCTTATTGAAAGAAGTGAAGGTGCGGGAACTGAAAGTGGAGCGCGAGGTGCGGCTCGTTTTTCCCTCTTGCAGGGTCTTGAGCCACGCTGCCAAGGCTTTTCTTTACATTGTCATGGGAGCCCAAGGCCCAGGCGCGTGAGCATTCCTGCTGACAGCTCGCCGGGGGGCTTCGCCGATTCGCGGGGCGTGTCCCATTAGAAGCGCGGAAACGCCCGTAGATGGGCGCGGTGCCGTTTCTATCTCGAAAAACAGTATTTTTATACTACTAATAATTAGTTAGACAGCCCAGCCGCCCTCTCGTTCTTGCGGCGCAACCTGTTTCCGAAGGATGCAATTGGTCGCGTTGCGAGGGGCTTAGCGGTCCCGATCCAGGTCCTGCCAGGGGAATGCAGGGTTTAAAATTCCGCCAAAAGTCTTAACCCGGTGCGAGACCGCTCCGGATTGCATCCTATTGACATCGCGTAGTGTAACCGACTCTGCAGCCATTCCCTTAGCCACTGTTTCCAAACTATCATCATAATCTCTTATCGCCTAATAAGAAAAATGGAATTCGAATTTCTTATTAAATCATCACAACTATCTTTTTGTCTTATACATTTTTGCCCTGTATGATGTTTTCACGGATCGCACACAGGGTGTCCGGTTGTCTCGCGAAGTAGCAAACGATTTGATGACCCTTTCAAGCACAAGCCCGGCTTCTTAGCGAAGCCGGGCTATATTTACGCTGCGTCCGGGAATGACAGATTAAGGCTATTTTATCCGATTTGACGGCTGATCGAATGCGAATAGAAGCGGAGAAATGAGATTCATAATGTTCAAACCTTTGGCAGTCCTCCTGGCGGCATGCGCGGCGCTGTGCGCGCAGAGCAATTTCGCGACGTTGAGCGGGCGCGTTCAGGATCCTTCGCAGACGCCCGTCTCCGGCGCGCACGTCACGGTCACGGCCAAGGCAACCGCCGCCACGCGGGTTGCGGCGACAAACCACGAGGGTCTGTTCGAGCTGCCGAATCTGGTGCCCGGCGAGTATTCGCTGCAGGTGAGCGCCACCGGGTTCTCGGACCAGCAACGCGATGTCGTTCTCGAAGTCGGCCAGCACATGGGGCTCGATCTCACCGTGCAAATTGGACAGAAATACGAATCCGTGCAGGTCGTCGCGTCGGCTGAGAACCTGAAAACGCAGGACGTCAGCCTTGGCGAAGTGGTCGAGCCGAAGTCGATGCAGGATCTGCCGCTGAATGGCCGGATGTTGATCGACCTGGCGCTGACCGTGCCCGACGCGCACGTCGGCATGGGCGCACAGACCGGCGATTCGAGTCCGCTCTACTGGCGCCCCGGCCAGAGGTCCTCGATCACCGTCGCCGGCAATCGTCCTACCGCCAACTACTACCTGCTCGATGGCGTCACGAATACGGACCCGACGTTCAACGCCATGAATCTGAGTCTGTCACCGGATGCCGTGCAGGAGTTCCAAGTGCAGACGGGCAGTTATTCGGCGGAGCTGGGCGGCGGCGGCGGCGGCCAGGTGAACATCATCACGCGCCAGGGCTCCAGCCAGTTCCACGGAACCGGGTATGAATTCCTGCGCAACAACGCCCTGGACGCACGCACGTGGAACGAGACGCCAGGGACCAGCCATCTCGTGCAGAACAATTACGGCGGCTCGCTGGGCGGTCCGCTGTTTGGAAAACAGACGTTCTTCTTCTTGAACTTTGAAGGCTTCCGCCAGGCCCAGGCGCAGACCGCGATGGACACGGTGCCGACAGGCACGGAAGCGGGCGGCAACTTCAGTGCCAGCGGTGCAACCGTTTTCGACCCGTCCACTTCCCATGCGAATCCCAATTACAACCCCGCGTTGCCAGTGAGCACCAGCAATCCGCAGACTTTGCGCAGCGAGTTTCCAAACAACGTGATTCCGGCCGCACGACTCAATTCAGCGGCCGCCCTGATGCTGCAGAATTACGTGCCGCGCCCGAACTCGATGGGCGACATGGGCTATGGCATGACGATGAATGGGACGCCCACGGTGTTCGGCGCCGGCATGGATTCCAATAACCTGCTTGACGTCCGCGATGGCCTCGAACGCAACAATCAGGGCACGGTTCGCGTAGACCACACCTTTGGTGACAAAGACACGCTCAGCGGCCGATTCTCCTCGAGCAACGAGCAGGGATTCATGCCACAGAACCTGCCCGGTTATGGCTTCAACTTCGACAACGCCTCGCAGAACGGTTCCATCATCTGGACGCGCATCATCTCGCCGACTCTCGTGGACACGGCCTCCGTCGGCGTCTCCCGGCTGGCTATGCACCACTGGACGCAGAATAACGGCGTGAACGACATCGTCGACGCGCTTGGCATCACGGGCACGAACTTCGGCGGACCAGCCGCCTGGGGCGCGCCATATTTCAACGTGCAGGGGTATTCGCCGTTCGGCGACGCCTGGCAGGCGACGCCCATGAGCCAGTGGAGCACGACCTTCGAGGGACGTGAAACGTTGGCCTGGCAGAAGGGCCGTCACAGCCTGAAGTTCGGCGGCGATTACCGCCGCGTGATCTGGCCGATGTGGGCCCTGGTCCAGAGTCGCGGGTACTACCAATTCACGCCTGGCTTCACCACGCAAACTGCGACCAACGATGGCACCGGCTCCGCACTGGCGAGTTTCCTGCTCGGCGATCCAGCATCGGAACAGCTTCAAGCCGGCGTGCCCAGCATGAACCTGCGGAACTGGTCCGTGGGCGCTTTCGCGCAAGATACCTGGCGCATCACACCTTCGACGACGATCGATGCCGGCGTACGTTATGAATTCGAAACGCCTCTGACGGACATAACGCGCCAGTGGAGCAACATCGAGCAGGAAGGCGGGCAGTTGGTGGCGTTCATCGGCGGCCAGAATGGGATGCCGAAGGGTCTGCAGTATCCTCCCAAGCTGCGATTCGCGCCGCGGGTGGGCCTGGCGCACCATTTCCAGAAAAGCGGCCTGGTTTTCCGCGGCGCGTATGGTATTTTCTATACGCCGGTGGACATGAATACCTGGTGCAACCAATTGCACAATGTGCCCATTTTGTTCCCCATCACCAAGCAGAGCGACAACTTCACTCCGCAGATCAGCGGATTCAATTTCCCGCAACCCGTGCTTGGCAAAACGGTGGTGAGCTTCACGGGCTTCGATCCGCACGCGGCCGCACCGTATGTGCAGCAGTGGAGCGGCTCGTTCGAGAAGAGCCTGGGACACGATACCACTCTGGAGGTGGGCTATCACGGCGAGCGCGGCGAGCACCTGCAGCAGGCAGTCCTGATCAACAACGCACTGCCCGGACCGGGCGCCATTCAGCCGCGCAGGCCGTATGCCGATGCCACTTTCATGGCTGGCACGGTCTTCCCCAGCACTCTCGACGTTGCGAGCAGCACGTTCCCCGTCAGCTCGGTAAACGACCTCCAGGATCGGGCCCGGAGTTGGTACGACGCCGGCTACGTCAGTCTGCGGCGGCGCTATTCGCATGGGCTGAGTCTCCTGGGCAACTACACTTACGCAAAAAATCTCAGCGACGCTCCCGATTTCCGGTCGCCCATGTCAGAGTCCACAATTCCGCAGAACGACAATGACCTGAACGCGGAGAAGGGGCCCGCGTGCGACATACGCCATCGCGTCTCGGCGAGCATTGTCTATGAAGTGCCCGCCCTGCGGGCCTCGAATTGGACGCGCTCGCTTACGCGCGACTGGCGGCTGTCCACGATCTACCAGATCCAAAGCGGCTTCCCATTCACGATTTCGGTTTTCGGCGATACAGCCAATGCGGGAGCGATCATCGGCGAGAATCCCATCCGCGCGAACTACAATGGCCAGCCGGTCTTCGGCGCGGGCACGCAAACCACGGCGGAATGGTTCAATCCCCAGGCCTTCAGCACTCCCGCCGCGTACACGTTCGGCAACGTCGGACGCAATACCGTTTACGGGCCCGGCATGCAAACGATGGATCTGGCACTGGTCCGTTCGTTCGCGCTAGCCGAACGCCTGCGCCTGGAGCTTCGCGCCGAGTCCTTCAATGCGCTGAACCATTCCAACTGGGGTACGCCGAACCGATTCGTCAACACGCCGCAATTCGGCACCATCACGGAAGCCTCCACGCCTGGCCGCGAGTTCCAGTTGAGTGCCAGGCTTTCCTTCTGAGGCGTGCCGTGGATGGGCAAGACAACCCGATTCCCCGTCGCAGTCTTCTGCAGATGGCAGGATTCGTTGCCGGGTGTGGGCGTCGGAGCTACACCTCGGCGGCGGCCCGGTAACGGCACGGCGAAGGCCGAGCCCTAGCGGCCAGGGGCGGGCGCGGCGGCGGGTTGCGGCAGCCAGATGCGGTATTCGCGGGCCGCGGCAAACGGAACGAGATGCAGCGTGACGTCGCGGGCGTGGCCGTTTTCAGTGACGACGCCGGGCAGGTCGTACAGCCCAGATTTTTCCGCGGTGAGCTGTTCGGGGAGGGTCTTCAACGCCGCCTGATTGAGGTCGGGGATGTTGGGGCTGGCGCCCTTATCGAGAGCCAGCACGAGCGGGCCGCGCTCGACGGCGACGTAGTTGGGATAGCTCTTGCCGCCGGGCGTGAAGCGCACTGCCAGATCGACGTCGACCTCGACGCGGTCACCGCGTTTCCACTTGCGGTTGAGGCGCAGGTATTCGCCGGGCCGGCCCGTGACCTGCTTCCCATCCGGCCCGGTGGCGCGGAATGCAGCGGCCCACTCGGGCACGCGCAGGGCGAACGTGAAGCGGTGCGGCTGGTCCGGCGTCAGGGTGAAAACCGCGTGTCCGTCGAACGGATAATTGGTCTCGGATTTGACGTGCACGCCGGCGATCAGGGCCTCACCCGGAGCGATGATTTCGATGGCAACGGCGGCAGGGATCGCTCTGCGCGGGTCGACTGGGTCCACTATGACACCGGGCGGGATAAGGTCGAGCGCGCCCCAGAGCAACCGCGGGATGAGCGAGATGCCGCGCGGCTCGGAGGAGCGGCAGCAGTTGATATCGGTGGAGGGCTTTTTGCGGCCGTCCATCGGGGTGAAGTAGCAGATGTTGCCGGTGAGCGGATCCTGGGCGGCCAGTAACTGGTTGAAGACCGTGCGCTCGATCTGCTGGGCGTACTGGGCTTCCCCGGTGAGGCGCAACAGTTGCATGTTCAATTGCAGCCAGGTGACGGTGACGCAACCCTCGCCGACCTCGTCCTTCTGTTCGGCGGGGAGATCGAAGTCGTCGCGGAAGTGCTCGTGGGCGGAGGCCGTGCCGGTGAGATAGCGATGGTGGGCGACGACGTCGCGCTGGGCGGCCAGAGCGGCTTTGAAGTAGCGCTCGTCGCCGGTGAGACGGTAGAGCTCGCACAGGCCGACGAGGTCGGACATCATCTCATAGGCCTTGGCGTTGGCGGTGTGGAAAACCGAGCCGGTGCTCAGCAGCGACGAGATAATCTTCGGCCCGTTGGGCTGTTCCCAAGCCTGATCCACGATGAAGCGCGCAAAAGCGAGGTAGCGCGGATCGCCGGTGTAGCGATAAAGCTGGCACATGGGCTCGAGGACGCTGGTGGCGGCCATGCCGACGTGCTCCGAGCTTTTGATGATGTCGTGGCCGCCGCCCTGGAAGGTCGTAATCAACAGATCGCCGATGCGGCGCGAGGCCGTGAGCGCGCGCTCGTCGCCCGAGACGCGGTACCAGGCGAGCAGTCCGATGAGATCGTATTTATGGACCCAAACGTCCCAACTGGTCCAGCGCTGGGCGTCGACGTAGGTGCCGAGGTAGCCGTCGTCCTTCTGGCAGGCGATGAGCGCGAGGGCCATGCGGTCCATCTGCACCTTCAGGCGCGGGTCGTGGGTGAAGCGCCAGGTATTGGCGGCGGCGTCGAGGTATTTGCCGATGTGCTCGCCGATCCAGTCCTGCACGCCGGGGCGATGGCGGAAGCCGGCCAGAAGGGCGTCTTCCTCGATGGCCAGAAGACGCTTCTCGAGGTTGATGTGCATGCGCTCGCCGAGCAGGCCCGTGACCGATTGCGTTTCAAACGGGGCCGGAACGAAGCGGTCCGGGATGGCGTCGGGCACCTTAGGCTGCGGGCCGGCGGGCGCCGGCGCGGCGGCGGCGAAGGCGATACTGGAAGTGAGAAAGACGAGCGGCAGCAAGGCGAGGCGCATGGAGAACTCCGAACTGGATCATACGCGGGGCGGCACGGTGGGCGCAACGGCGGCGCTGCGGGCGGAGGGCCTCGGGAAGACGTACCGGGGCGCGGCGGGCGAGGTGGTTGTGTTCGCGGGAGTAGGGATCGCAGTGCACGCGGGCGAGCGGGTGGCGCTGACAGGCGAGAGCGGGGTGGGGAAATCGACGCTGTTGCATCTGCTGGGGCTGCTGGACGAGCCGACGGCCGGGCGGGTGTATTACGGAGAGAACGAGGTGACGCGGCTGGACGCGCTGGGGCGGGCCGAGGCGCGGAACCGCGAGGTGGGGTTCGTGTGGCAGTTGAATACGCTGCTGCCGGAGTTCACGGCGCTGGAAAACGTCGCCATGCCGCTGCGAATTCGCGGCGTGGGGAAGCACGCGGCCGAGCAGGCGGCGAGCGAGCGTCTGAAGGAAGTGGGGCTCGAAACGCGGATGCTGCATCGAGCCGGGGAGCTGTCGGGCGGCGAGCAGCAGCGGGTGGCGCTGGCGCGGGCACTGGTGGGAGAGCCGCGATTGCTGCTGGCGGACGAGCCGACGGGGAGCCTGGACGAGCGCAATGGCGCGATGGTGATGGACCTGCTCGAAGAGGTTCACTCGCGGCGAGCTCTCGCAACCGTTTACGTCACGCACAACCCGGCCTTTGCCGCGCGCGCGCAGCGCGTGCTGCACCTGGAGTCGGGCAGGCTACGAGAGGTTGGCTGAGGCTTTCCGCTGCGCGCGGGAGGGAGGCAGGTAGACATGTTCGAGCGATACACAGAAAAAGCGCGCCGGGTGATCTTCTTTGCGCGGTACGAGGCGAGCCAGTACGGCAGCCCGTATATCGAGACGGAGCACCTGCTGCTTGGGCTGCTGCGGGAAAACAAGGCGGTGGCTAAGCAGTTCCTGCACTCGGAGGCGGGTGTCGAGTCGATCCGCAAGCAAATCGAAGCGCAGATGACCGTGCGGGAGAAGATGTCCACGTCGGTGGACCTGCCGCTGAGCCAAGGGTGCAAGCAGGTGCTGGCGTTTGCGGCCGAGGAAGCCGAACGGCTGAGCCATAAGCATATCGGCACCGCGCATCTGCTGCTCGGCTTGCTGCGGGAGCAGAGCTGCAATGCCGCCGTATTACTGGTAGCTGAGGGCGTAAGCCTGGAGGCGGTGCGCGCGCAGTTCCGCTCAGGCCCGGAGACGGGCTCGGGCAAAGAAACAAACACCATAAGCTCCGACTTGCCTGGCGGCCCCACCGTTGCGCATGTCGGCCAGGCCACGCTGGACTTCATCAGTACCATGCTCAGCGCCGAGGCGCAGCGCATGCTCGCCTATGCCGCTGTCGAGGCAGGTCGTCTTGGCCATACTGAAATCGGAGCTGGGCACCTGCTGCTGGGTATTTTGCGCGAGGAGTCGTCAGCCGCCGCTAAGCTGTTGGAGGCAAACGGGCTGGGACAAAAACGCGTGGAAGCTGAATTGTTTCGCGAGATTTCCGATTCGCCGGGTGCCCCTGGTGAGTCTTAGAATTAGAGGTAGGTCAGTCTCTATCCGCAAAGAGGAGCGCCCGCCACGCCGGCGGGTTGGAGAGGAATCGGGGCTGAAGCCGGGTAAGCCGGGCAATGGGAATCATAACCGCGCTCAACCGGGCTGAAAAGGGGCTCGTACATGTTCGAACGATACACAGAGAAGGCACGCCGGGTTATTTTCTTCGCACGCTATGAGGCGAGCCAATTTGGCAGCCCATACATCGAGACCGAGCACCTGCTGCTGGGTCTGCTGCGCGAGGACAAAGCGCTGGCCAACCGGTTCCTGCGCTCACAGGCCAACATCGAATCGATCCGCAAGCAGATCGAGGCGCAGACGACCGTGCGCGAAAAAGTTTCGACCTCGGTCGATCTGCCGCTGAGCCACGAGTGCAAGAAAGTGCTGGCGTTTGCGGCGGAGGAAGCCGAGCGGCTTTCCCATAAGCACATCGGGACGGAGCACTTGTTGCTGGGGCTGTTGAGGGAAGAGAAGTGTTTTGCGGCGGAGATCCTGCACGAGCGCGGGCTGCGGCTGACGCAGGTGCGGGAGGAGATTGCACGGACGACGGTGGAGAAGGCGCCGGCGAGCCGTCCCAAGGAGAGCTCGCTGCTGGCGGAGTTCAGCCGCGACCTGACGCAATCGGCGGCGGACGGGCAACTGGATCCGCTGATCGGGCGGGACTACGAGCTGGAGCGGGTGGTGCAGATCCTGTGCCGGCGGACGAAGAACAACCCGGTGCTGATCGGCGAGCCGGGCGTGGGCAAGACGGCGATTGTGGAAGGACTGGCGCAGCGGATCGCCGACGGCGACGTGCCGGCGTTTCTGGCCGATAAACGGATTCTGGCGCTGGACCTGAGCCTGATCGTGGCGGGGACGAAATACCGCGGCCAGTTCGAAGAGCGGCTCAAGACAATCATGAAAGAGCTGATGGAGAACCAGAACGCCATCATCTTCATCGACGAACTGCACACGCTGGTGGGCGCGGGCTCGGCCGAAGGATCGCTGGACGCGGCCAACATTCTGAAGCCGGCGCTGTCGCGCGGCGAGATCCAGTGCATCGGGGCGACGACGCCAGGCGAGTTTCGCAAATCGATCGAAAAGGACCGCTCGCTGGAGCGGCGGTTCCAGGCAGTGAAGGTGCCACCGCCGGACGAAGCCGATGCATGCCGGATTTTGTTCGGGATCAAGGAGCGGTACGAGAAATTCCACGCCGTGGTGTACACCGACGACGCGATCGAAACCTCGGTGTTCGCTTCGAGCCGATTCATTCCCGACCGGTATCTGCCGGACAAGGCGATCGACCTGATCGACGAGGCGGGGGCGCGCGTGAAGCTGCGGCAGACGACGCTGCCGCCGGAGATCAGCGACATTCAAAAGCGGATCAAGTTCATCGTGCACCGGATGGAATCGGCGATTGCGAATCACGAGTTCGAGAAGGCGCGGTTCTACAGCGATGAGGAGCGCAAGGAGCGCGAGAACCTGCGGCAGATGCGGGAGAAGTACAACCTGGACGAATCGAACGCCGGGGTGGTGACGAAGGACGACATCGAGGACGTGGTGGCGCGCTGGACCGGCGTGCCGATGACGGCGATCAAGGAAGAAGAAGTCAGCAAGCTGATCCGCATCGAAGAAGAGCTGCACAAGCGCGTGGTGAGCCAGGAGCGGGCGATCGGGGCGCTGGCGCGGGCCATCCGGCGATCGCGCGCGGGGCTGAAATCGCCCAAGCGGCCGGCGGGCTCGTTCCTGTTTCTGGGGCCGACGGGCGTGGGCAAAACGGAAGTGGCGCGGGCGCTGGCCGAGTTCCTCTTCGGCAGCGAAAAGTCGCTGATCCGGTTTGACATGTCGGAGTTCATGGAGAAGCACTCGGTGTCCAAGCTGATCGGCTCGCCGCCGGGCTATGTGGGCTACGAAGAGGGCGGGCAACTGACCGAGCGCGTGCGGCGCAACCCGTATTCGATCATTCTGCTGGACGAGATCGAGAAGGCCCATCCGGACATTTACAACATCCTGCTGCAGGTGTTCGAGGACGGCCTGTTGACCGACGGGCTGGGGAACGCGGTGGACTTCAAGAACACGATCATCATCATGACGTCGAACCTGGGAGCGCGCTTCCTGGACAAGCGGGGTCACCTGGGCTTTGAGGCGCAGGCCCTGGCAGGGCTGCCTTCGAAGGTCGAGGAGAGCGTGATGGCGGAGGTGAAGAAGGCCTTCAATCCTGAGTTCCTGAACCGGCTCGATGAGGTGATTCTATTCACATCGCTGCTGGACGAGGATCTGCTGAAGATCATCGCGCTGATGGTGGAACAGATCAACGTGAACCTGGTGGCCAAGCAGATCAAAATCAAGCTGGCCGAGGACGCGGGCAAGTACATTCTGGAAACGACGCTGAAGGACCGCAGCTACGGCGCGCGGCCGCTGCGGCGGGCGCTGCAGAAGTACATCGAGGATCCGCTGTCGGAGGCGCTGATTCAGGGCAACCTGCAGCGGCCGGCCGAATACGAAGTGTTCCTCGGAGAGACGGGCATCTTCTGCCGGATGATTTCGGGCGAAGGCGAAGTGGCCGTGGGCGCGGGCGTCTCGGCTCCGGCGGCGATTTCGCTGTATCCGTTCTAAATCGCGCTTGGAATCGAAGGAAGAAGGGCGGCTTGCGGGCCGCCCTTTTTTTGCGTGTGTGCGCACGCATGGCGACGCGCGGCGCGACCGGCTGCAGCGGCAGCGCCAACGCGATATGGTATGGAGCATGACACGGCGGACGGTACTTGGCGGACTGGCGGCGGCAGCCGCGGCGAACCTCGGCAGGGCGGCGGCGCGATCGAAGATCAGGCTGGGTGGGCCGGTGTTCGGCAAACACGATGACCCGCGCGAACTGGCGCGGGCGCACCGCGAATTGGGCTACTCCGCGGCCTACTGCCCGGATGTGAAGCTCGAGGACAAGGAGCGGATCCGGGCCATCGAGGAAGGCTTCAAAGCCGAGGGCGTGGTGATCTCCGAGGTTGGCGCGTGGAAGAACCTGCTCGACCCCGACGGCGAAAAACGGAAGCAGAATTTCGACTACGTCGCGACGCGGCTGGCGCTGGCCGAGGCGGTGGGCGCGATCGACTGCGTCGACATCGCCGGCTCGTACAGCCCGACGGTGTGGTACGGGCCGCATCCAAAGAACCTGAGCCGCGAGTTTTTCGATGCGACGGTGGAGAACTGCCGCAAGCTGATCGACCAGGTGAAGCCGAAGCGCGCGAAGTTCTGCCTGGAGATGATGGGCTGGAGCTGGCCCGACACGGCGGAGCACTACATTGAGCTGATTCGGGCGATCGACCGCAAGGCGTTCGGCGTGCATATCGACGTCTGCAATACGATTAATACGCCCGAGCGTTTTTACAACAATGGCGCCTATATTCGCGAGCTTATCGCCAAGCTGGGGCCGTGGATTCTGTCGTGCCATGCCAAGGACCTGGACTGGCCCGCGGAGATGAACGTGCATTTCGTCGAAGTCATCCCCGGCCGCGGCTCGGTCGACTACCGGGCGTACCTCGAAGCGCTGGCGGCACTGGGGCGCGAAACGCCGCTGATGCTGGAGCATCTCAAAACGGCGGAGGAGTACGCCGAGGGTGCGGCCTACATCCGCAAGGTGGCGCACGAGGTGGGCGTCGAGTTCGTCTGAGCGGGCGTCCTCCCTATGCGAAATGCGCGCTTGCGAGCGCGCTGTATCGGGCTGGACCCGCGGCATCCGGGCATCCACGCCCCGGCGGCCGGCGTGGCCCTCCGGCAACTCTCCCGGGAACGAATGCTATCTTAGCGGATACGGGCCGCCGCCCGATCACCACCCCCTATGAGCCAGATTCTGCCTATCGTTCCGTTAACCCTTGAAGGCGCCAGCGTCCTCCATCAGATGTTCCGCGTCCGCTGGGACCAGTGGCTGGCCGTCGACGCCGGGACCCGCACTGAAGTGTTGGATGAAGCCCGCGCCTGGCTGGCCGCGGCCGAGACCGCCGCTGGAGGTTCGCAAACCGTAGCCTACGCCATGCTGGGTCACAAAGGCGACCTGCTGCTGCTCCACTACCGGCCCGATTTCAGCGCTCTGCTCGAGGCCCAGTTGCAGGTCTCCGGGCTGCGTATTGCCGGCTACCTGGAAGCCGTGAACTCGTACCTCAGCGTGGTCGAGTTGGGACTGTATGAGTCGACGCGCAAGATCTATGAAGAACTGGCCGCCCGCGGTCTCCGGCTGGATACCGCGGAATGGGAGCAGTCGCAACAGGAATTGCTCGACCGCCAGCGCGCCGCCATGAGCGGCCGCCTGAACCCTGAGGTGCCGTCCTCGCGTTATCTCTGCTTTTACCCGATGGGCCGGAAGCGCGATGCCGGGGAGAACTGGTATCTGCAGCCCTTCGCCGACCGCCAGCGCATGATGCATGAGCACGGCATGATCGGCCGCAAGTACGGCGCCGAGGTCAAGCAGGTGATCTCCGGCTCCATCGGCTTCGACGACTGGGAGTGGGGCGTGGACCTGTTCGCCGCCGACCCGCGGCCCTTCAAGCGGCTGATCTACGAGATGCGTTTCGACGCCGCCAGCGCCGTCTACGCGCTGTTTGGACCGTTCTACGTCGGCTTGCGCGTCAAAGCGCAGGGCCTCGCAGCCTTCATGGCGCAAGACGCGCGCGGCGCCGTCGCGTAGCCCGCGCTACTCGCTGACGCTGGCCTTGGTGATCCCGTCCATTTTCGGGAAACTCGCGTCCAGATAGGCGTTGCCCTGCAGGCGGATCTTGGCCTGGTCGGGCCCGCTGCCGTGCGGCGCGCCTTCGCCGTATCCGGCGTACAGCTGGTCCACCACGTCCATGCCGGAGACGACTTTCCCGAACGGCGCGAAGCCCATACCGTCCAGCCGCTTGTTGTCCGTCAGGTTGATGAATACTTGCGTGGTGCGCGTATTCGGCCCCGCCGTGGCGAACGTGATGGTCCCCTTGGCGTTGGTTTGGGTCACTGGATCGTCGGCCAGATTGCCGGCCTTGGGCGCGGTCTTGGGATCCGCCGGCAGACCGAACTGCACCACGAATCCCGGCAGCACGCGGAAGAATTTGGCTCCGTCGTAGTACCCGCCGCCGACCAACTCACCAAAGCGCGCCGCGCCCAGCGGCGCCCACTCCGGGTTGACCTCAATCACGAACTCGCCCTTCGTCGTCTCGAACTTTACCTTGTACATGTTCTCCTCGAATTCCTTTTCTAGCGCTCATCGCGCCCGCGGCCGTGTCTCTGCCGCTCGGGCCGTGCCGGCGGGTGCACCCTGCGCCCAGAGTTCTCAGTCTACGACGGTCGCCCTGTGGATTCCGTCCAGCCACGGGAATCTCGACTCGGCGTAGGCGTTGCCTTCCACCGCCAGCATGCTCGGATCGGGCCCGTTCCCGCGCGGCGGCATCTCGCCGTAGCCCGGGTAAAAGGTCTCGACCACGTTCATGCCCTCGACCACCTTCCCGAACGGCGCGAAGCCTTGCTTGTCCAGGGCCTTGTTGTCGCCCAGATTGATGAATACCTGCGTTCGCCGCGTCCCCGGACCGTCGGCGGCAAACGAGATCAAGCCCTTGCGGTTGCTCATCTTCACCGGGTCGTCGGTGATCGGCAGGTTGTTGAACAGCGCGTTGGTCTGCATATCGTTCGATACGCCGAACTGCGCCACGAACCCCCGTTTCACGCGGAAGATCTTCGAATGATCGAAGAAGCCCAGATTCACCAGCCGCCAGAAGCGCTCGGCGCCGTAGGGCGCCCACTGCTTGTGCACCTCGATCACGAACGCGCCCTTGGTGGTGGTGATGCGGACCTTGTAAACCTGCGGCATCGGCCGCGCCGACGGCGCTACCTTCTTTGGAGCCTCGGCCTTCTTCTGCGGAGCCGCTCCCCCGCACGCGGTCAGCATGAGAGCCGCCGCCGCCACGGCGCTTCCAACCACCGCCCGAATGGACCTTGCGCACATGGCTGTCATTGTCTCATTGTCGCCGCGCCCCGGCGTTGCGCCCACTCTCCATCAGGCCGGCCGTCCCGGCGGCAGGCCCATGGGGTGGGGTTGCGGGCAGCAGTTCTCCAGGCACGGCCACATCCAGGCCGCCGCGGCTCCGCTCAGGCGTTCCTCGATCAGTTCTCGAATCATGCCCACGAATTTCGGATGTGTACCCACCGTCCCCGCGCGCACCATGTTCAAACCCAGCGCCCGGGCGTGCTCCCGCGCCTGCGTATCCAGGTCGAACGCCACCTCCATGTGGTCCATGATGAAGCCGATCGGCGCGACCACCACGTCGGTCGCGCCCGCCGCCGCTTCCTCGCTCAGCGCCGCGCGCACGTCCGGCTCCAACCACGGCTCGGACGGCCGCCCACTGCGGCTCTGAAACACCAGCCGATGCCCCGAAAACCCCGCTCCGGCGGCCACTCGCCGCGCCACTTCCGTGAGCTGCTCCAGGTACTTCGACGTCTGCGCCATCGCGAGCGGAATGCTATGCGCCGTCGCGAGCAGCCGCGCCGCGCCGCGCCGGTCTTCCGGAATCTGCGCCAGGGCATCGCGCACCCGCTCGATCAGCGGCTCGACGAACCCCGGCCGCAGGCAGTACTGCGGCAGCCGTTCAAACCGCGGCGCATCCCCGCCGATCGCCGCCCGCGCAGTCTCGACGTCCTCGAGATACTGCCGGCACGCCGAATAGCTGCTGTAGGCCGACGTGACGAAGATCAGCGCCCGCCGCACGCCATCGGCCGCCATCCGCCGCATCGTCTCTTCCAGGAACGGGTGCCAGTTGCGGTTGCCCCAGTAGATCGGCAGCTTCACGCCGTGTGAATCCAGCTCCGCGCGGAGTGCCGCGATCAGCGCCCGGCACTGCTCGTTGATCGGACTGCGGCCGCCCATCCCGTAGTAGTTCGCCGCCACCGCCAGCAGCCGCTCGCGCGGGATGCCGCGGCCGCGCGCAACGTTTTCGAGAAACGGCAGCACCTCTGCGGCGTTCTCGGGACCGCCGAAACTCAACACCAGCAGCGCGTCGAAGTTATCGCTCATCCACCTTCCAGCATGCCCCAGCGCCACTCCTCGCGCCACCTTTCGAGCCTGTGCGACAATCGACGTTTTCCCGGACAACTCATGCGACGCCGCACTTTTCTCTCCTCCCTGCCCGCCGGCTGGACCGCCGCCCTGGCCACCGCAACCGCCCGCGCGCAGAGCGCGCCGGCCATCCCGGCGCTGTATCACGATGCCGCCTCGCGCCTCATCGGCGCCGCGCTCACCGACGAGGGCGGTTGGCGGAAACTCGAGTATCTATGCGACCGCATCGGCAACCGCATCGCCGGGTCCGCGTCTCTTGAACGCGCCATCGAGTGGGCCGCCTCGGAGCTTCGCCGCGAGGGTCTCGACAATGTCCAGACGCCGCCGGTGAAGGTCCCGCATTGGGTGCGCGGCGAGGAATCGGCCCGCCTGGTTGCCCCCATCGAGTCGCCCGTCTTCATGCTCGGTCTCGGCGGCAGCATCGCCACGCCGCCCGAGGGCATTACGGCGGAGGTCGTCGCCGTTTCCAACTACGACGAATTGGAGGCGCTGGGCGCGGACCGCGTGCGTGGCCGGATCGTACTCTACAACGTCCCCTGGCAGGGCTACGGCCGCACCGTTCAATACCGTTCCACAGGCGCAATCCGCGCGGCGAAACTGGGCGCCGTGGCTTCGCTCGTCCGCTCAGTCACACCGCTCAGCCTGCGCGATCCCCACACCGGTGCGATGCAGTACGATCCGGCGGTGCCGCCGATCCCGCACGCCGCCGTCTCGGTCGAGGATGCGCTGCGCATCGCGCGTCTCATCGACGCCGGCAACACTGTCCGACTGTACCTGAAGATGTCCGCCGAGACTCTGCCCGACGCCGATTCGGCCAACGTCATCGCGGAACTCCCCGGCCGCGAGACGCCCGGCGAGATCGTCCTCCTGGGCGGCCATATCGACTCCTGGGACGTCGGTCAGGGCGCGCAGGACGATGGCTGCGGCATCGTCGCCTGCTGGCAGGCGGTCGTGCTGATGAAGCAGCTCGGCCTGGTCCCCCGGCGCACCGTGCGCCTGGTTTTCTGGACCGATGAAGAGCACGGCGGCTCCGGCGCCACCGCCTATCGGAAATGGGTTGGAGACGCGCTGAAGAACCACGTCGCGGCCATTGAAATGGACAGCGGCGCCGAGCGGCCCACCGGTTTCGGCTGCTCCATTGTGGGCGCTTCCGACGACGTGATGAACCGCGCTCTCCTGCGCGCGAAACAGATCGGCGTGCTGCTCGAAGGGATCGGCGCCGGCGAGATTTCCAAAGGCGGCGGCGGCGCAGACATCGGCCCGCTGATGCGCGAAGGCGTCCCCGGCTTCGGCCACCGCACAGTCGGCCAGCGCTACTTCGAATGGCACCACTCCCAGGCCGACACTCTTGACAAGATCGACCCGCGCGATTTCCGGCTCAACGTCGCCTCGCTGGCTGTGCTGGCCTACGTTCTGGCGGACATGCCGGGCCGGATCGATAGCTGAGCGCAACAGTTCGGGCCGTCCTGACGCATCCGCCGGCGGCAGCGCGCCCGCCCGGCAGCGTACAATACCTTCATGCTTCGTCAAACCCTGCTCGTCCTGGCGCTCGCCGGCTGCGTCGCCGCGCCCGCTCTGCCCGCCGCCGGCAATGAACAAGACGCCGTCCTGGCCGCTGAAAAGGGCTGGTCCACGGGCATTTCCAAGCCCGATTTCGCCCTGCTCGACAAGGTCCTCGCCGACGACCTCACCTATACCCACTCCACTGGAGCCAGCGATACCAAGGCCAGCTACATCGACAAGTTGAAGACCGGCAAGGCGCGCTACTTCAGCGCCGAGTACGTCGCGGAACCGCGCGTGCAGATCCTATCGAGCGACACCGCGCTCACGTTCGGCCAGGTCAAAGTGGCCACTCTCGGTCCCAATCATTTGCCGGCGCCGGCCACGCTGGCGTTCCTGCACGTCTTCGTCAAGCGGCATGGCCAGTGGCAGCTCATCGCCCACCAGTCGGCGAAAGTGAACTGAAGACGAACTGACGCCGAGCTGAAGCTCAATCGGGGCTCGCCTGGGCCTGGCAACTCAGCCCTCAGTCCATCCCGGGCCGGCGCCGCGTCACCTTCCCGGGCCGCGCTATTCCCGGTCGTACTGGTCCTGGTCGCGCAGGGCCTCGTACAGCACCAGGCACCCGACTGTAGTCCGCACATCGGTGGAGAGCTGCCGTCCCTCCTTCAGTTGCTCGCTGTGGGTGACGGTTTTTGGATCCACCACGTGACTGGGATGGCACGCCCGAATGCCCGGCGTCTTCCCGGTCAGGAATTGGGCTCCGACCACCCAGCCTAATTCCGAACCGCTGCAGAAGCGGATCTCCGCTTCCACCTGGCACATCAGATGTCCGATTCCAACTCGCGTTCCCGCGGGAATCGGGCTGTCCAGGAGCAGACAGGCGCCGTCCGGCGATAGATTGTCCAGGTTGGCCACCGTCTCGCACGGATAGCCATTTGCGTCCGACCAGCGCACATCCACCAGGCCAGCGCATAAGAGCCGGTCGTACCGGCGTTGCTCGGATATCCCCATACGTCATATATCGGCAGATAGCTCACCACCGCTGAGGACTTTTTGATGCCGGCTTACGCGGCGGCTGGGGCGTTCCGGTCGTGCGGGCGCCCCGCCGTGATCGAATTCCGCTTGACACCCGGGCCTATGCTCGGAGTAGCCGGGTGCCTGTTCGGCGTGTCGGTCGCGTTCTTGCCAATTGCGAATATTTAGCCAATTATGGCCGAAAGATAGCCATCATAAGTTATTCAGTTTATTAAGAAAACTCGACAATTGGCTTTGATCCTCCACATTTGTTCGAAATGCTTCCGGCGAGCCCGTCGCACGCTTGCCAGCTCAGCCGTTTCCTAGCTTGGGAATACGCCGGTTTCAGGCGCCAGTTTGCAGCAGTTCGTCGGCCGTGAGAATGGCCGGGCGGATGGCGCCGGCGTCGTGCACGCGCAGGATGGAAGCGCCGCGCAAAATGGCCGCCACGGCGGCGGCGACGGACATCGGGAACGAAGGCTCGAGCGTGGGCGAAGTGGCGAAGGGCTTGCCCGTGGGGCTGACTTGCAGCGGCACCCCGGCCTCGAAGAACCGGTCGAGGTGGCGGATGATCTCGCTGTTCTGCTCCTTGCGCAGGCCCATGCCGAGTCCCGGATCGAGGACGATGCGCTGCGGTTGGACGCCCTGGCGGACGGCCCGGCTGAGCGAGGCCTTGATCTCGGTCAGCAGCGTCCCGACGGGGTCCATCAGGCCCGGCAGTTTGGCCCATGTCTCCGGCGTCCCGCGCATGTGCTGGATCACCAGACCGGCGTCGTGCTGCGCCACGACCTTGGCCAGTTCGGGGTCCTGGACCAGGGCGAACGGATCCTTGATGATCTCGGCGCCATACTCGATGGCTTTCGCGGCGACGGCCGCTTTGTAGGTCTCGACGCAGATTGGAAGCAGGAGGCGCCCGCGCAGCCGCTTCAGAACAGGCACCAGCCGCCGCAGTTCCTCGGCTTCCGGTACGCGCTGGGAACCCGCGCGCATGCTCTCCGCGCCAATCTCGATCACCTGCGCGCCCTGATCGGCTAATTCCAGCGCCCGCACGCAGGCCCGCTCGGGATCCTGGTAGCGGCCCCCGTCGGCGGCCGAGTCCGGCGTCACATTCAACACTCCGACGATCAGAGTGTGTTCGCCCAGCAGCACGCTGCCGGTGCGGAGTTTCCATTCCTGTGGTTTGCGTGGCATCGATGACAACCTATTCGTACCGCAGACAGACGATGGGGTCCAGGCGGGCGGCGCGATCTGCCGGCCAATAACCGAAGAACAGCCCCACCGAGGCCGAGATCAGCACGCCTAGGGCCGCCCAAAACCAGCTCAACGAGGCCGGGATGCTGGGGATGGTGGCGCGCACAATCCAGGCCACGATGCCCCCGCATAGAATGCCGATCAAACCGCCGGCCAGCGTGAGCGTAATAGCCTCCAGCAGAAACTGGACGCGGATATCGGAGGCCCGCGCGCCGATCGCTTTGCGTACGCCGATCTCGCGGGTGCGCTCCGTCACCGAGATCAGCATGATGTTCATGACGCCGATGCCGCCCACCAGCAGGCCGATGCTCGAGATCACGCCGGTCAGAATCACGATGGCGCCCGTGAGCTGGTTCCACAGCGTGCTGAGAAAGTCCGAGGAGATGACCTCGAAGTCGTTATCCGAGCTCTGCTTGAGGCGCCGGATGCGGCGCATCGCCTCGGTCACCTCATCCATCGCCTCGGCGGGCGGCCAATCGCGGTAGGTGGTGAACATGATCGCCATCTCCTTGATATCCGGGTTGTGCTTGCGGAAATTGGACAGCGGCAAGATGGCGTAGTCGTCGACGCCCGGTCCGCCAAAGAGTCCTTCCTGGTGCGCGAAGATGCCGATGACCTGGTACATGCCGCCGTTGAGGATGATGTCCTTACCGAGCGGATCGATGCTCGGGAACAGCGCGTTCGAGATGTTGGCTCCCAGCACGACCACCGAGGAGGCGTGTTCCTCGTCGAAAGGCGTGATGAAGCGGCCCTGCTCGACGGCGAACATCGGCAGCACGTCGATGTAGGGCGGCTCGGCGCCGCGGACGAAGACGCTCTGCACGCGCTCCGAACCATAGCGGACCTCGTTGGACTGACCGAAGAACCCGGCCCGGGTCGCAAAGGTCGTGGCCGCCTCCACCGCCCGGCACTGCTGCTTGAGCTTGGCGGCGTCGGTGTATTCGATAAAGCGCCGCAGGCGGATCTTCTCCGGCATGCGCATGGGGTCGGTGCCGAATGGGAACCGGGTGATGAAGTACGTGCGCGAGCCTAGCTGCTCTACCTTCTCCTGGATGTAGCGGTTCAGGCCCTCGATCACGGCGGCGGTGGAGATGACGCTGGTAACGCCGATGACGATGCCCAGCAGCGTCAGGCTGCTGCGCACCTTGTGGGACTTGAGCGTGTCCCACGCGACTTTCAGGTTCTCTCCGAACTCAGCTCGCGTCATGACAGAGCAGTGCGCTTCACTCCGAGCGCAGCGCCTCCACCGGGTCCAGCCGCGCCGCGCGCTGCGCCGGATAGATGCCGAAGAACAGTCCGATGGCCGAGCTCAGAACCAGGCCCATCACAGCCACCCGCCACTGGACGGCGGCGGGAAAGGCGGTGAAGCGGCGCAGCAGTTCGGCGCACAGGAAGCCGATCAGGATGCCGGCCGCGCCGCCCGCCAGGCACTGCAGCACGCTCTCCACCAGGAACTGCCGCAGGATGTCGTCGCCGGCGGCGCCGACGGCCCGGCGGACGCCGATCTCCTTGGTCCGCTCGGTCACGCTGACCAGCATCACGTTCATGATCACGATGCCGCCGACCAGCGCCGAGATGGCGCTGACCAGAATGAAGACGGCGAAGAACGCGCCGCTGATCTGGCCCCACAGCGAGATGTAAGCGTCCTTGGTGCCGATGAAGAAGTCGTCCGCCTGGGCCGGCGCGACATGGCGGCGCGCGCGCAGAATCTGCCGCACCTCGTCCTGGGCGCGGGCGAAAGCCGCCTCGTCGCCGGGGTTGCGGACGTTGATGGTCTGGCTGAAGCGCGCTCCCTCGATCTGCAGAAAGACGCTCATCGGGATGACGGCGTAGTTATCGGCGTCCATGCCCAGCACCGAGCCGAACTTCTCGTAGTAACCGATGACGGTGAACTCCTGCGAGGCCAGGCGCAGAGTCTTGCCGATCGGGTCGCCTCCGGCGAACAGATGCTCGCGAATTGTGGCGCCGACGACGCAGACGCGGGTGGCGCGCTGCTCCTCGACCGGCGAGAAGTAGCGTCCGCCCTCGACCGTCCGCGTGTCGATGTCCTCCATGTTCTGCGTCTGGCCGATCAGGTTGACGTCGGCCAGATCCTCGTCGCCGAGGCGCGCGTGCGTCGAGGCCGTGGCCGTGGCGCCGGTCATTCGGCAATCGCCGCACGTGTCGCGCACCGCGGCGTAGTCGTCGCTGGTGATCTTCTTGTACTTCAGAGCCTTGATGATCACTTCGTAATCGGTGGTGGCAAACGGCGTGCGGGCCACCTGAAAGACGTCCGTGCCGAGGTTGGCGATCTTGGTCTCGACGTAGACGTTGGCGCCCTGAATGAGCGTCACCACGGTGATCAGAGTAGCCACGCCCATGGCCAGACCGAGCGTCGTCAGAGCGGAGCGCAGCCGGTGCGAGCCGAGTGCGTCGAAGCTCAGACGCAGGGTGTCGCCCGGGGACAGCATGCGCTCAAACGATCACTTTCTTCCAGCGCTTCCCGGCGCGGATGATGTAGGCCGTGCCGCTTATCGTTTCAAGACGATGCGTCGGCGTGGTGATGGTCACCAAGGGAGAAGAGCCGGCGGGCGCGAGCGTAACGGCGCCACTCTTGATGAGGCGGTCGGCTTCGGCGCCCGATGCGGCGAGCCCGGCCTGGACCAGGGCCTTGTTCAGGCGCGGGTCTGAGACGGTCGCGGTTTCGAGATTCTCGGGAATCTGTCCCTGGCTGACTTCGCTGAGCCATTGCTCGCGCGCGGCGCGGGCCTGCGCGGCGGCGTGAAAGTCGGTGATGATACGTTCGGCCAGGTCCAGCTTGATGTCGCGCGGATTGCGCGCGCCGGATTGGGCGGCGCTCTTCAGAGCGGCGATTTCAGGGATGGTGGCATCGGTGAGCAGTTCCCAGTAGCGCCACATCAGATCGTCGCTGATCTGCATGAGCTTCTTCATCATGATGCCCGGCGGTTCGTAGATGCCGACGTAGTTGCCCTTGGATTTCGACATCTTCTCGACGCCGTCCAGGCCCTCCAGCAGCGGCACGGTGGCCACGATTTGCGGCGGCTGGCCGTAGTCGCGCTGGATCTCGCGGCCGACCAGCAGGTTGAACTTCTGGTCGGTGCCGCCGAGTTCGACGTCGGCGTTCAGGGCCACGGAGTCGTAGGCCTGGGCCAGCGGGTACATGAATTCGTGGATCGAGATCGGGATGCCGTCGCGGTAGCGCTTTGAGAAGTCGTCGCGCTCCAGGATGCGGGCGACCGTGTACTTGGAAGCGAGGCGGATCAGGTCGGCGAAGGTGAGCTTGGCCAGCCATTCGTTGTTGAAGCGGATCTCGGTCTTCGATTTGTCGAGGATCTTGAAGACCTGCTCCATGTAGGTTTCGGCATTCTGGGCGATCTCTGCGGGCGTCATGGGCGGGCGCGTGAGATTGCGGCCGGTGGGATCGCCGATGAGGGCCGTGCCGTCGCCGATCAGGAAGATGACGGTGTGGCCGAGGTCCTGGAAGTGCTTCATCTTGCGGAGAAGCACGGTGTGGCCCAGGTGCAGGTCGGGCGCGGTCGGGTCGAAGCCGGTCTTCACTCTCAGCGGGCGGCCGTCGCGGCGGGAAGCCTCCAGGCGCTCGCGCAGATCCTCTTCGCGAATGATCTCCGAGAAGCCCTTTCGCAGGTAGGCCAGTTGTTCGTCCACGGGCAGAAAGTCCACATTCTCATTGTAGAGGCCGGGCGTGATGGTTCACTGGGCCGCGGCCGGATCCGAGCCCCGGGCTGGTGCGAATGGCCTCGGTGATGAAAGTCTTGGCGCGGGCCACGGCCTCGGGTAGCGGGTAAGCCAGCGCGAGCAGCGCGGTGATGGCGGCCGAGTACGTGCAACCGGTGCCGTGCGTGTGAACGGTCTCGACGCGCGGCGCACGGTACTCGTGGAATGCTGCGCCGTCCCAGAGGATGTCGACGGCGTCGCCTTCCAGGTGGCCGCCTTTCACGAGCACCGCGGCGCCAGTTCGCTGGCCCAGGCTCCGCGCGGCTTCGCGCATCGATTCCAAATCGACAACGGGCAGACCGGTGAGCTCTGCCGCTTCCTGCAGATTGGGCGTGATCAGTGTGGCGCGCGGCAGCAGGTGTTCGAGCAGCGCCGCGCGGGCCTCCTCCGCCAGAAGCGGAGTGCCGCCGGTGCTGAGCAGGATCGGATCGACCACCAGCGGGCAGCGAAACTGCGGCGCCAGCGCGGCGATGCGCAGCACGACAGCGGCGTGGCCGAGCGCGCCGGTCTTGATGGCGGCGGGCGGAATGTCGTCGAGCACGGCGCGCACCTGCTGCTCGACCAGATCGGCATCGAGGAACTCGACGCGCGTGACGGCCAGCGTGTTCTGTACGGTCAGCAGCGTGATGGCGGCCTCGCCGTAGAGGCCGAACTGGTGGAAGGTCTTGAGGTCGGCCTGGATGCCGGCCCCGCCGCTGGGATCGGAGCCGGCGATCGAGAGAGCTACCCTCTGCTGCACGCCCCCAGTTTAGCGGGCGCTCCGGTGTGGCCGCGCTACTGGACCGGCACGCTCACGCTGGCCGCGCCGGTTGGATTCGAGAGCGTGACACTCGCCTTGGCGATTTGGGTGACGTCGCCCGTGACGGGGAAGTTCGCCGTCAACTGGAACTTGCCGCCGAGCAGCGTGTTGGCCTTGTAATACGTGCTGAAGTCGCTGATCAGGCTGCTGCTGTCCATGGTGATGAGGCCGGGCGAGACCACCGTCCCGTCGGTTGCATAGAACTCGAACGAGAGTCCTGAAGTGGACTGCGACGCGTCGAATCCCTGCAAGACGAGCTGAATCCCGCTGGCTGCAATCCCGAGCGTGGAAGAAGTGATGACGGGCGCGGCGGTTGCGGCGATCACGTACGGTCCCCACTGGGCCGACTTGTCACCCAACGCGGCTATCAAAGTTAAGGTGCCGGCCGTGGTGCCGGTGTCGAGCATGACGAAGTTCTGCGTGCCAAAGGCCGCGACGTTCGCGCCCGCGGGGACTGTGAACTGCTGCGCGCGCGTATCCTGCAGGTTGCCGTCGAGGAAGATGGACGGATCGTCGGCCAGGTTCGCGGCGGGTGTGAAAGTGAGCTGCAGGAGACCGCCGGCAAAGCCGCCGGTGGGCGCATTCTGGTTGAGGGTCACGCTGACCTTCACCTGGGAGTTGGACGAGGGTGCGGGTTGATCGAGGACCAGCGTCAATTGGAACGTTGACGGGACTACAGGCGCAGCAGTGCCAGTGATCGAGAAAACCATGCCCTGGGAGACTCCGGCGTTGGAGGTGGGGTTGTTCACCGTGAGGGTGACCGCTCCCACGGCGGTGAGCAGGCTGCCCGGCACCGAGGCCGTCAATTGCGTCGCGCTTACGTAGACGGTCGGCAGGCTTGTTGTCATGTTCGCGAACGTAACGGGGTTCTCAGTAACCCACTGTACCTGCGAATCCGATTCGAAGCCTCCGCCGGTCAGGGTCAGCGTGAAGGAAGGCGCGCCGACCTGGTTCGAATCCGGCGAGAGGCCGGTCAACTCGGGTCCCGGCAGCGGCGCGGTGCCTGTGCCGTTGACGATAATCTGCGAGCCGGCAGCCGGCGGTTTGATGAGTGTGACCGTATAGCCGGAAGGCAGATCCTGCTCAGCGCTGACGCAGATGCTGGGGTTGGTGGTGCCGTTGTAGACGTAATACTCGATGTTCAGCGTGTTCTGGTACGTTGCCTGGGCCTGAGGCAGGAATTGGATGGGCAGCGACACTGCGAAATCCGGTCCACTAGCGGGCATCAGAATCCACGGTGTGATGATCTTGCCGGGCATGCTGAAAATGCCGTCATGGTTCTCGAGGTCGAGATTCAGAAGACACACGTAAGAATTGGCGGAGGTATTGTCGATCTCGAAATCCTCCTGCACCGGGGTCCCGGCGGGAGTGGACGGCATGGCGATCGTACCGCCCACGTCCAGGTTGGTCAGGGGGGATAGGACCTTAAGGTCCGGTGAGGCCGGAATGGGGCCGAAGCCCTGCGGCCGCATGCCGGGCTTCCAGGCATATTGATGGCTGGCGGCGGTTAACAGGAGCCAGCCGCGGTCCAGGTGCTGGATCGAGTCCACCGCAGGCAGTCCGGCATCGGCCGCGAAGACGACGTCGCCGGTGGAGTCCAGCGCGGCGGGTCCGGAACGGTCGGCGAGCGCGGTCTCGGTCCGGGTCTGGCCGGTCAGCGCATCAATCACCAGCAATTTCAGGTCGGGGACGGCGGCGGTGCGCGGCGGGATCGCGATTCTTGAGCCAGGGCGATCCGAGGCCGATTCCGCCGCCGCGCGACGCCCGGCGCCGGCAGGGCGCAGCAGGAGTTGGACGGCGCCCGGGCCCGGGTTCGACAGGTCCAGCAGTTGGGACGTAGCAGACGGGATGGAGAGGACCGGCGCCCAGCCCGCGGCGGCGGTATAGAGTTGGCCGGCCGCGGTGAACCAGACCGCGGCCAGCGCGCCCTGCGAGTCGAAGGCGAAGCGTGCGGGCCCGGCAGGCGCGGGGATGGTCCGGGTAGCGCCGGTCTGACGGTCGCGGATGTTGAGCGCTCCGTCGCGGGTCCAACAGATTTGACTTGGGGATGAGGCGACGGCGTCGACGGGTCCGAGCGACGCCGGCACGGCCAGCCAGGATCCGGGCAGCCCTTGAACCTCAACCGCCCGGTTGCCGGCGTGCTCAACCACGCCCCAGGAGGGCGGGGCGATCTGGGCGGCGGCGGTCGTGGCGAGCGCCAGTTGAAGGAGCAGGGAAGAAGTGCGCATGTCAGTGTTGCGGGCCGATCGTAATCAACGGCACGCCGACGACCGGCGGAACCGAGGCAAGCGTAATGGGGCCGGGGGTCACGGGCGCAGCCGGCGTGCTCGATCCATGTGAGAACGCCGCCACGGCTCCCCCGGCCGCTCCGGCGCCGACCAACGCGGCGATAATCAGCCACCTATGGTTGCCAGAGCTGACCTTGGGGAAGTGGCCCGGATTGGAGGTGTCCAGATCTTTTCCTGAATGCTGGCCGATCTCGACGGGAATCTCGAGCTCCGCCGTATCGGCGCCGAGCGTGCCGGAGACGGCAACCACCAGCGTCCCAGGCTGGCTGTTCCAGGCGATTCCGAAGACTGCGGCGCGGCCGTCGGCGCCGGTTAGGACCGTTTCGGTGGCTAAACCGCTGGCAAAGCGGCCGGTTGAACCCTCGGCGGGGAGCCGGAATCGAACCTTCGCGCCGGGCACAGGCTGGCCCTGGTCGTTCTCCACCGCGACAACGATCCGACGGGAGGAAGGGGCGCCCGGCGCGACGACCATCCCCTGGCCTTCGATGGCGCGGAGATGCAGAGTGGAGGCATATAAGCACTGGCTGCCGATGAGGAAGACACCGCCAGCCCACAGGACGATACGTCCGACGCGAGTTAGTAACATGGGGGATCTGGAAGTGAGTGGGACCGGGGAGTCGGAACTCTCCGGGCGATTTCCGGACCAGGAGATCAGAACCGGGCGACGACGACGGTGACGTTATCGGGACCGCCGGCCTCGAGGGCCAGCTCGATCAGGGTATGGGCAATGGAGGCCAAGGTGCCACCGTCGGCGAATACCGCCGCGATCTCGCCCGGCGGCACGACGCCGTGCAGGCCGTCGCTGGACAGCAACGCCATGCTGTCGGGCCGTGGGTGAATCACCTGGCTCTGGACGCGGTGCTCGACACCCACGCCGATGGCCGTGGTCAGCGCGTGGCGCAGCGGGTGCGTGCTGAGCGCCTCTTCGCTGAGGCCGAGATTCCGGCCGATTTCGTTGACCCAGCTATTGTCGCTGGTGAGCAGCGTCAGGCCACCGTCCTCCCACAACCAACCGCGGCTGTCTCCAATACTGGTGACGGCGAGGCCGGCGGGAGTCTCGAGCATCGCCACCAGAGTCGTCCCCATGCCCTTCAGTTGAGGATCCTCCTCGGCGAGGGCGCGGACGCGGAGATCGGCTTCGAGGAACGCGGACTCGAGCAGGGATGGCGAGGGGACGTCCGAGTTGGCCACATCCACTACGGACTGCACGGCAACCAGCGACGCGGTCTCTCCGGCCTGAGCGCCGCCCATCCCGTCGGCGAGCACGATCAGCCCGTGCTCACATGATGCGTAGAACTGGTCCTCGTTGTTCGCGCGGACAAGTCCCTGGTGCGTAAGTCCAACTGCCTCGATCATGGAAAGGCCTCTGAAATTATAACTGGATCTGAGCCGGAATCCTCAGCGTACGCCAAAATTTCCGGCTGGAGCCGTGGTGCCCACCGGACAACGGGACAGTTGGCCGCGGGTCCGCGCCGGCGTGCCGTGGGCGCGGTTTAAGGATGAGTTTCCGGGTCGAGCATGGCTTTGAGCTGGCGCCAGGCGCTCTCGTCATAGTTCTCCTTGAGGCGCTCCAGCGCCTCGAATTGCATGTCCCCCGGGCGGCCGCCTTCTTTCCGTTTGCAGCGCGCCAGCAACTCAGCGGCGGTCGCATCGTCAGGCTTACGTTCCAGGGCCGCCTGGAATTGCCGGGCGGCGGCCTCGAGATCGTTTTTCCGAAAGAGCTCGTAGCCGGCGTTGAAGTAGTAGTCCGGGTCCGCGGGATCGCCTTCAATGGCTCGGCTGAAACTGGCAGCGGCTTGCGCGTCGCCGGCCCGGAGCTGCGCGGCGCCCAGGTTATTCCAGACCTCGCTCAGGGGAATCGCGGCGGCGAGTTGCCGAAAGGCCTCCACCGACTGTGCGTAGTCCCCAATGTGATAGCGCGCCAGCCCGAGCCGGAACAGGGCTTCGCGGAAGTGCGCGTCAGCCGGAACCACCTTGGCCAACCATTCGGCCGCACTGCGGTAATCGCGGCGGGCATAGTACAGGGCGCCCAACTCGTAGCACGGGCCGGAATAGCCGGGTTGCAGGCGGGCCGCGGCGGCGAAGAGCTTGTGCTTCTGATCGTAGGAGGTGGCAATCAGGCCGCGGACATAGCGTTCGAGGGCATCCAGACGCACCGGGGGGTGCGATGCCAGGTAATCCTGCTCAGTCGTAGTGGCGCCGGGCTTCAGCCCGATGAGCATCCGCCAGGCCAGTTGGGCCTGCAGCAGAGACAGGTCGTCGAAAGCGCCAGAGACCTCGAAGTCCTTGACCCGCCGGAGCTTCCTGGCATTGAGTATCCGTGCGTGAATCTTCAGGCCGGCGCGCGTTCCCTCCTTGGCTGGCGTTGCTTCGAAGCTGCCCGAAACGACCAGCACGGCATCGAGGTTCACCGCGATCTCCAGCAGCGTGGCCTCGGTCAGAGGCGCGTACTTGCGAACGTTCATCTGGCGCAGCACGGTGTCGCGCTCTTCGGGCCGCACGACGAACGGCAGTTCCGCGAACAGAGTCTCAAAAGCCGCGACGGCGAGACTCTCGCCGACCCAATCCAGGCTGCGGTTCGGACTCAGGTTGGAGAAGGGAACGACGACCACGTTCTCGGGCGGAGCCGCTGCCGCCGGTATCGGCGCGAAGCCGCAGCAGAACAGGCCGGCCAAAAACAGAAACCCGAGTCGCCTCAACACGCCACACAGCATAGCAGAGGCGGCTCGGGTTGCTCACAACGGGCCCCGGGCTCAGACCAGCCAGGGTGCGGGGGACAACGGCGTCTAATTGAAGATCAGCTTCTGGTTCGTACCGCCGAGACGGATCTCCTGGATCTTCATCTTGCCGCCTTCGGAGGTGTAGCGCACCGAGGTGGACGAGAATTTGGAGTCGGCAGTCTCGATCTTGGCCGCGGCTTCCACTTTCTGCTTACCCATGGAGATAATTGCCTTGTCTCCGTCGACGGTCACCTTGTATTCACCGGCCTTCAATTCCTTGCCCCCGACAACGGAGGTTTGGAACAAGGTCACGTTGTAGCTGGCGGCGCTGGCCACCATCAACGCGGCAGTCAGAAATAGTGTCAGAAGTTTCGTGGTTTTAGTCATCTTGGACTCTCCTATCTCAAATTGTAGCCTGCTCGCACGCGTCTGTGGCAGACTCCACACCACGTTTTTGTGGTGTTGGCTGCTGCTGCGCAAATACCAACTCATTCCAATGGGCTTACACGTTGTTAAGCTCGTGTAATGTTTAGACGAATGAAGTGCCGTTTACGCTTGCAAATTGGACAGAAACTGGCGTGTGATATCTGTCACATTTAGTATGGTTTGAGGATCGTCACCGAACCCGTGGATCCAGATCGCCAGGGGCTCACGGCGGAACCAGGTGAGTTGGCGTTTGGCATACTGGCGCGTCGCGATGATGGTGGACTCGATGGCCTGATCTTCCGACATGCGCCCCGCCAGGACCTCGGTCGCTTCGTGATAGCCGATGGATTCAAAGGCTTTGGCATCGACCGGAACGCCCTGTGCGAGGAGCGCCCGCACCTCGCTCACCAAACCGGCGGCGAACATAGTCCGGGTGCGCGCCGCAATTCGCTCGTGCAGCGCCGTGCGCTGCGGGTCGAGAACAAGCCTGAGCGTGCGGAAGCCCTCGAGCGCCTGCCGGCCCTCGAGGAACAACTCGGCGGCGGGCCGGCGGCTCAGGAGGCAGATCTCCACGGCGCGGATGATCTTCTTGGTATCGTGCGGGTGGATGCGGCTGGCCGTAGCCGGATCGAGGCGTCGCAAGAACCGGTGCAAGCGCCCGCTCCGGCGCAGCTCCATGCGCGCCAGACGCGCGCGCAGAGCATCGTCGCGCCGCGGCCCTTCGGCCAGGCCATCGAGCAGCGCGCGCAGGTAGAAACCGGTGCCGCCGACGAGGACCGGCAACGAGCCGCGCAGCGCGATCTCAGCGAGCACGCGTCGGGCCCGCACGGCGTAATCCCCGGCCGTCGTCACTTCCTGCGGGTCGAGGATATCAAAGAGATGGTGGGGCACGAGCCGGCGTTCAGCCGGAGGCGTTTTCGCGGTGCCGAGGTCGAGCCCGCGGTAAAGCTGCAGGGAATCGCAATTGACGATCTCCCCGCGAAAGCGCAGGGCCAGTTCGAGTGCCAACGCGCTTTTGCCCGAAGCCGTGGGTCCGGCCACGACGACGAGCGGAGAGTTTGTCTGAGCGGCCAACGCCATCCCCTTTTGCCTGTCAACCTATGTCCATCTATTTTAAAGGTTTGCGGCGTTCCATATGGGCGCCGGGCGGACGCGCCGGGCGCGCCCTTGGGTTGCGATTGCGGTGGCGTTCCAAACGAGATGAAACTGCGTCCCTATGAAACACATCGGTTATAGTAGTTGAATTGGAGCACGCCTTTCGTGTCTGCCCGGCTTACGAGGGGTGCGTGTAAAGCAAGGACGACACCGACCATGACGCGTTTTCTGTGCAATCTGACCCTGGCCGCCGTAGCCAGCGCCACGGCTGGCGGGCTGCTTTTCGGACAATCGGAAGAACCCGCAAAACCCGACCACCGGGCGTCGGCCTACTACCACGCCACGCTGGGCCACATGTACTCGGAATTGGCGGCGGCATACGGCGGGCGCGGCGAGTATCTCAGCAAGGCGATCGACAACTACAAACTGGCGATGCGCGAAGACCCCGCCACGGCATATCTGCCGCAGGAACTGGCCGACCTGTACCTGCAATCGGGCCAGGCACGGATTGCGATCGCCGAGTTCGAGGATGCGCTGAAGAAGAACCCCGACGACCTGAATGCGCGCCGGATTCTGGCCCGCTTCTACACCGCCCGGATCAGCCAGGGCCAGCAGCAGCGGATGAATGAGGATATGCTGCGCGCGGCTATTGAGCAGTACCAGAAGATCAGCGAGCAGGCTCCGAAAGATCTCGAAAACTGGTTGATGCTCGGACGGCTGCAGAAGCTGGCGACGAACTCCGCGGCCGCTGAGAAGGCATATAAGAAGGCTCTCGAACTCGATCCGGATGGGGAAGAAGCGCTGACCGGGCTAGCGATGGTTTACGGGGACCTGGGCGACAACACGAACGCCACCCTGCTGCTGAAGCGGGTCGCCGAGAAGAGCCCCAGCCTGAGGACGCTGACGGCGCTGGCCATTGCCTCCGACCAGATGAAGGACTACAAGGGCTCCGCGGAAGCCTATCGCCGGGCACTCGAGCTGAATCGCGAGAATACCGATCTCAAGACCGCGTATGCCGAGGAACTGCTCAAGACCGGCGACGACAACGAGGCGCTGAAAGTCTTCCAGGAGATCGCTGTCGAGGAGCCCAGCCATCTCGGCGCGGCCCTGAAGATCTCGGAGATTTACAGGCAGAAACGCGATTTTGCAAAGGCCCACGAGTATGCGGATAAAGCCAGCCAGCTCGATCCGACGAATCTCGAAGTGCAATTCAATCAGGTTTCGCTGCTGGAGGCGGAAGGCAAACCGGCGGAGGCGATTCGCACGCTGAAGGAAGTGCTGGACGGGATGCCCAAGAAGCTGACTGCTCCGGGCGACCGGACCAACCGGGCGTTCCTGCTGGAGCGGCTGGGGATTCTGTACCGTCTGAATGACCAGACCGAGCAGGCGGTAGCGGCGTTCCGAGAGATCATCGACTTGGATCCGGACTCCGGGGCTCGCGCCGCGGCGCAGATTCTGGAAACATATACCAACGGCAAGGACTACGCGGCGGCGGAGCGCGAGGCGGCGGTGTTTACCAAGCAGTATCCGCAGGACCGGATCATCAAGACGGTCAACGCCGACCTGCAAGCCGACCTGGGGCAGTTCAAGGAAGCCGAGAGCACGCTGAAGTCGCTATTGGACGGCAAGAGCGACCGCGAAGTCTGGATCGCCCTGTCGCAGGTTTACGAGAAGGCGAAGAACTGGACCGCCATGGGGCAGGCCATCGACCAGGTGGAGAAACTGGGCGCGTCGTCCGAGGAGAAGGAAGACGCGATGTTCCTGCGCGGCGCGATGTTCGAGCGGATGAAGAAGTTCGAGCAGTCCGAAGCCGAGTTCCGCAAAGTTCTGCAGATGGACCCCGCCAGTGCCCGCACCCTGAATTACCTGGGATTCATGCTGGCCGACCGCAACGCGCGATTAAACGAAGCGCTGGAGATGATTCAGAAAGCAGTGGATCAGGAGCCGACCAACAGCGCCTACCTCGACAGCCTGGGCTGGGTTTATTACCGGCTGAACAAGCTGGAAGAGGCCGAGGATAACCTGCGCCGCTCGCTGCAGTATGGCAGCCGCGACGCCGCGGTCTACGATCATCTGGGCGACGTTTATCTGAGCCGGAACAAGCTGAAAGACGCCATCAAGCAGTGGGAGCGCTCACTGAAGGAATGGCAGACGGCGTCTCCCAGCGAGGCCGATCCGGCCGAGATCGCTAAGGTCCAGAAGAAGCTTGAAAAGGCCAAAGTGCGTCTCGCTCAGGAACACGGCGGCGCGAAGCGCGAAGAGTAACGTGGGCGGTGCGGCCCAGGTCTCGCGCCGGGCCCGTGCACTCCACAGTACGTGCCGGCGCCCGCTGCGCCGTGGGAGCGCTTCCGTGCAGGCTCCGGCCGATGTGGGCGACCCCGTATATCCGGTCCATCCCGGCCGAACAGCGAACGCGTCGCAATGCGTCACAATGAAGTTATGCGGATGATGTCCGGACTCATTCTAGCGGCCTGCCTCGCGGCGGCCCTCCCGCTTGCCGCCGCAGACGAAAACCTGGGCGCGCCTCTCACCCTGAAGACGCAAACGCCGATCGCCGAACTCCTGGCCAAGCCCGCCCGATTCGTCGGGCGCAGTGTGCAGGTGAAGGGCAAGATCACCGACGTCTGCCAGAAGATGGGCTGTTGGATCATGTTGCTGGACGCGGCCACCGGCGCGTCGATCCGGATCAAGGTGAATGACGGCGAGATCGTCTTCCCGAAGGAATCGATCGGCAAGATGGCCGTGGCCGAAGGATCGTTCCACGAAATCAAGCTCACGCGGGCGCAGGCGGTCGAGCGCGCTAAGCACGAAGCCGAGGAAAAAGGCGCCAAGTTCGATCCGGCGTCGGTGCCGGGGCCGGTGACGATCTATCAGATCCAGGGCACCGGCGCGATTATTCTGGAATAGTTTTTACTGCGCGGCGCGGCGGTACCAGCGCCAGCCCCAGGCGTCGAGCTGCAACGCCGGCAGCCCGGCGGCCGTGTCCTTCCCCATCTCGACGAAGCCTTCGTGCGAGGCCAGACTCACGCTTCCCTGGAACGGCCGATTGGAGAGGTTGACGGCGAAAACGATCTCCTCGCCTGCAGTCTGCCGGGCGAAGGTGACGATTCGCGATTCGTCACTGTTGCCGAGCCAGACCAGGTCCCCGCGCCGCAGCGCCGGGTGGTCGCGGCGCAGCCGGGTCAGCGCTTCGTAAGTCTTCGGGAACTCGGGCCGGCGCTCCACGATCGGCCAGAAGACGCGCAGGTTTTCAAACAGCGCGGGCCCGCCGGACTCGGTCGTGTCTCCCACCTCCATGCCGTTGTAGAGCATCGGCACGCCTTCGAGCGCGAAGACCAGCGCGGAGGCGGCCAGCGTGCCTTTCTCGCCGAAGCGGGCGATGGCGCGCTTCTCGTCGTGGTTGTCCGAGAAGATCATGTGCAAGGCGCCGCGCGGGAACTTGGCCTTCTGCTCTTCCCACACCTGGCGGATCGCGCTGGCGGGCTGGCCCGATTGCAGCACTTCGGTCAGCGTGTTGTGAAACGGCCAGGCGTAGTCGAGACTGAAGTCCTGCACCAGCAATTCGGGCGCGCTCCACTCGTCCAGCATCAGGACGTCGGGCTTCACGCTCTCGACACGCGGCCGGGCCTGGTCCCAAAAGGCGGTCGGAACCATCCCCGCGGCGTCGCAGCGGAAGCCGTCGAGGTCGAACTCCCGCAGCCAGTATTCGAGCATGGCCGTCATATACTCACGCAGCTTGGGGTTGCCATAGTCCAGCGCGGCGACGTCGCTCCAATCGGGATTGGGCGGGATAATGTGGCCCTGCGCGTCGTGCTTGTAGAAGTCCGGATGGGCCATCATGACGCTGTCCCAGGCGGTGTGGTTGGGGACGATGTCGATGATGACTTTGAAGCCGCGCGCATGCGCCGCCCGGATCAGCGTCTTCAAATCATCCTTCGTCCCGTAGGCCGGGTCGACGGCGTAATAGTCGCGCACCGAGTACGGGCTGCCGTAGGTCCCCTTGTGCTTGAGGACGCCCGATGGATGCACCGGCATCAGCCACAGGATCGTGACGCCCGTCTTCTTCAACTGGTCCAGCTTCGCCGTGATGCCCGCGAAGTTCCCCGCGGGCGAAAACGTGCGGGTGTTGATCTCGTAGATCACCCCGTCGCGCACCCACTCCGGCGGCACTCGCGCCTGCAGCCCGGAAACATCTTTGTCGGCGGGAGCCGCCATCAACGCGGCGCACAGCGCGAACGCCGCGACCAGACAAACGCGTCCTGTTCTCATGTCAAAATCTTACAGGCTCCGCGCGACCGCCGCGTGCAGCCCGCGAAGACGATGTTTCATACTGAAAGACGCGAATAGACTTTATACGGAAAGCTGCCGGCCATGCACTGGCGCGGCGGAACGGTCTGATGTTGGATGAGCGCAAAACTACAAGGCATTTTCACGCCGACGCTGGTGCCGCTCGACGAGCGCGGCGGAATCAACGAAGCCGAGCTGCGGCGTTTCGTCTCGTGGCTGATTGAACGCGGCGTCCACGGCCTGTATCCCAACGGATCCACCGGCGAATTCACGCGTTTCACGGCCGAGGAACGCCGGCGCATCGTCCAGCTCACGTGCGACGAGGCGCGGGGCCGCGTGCCAGTGCTGGCCGGCGCGGCCGAGGCCAACGTCAAAGAGACGCTCGCGGCCTGCGAGGTCTACGCCGGGATGGGCGCCACGGCGGTAGCCATCGTCTCGCCGATCTACTTCCGGCTCACCCCCGATGCCGTGTACGCCTATTTCGCGGAGATCGGGCGCAATTCTCCGATTGACGTCACGCTGTATAACATCCCGATGTTCGCCAGCCCGATCGACCTGCCCACAATCCGGCGCCTGGCCGAGTTGCCGCGCATCGTCGGCATCAAGGACTCTTCGGGCGATCTGGCATTCATGATGCGAATGATCGCCGCGGTGCGTCCCGCGCGTCCCGACTTCTCGTTTCTGACCGGCTGGGAAGCCGTGCTGGCGCCGATGTTGATGATCGGCTGCGACGGCGGAACCAACGCCAGCAGCAACGCCGTGCCCGAGGTGACGCGGAGGATCTACGAACTGTGCCGCTCCGGCGGGTTCGACGAAGCGATGCGCTGGCAGTACCGGATTCTCGAGCTGTTCGACGCGATGCTCTTCCCGTTCGAGTTTCCCGACGGTTTCCGGGCCGCGGCGGAGCTGCGCGGATTCCGCTTCGGCCATGGCCGCCAGCCGCTGAGCAGCGCCCAGGAGACGGACAAGAAGCCGCTGGCAGCGATTCTGCAGTGCATCCTTTCGGATTTCGGCTTGGTTCAGGCGCCGGCTGAGGGCTGTGCGCCCCGGACGGGCCTGGCGGAGCAGGACAAGATCGCACAAGTGGTTTACGAAGTGATGGCAATCCTGGATAAGCGGGGGATGCTCTGAGCGCGGCGCTGGCATTTGTGGAGATCGGCGGCTGGTCGCCGGCCATGGTCGTCCTGGACGCCATGGAGAAGACGGCCCGGGTGCGCGTGCTCCAGGCCGAGTTAAACGACCAGCCGGGCGTTTGTCTAAAGCTCACAGGTGAGCTCGCCGATCTCGAAGCGGCCACACAATCTGCGGAGCGCGTGGCCCAGGCGATGGGCGTGGCCGCGGTGATCGGTCTGATCCCCGGGCCCGCCGACGGCGCGCGCGCGGCCTATGACGCCGCGGCGGATTTCAATCCACTCATCGAACAGGCCGCGGTCCAGTTTCCCCGCCGGATGGAAAGAATGCGTGAGGGCAAAATGAATGAACAGGCGAGTTTTGCAGTCGGGCTGATCGAGACCCAGGGTTTTACCGCGGTCTTCGAGGCCATCGACACCGCGGTCAAAACGGCCTCGGTCGAGGTGCTGGCGCGTGAGAAGCTCGGCGGCGGCTACATCACGGTTGTCATCAAGGGCGACATCGCGGCGGTGCGGGCCGCGGTGGAGGCGGGCAGCGCGAAAGTGAACGGCCTCGGAAAACTGATCGCCGCACACGTCATCGCCAGTCCGAGCCAGGCCGTGCTGTCGCTGCTGCCAGTTAAGTGAATGCGGACCCTTCGCGCGCAGTAGGCCTTGCCGGGCGCTTTGGAAAAACGCTGACCCACTGCGTTCGCTCTCGCACGCGGCTCCGCGGCGTTGCCCCGCCGCCGATTGTTACCTGCCACACTGGCGGCAGAATCTCGCATAGGCCATTATTAGACCCAGGGGCTGATCGTGCAGGGCCGCTCTATTTGTCTTCCGCTTGCCGTCGCCTTCGCGCTGGCAGGGCTGCTCACGGCCCCGCTGCCGGCGGCGCGCTCGGATGCCGTGCTCTCGGGGCAGGTGGTCGACGAGAACGGCGCCCCGGTCGGTGGCGCGAAGGTCACACTGCGCACGGCAGGCGCGTCTGGTGCTCCTCTCCTCCAGACCACCACAGATCCGGCCGGCCGCTTTCTGGCCCGGCTCCCCGCCGCCGGCACATATCTACTGGATGTCCAGCACCAGGGCTTCTTCGAACTGCGGGATCGCAGTATCGCCCTCGAGGCGTCCACCGCCCTCACGTTTGTGTTGAACCCGATCCGCGAAGTATTTCAAACCCTGGACGTCGACGGAACGCCTTCGCCCGTCGACCTCGATGAGATTCACCGCGACGAGCAACTCACTGGCACAGAGATCAACGACGTGCCCTTCCGCTCGAGCAACAGCCTGCGCAACGCGCTCCAGCTCATGCCGAGCGTTCTTGAAGATCAGAGCGGCGCCCTGCATTTTGCCGGCGGCGCCGAGAATCAGACGCTATACACGCTGAATGGGTTCGACATCGGCGATCCCGTCACCGGGCGGCTGAACACGCAGATGGGCCTGGATGGTGTGCAATCCATCCAGTTCCTCACCGGCCGCTATTCGCCCGAGTTTGGGAAAGGCTCCTCGGGCGTTCTGTCCCTGAAGACCGACAACGGCTCCGATCAATTCCGCTTCGATACGACCAACTTCGTTCCCGGGCTCGACACGCACAGCGGCATCCACATGGGCGGATGGACGCCGCGCGTGGTCGTCTCCGGACCCATCTGGAAGGGCCACGCGTGGTTCGCCGACGACTTCGACTTTCAATACTCCATCCACTGGGTCGACGGCCTGCCCAAGGGGCAGAACTCGCAAACCGGCTGGCAGGGCGCCAACGTGCTGCACACCCAGGTGAATCTGAGTCCGGTCAACATCGTCTTCGCCGACTTCCTGGTCAATCAGGCCAATCAGAGCCGTTTCGGGCTCGGCGTCCTCGACCCCGTTTCCACGACTACCACAGATCGCTCCAGCGAATACTTCTGGAGTCTGAAGGACCAGATCTACTTCGGCCATGGCGCGCTCATCGAACTGGGCGTCGCACAGAACCGCTTCGAACTGCGCCAGTTCCCGCAAGGCGACGCACTGTACATCATTTCGCCGGAAGGCCGCAGCGGTAACTACTTCGTCGATTCGTCGCAACGCTCGCGCCGCGATCAGATCCTCGTCGACGCATTTTTGCCCCACTTCAAGGCCGCCGGCGTGCACCAGATCAAGGCCGGCGTCGGCCTCGACCGTCTAAACTACAAGGCCGGCTACCAGCGCACCGGCTATGAACAACTCGGGGTGGCGGACCAACTGCTGTCGAGCACGGTGTTCGAGGGCAGCGGCCAGTTCCGCCGGCCGAATCTCGAACAGTCGTCGTATGTGCTTGACGACTGGCGTCCGCGCGAGAACGTCCAGATCCAGGCGGGCCTGCGCCAGGACTGGGACGAACTGGTGCGCCGCGCCGGCTTCGGTCCGCGCGTGTCGGCCTCCTGGTCGCCTTCGACTTCGGGCCGCACCAAGCTCTCTGCCGGCTATGCGATCACTTACGACGCCTCGCCCCTGGCGCTGTTCAGCCAGCCGCTCGACCAGTATTCCGTCACCTCTCGCTTTAACCCCGACGGCACTCTGGCCGGCCCCCCCGCGGCCATTCAGTTCAGCATCCCCTATGGGCATCTCAAGCCTCCGCGAAGCACGAATTGGAGCTCCACTTTCGACCAGCGGCTGCCGCACAAAATGTACCTCGCCCTGGACTATCTCCGGCGCACCGGAACCGATGGCTTCAGCTACCTCCCCGCCACATCGCCAGGATCATCCATTGAGGAACCTATCACCCCCTTGCCGGTGCCGGTCTCGAACGAGCTCTTCGTTCTCACCAACTCGCGCCGTGATCAATACCAATCCGCCCAGGTGAGCCTGCGCCAGAATCTGGGCGGCCAGTTCGAGTGGTTCGCCAGCTACACCCGCTCCCGCGCCACTTCCAACGCCGTTCTCGACATCAAAGTCGACCAGGTGACGCAGGTGCTGGACAACTACGGTCCGATGCCCTGGGACGCGCCCGACCGGTTCCTCGCCTGGGCCTACATGCCACTGCCTCTGAAGAACTGGTTCGCCTCCGTGCTGTGCGACGCGCGCACCGGCTTCCCCTACTCCATCGTCGACCAGACCGGCTTGGTTCAAGGCGCCGTGAATTCGCAACGCTACCCTTTCAATTTCGATTTGAATGTGTACTTGGAGCGCCGATTCACCTTTCACGGCCGCCGTTTCGCGCTTCGGGGCGGCATCAACAACATCACCAACAGCGGCAATCCGACCGCGGTTTACAATGTCCTCGGAGCGCCGGCCTTTGGGCAGTTCCTGGGCCGCGAAGGACGTCACGTCCAGGTGCGCATTCGCTTTTTCGGACGCTCCTGACGCCGCTTCTTCTCACGGCCGGAGGGCGTCGCACACTTTCATGGGTCTAACCGGCTGAGAATTATGGCCCCTGTAGCACCACTCTCATAGTTAGCGAGTACTTTGAAATAAGAGCACCCAGCTCTATAACCTATGCCACGCGTCTTCAGCTTTCATGTTTCCCCTTGTCTCCCGCCGGCCTTGAAGTGCCTGAACGAGCTTTCCCTGAATCTGCGCTGGTGCTGGGACCATCCCACCATCGAGCTTTTTCGGGGCATCGACCCGGACCTCTGGGAGCAGACCGGCCACAACCCGCGGCTGATGTTCGGCCGCATCGACCAGCGGCGGCTGGCCGCGTTGGCCGTGGATGAGGCTTTTCTGGCCCAGATGGAGCGCGCCAAGGCCAGTCTCGACGAATATCTTTCCGGCCAAGGCTGGTTCCCGCGCGCCCATCCCGAAGCGATGGGACTCGTCGCCGCGTACTTCTCCGCCGAGTTCGGGCTGACCGAATGCCTCCCCAACTACGCCGGCGGCCTCGGCATCCTGGCCGGCGATGACCTCAAGTCCGCCAGCGACCTCGGTCTGCCGCTGGTCGGAGTCGGCTTGCTGTACCAGGGCGGCTACTTCCGCCAGTATCTCAACGCCGATGGCTGGCAGCAGGAGACCTATCCGATCAACGATTTCCACAATCTGCCCCTGCAGCCGCTCGAGGACAAGGACGGCGAGCCGCTGATGGTCCAGGTCAGCTTCCCCGGCCGCATCGTCTTCGCCCGCATCTGGCAGGTTCAGGTCGGGCGCATCCCGCTCTACCTTCTCGACACGAATGTGGTCCGCAACTCCGCCGACGACCGCCGCATCACCGGCGCGCTGTACGGCGGCGACCGCGAGCAGCGCATCCAGCAGGAAATCGTCCTGGGCATCGGCGGGTTGCGCGCCCTGAAAACGCTAGGCATCAGTCCGACGGTCTGCCATATGAACGAAGGCCATTCGGCCTTTCTCGGCCTGGAGCGCACTCGCGTGTTGATGGAAGAGCAGAGTCTGCCCTACTTTGAGGCGCGCCAGATCGCCGCCGCGGGCAACGTGTTCACCACGCACACCCCCGTTCCGGCAGGCTTCGACCGCTTTGACACCTGGCTCATGGAGAAGTACTTCCGCGACTACGCCGGCCAGCTCAGCCTGAGCTTTGAACAACTGCTCGGCATCGGGCGGCAGAACCCTCGCGACGCGGGCGAGCCCTTCAACATGGCCTTCCTGGCCGCGCGCCTCAGTTCCTGCACTAACGCCGTAAGCCGGCTGCACGGCGAGGTGACGCGCAAAATGGCTCAGCCCATGTGGGCTGGCTACCCGCTCTCCGAAGTGCCGATCGGTTACGTCACCAACGGCATCCATGCGCGCACCTGGACCTCGATGGAGATGAGCCGGCTACTCGACCGCTATCTCGGCCCGCGCTGGGCGGACGAGCCCAGCAACCACGCCCTGTGGGAGCGCATCGGCCGCATTCCCGACCAGGAACTGTGGCGCGTACACCAGATCCGCCGCGAGCGCCTGATCGGGTATGCCCGCGCCCGGCTGGCCACCCAGATCCGGCAGCGCGGCGGCTCCGGCTCCGATGTCTCCATCGCCGACGACGTCCTGGCCTCGGAAACGCTGACCATCGGCTTCGCGCGCCGTTTTGCCACCTATAAGCGCGCCACGCTGTTGCTGCGCGATCCGGCCCGTTTCAAAAGGATCCTGACCAACCCTCAACGCCCGGTGCAAATGCTCTTTGCCGGCAAGGCCCACCCGCATGACAATGCCGGAAAGGACCTGATCCAACAGGTGGTTCACTTCGCCCGCGATCCCGAGATTCGCGACCATATCGTTTTCCTGGAGAATTACGACATCTCCGTGGCCCGCTATCTGGTTCAGGGCTGCGACGTATGGCTCAACACGCCCCGCCGGCCCAACGAGGCCAGCGGGACCAGCGGCATGAAACTGCTGCCCAACGGCGGTTTGAATCTCTCGATTCTCGACGGTTGGTGGGACGAGGCCTACACGCCGGAGGTCGGCTGGGCCATCGGCAGCGGCGAGGAATACGCCGACGAGAACTACCAGGACGATGTCGAGTCGCGGGCACTCTATCACCTGCTGGAACACGAGGTCGTGCCGCTGTTCTACGACCGTGACGCGCAGGGCATCCCGCGCGGCTGGATCGCCAAAATGAAGGCTTCCATGGGGAAGCTCACGCCTATTTTCAACACCAGCCGGATGGTCGCCGAGTACGCCGAGAAGTTCTATATTCCCGCGCACGAACGCCACTTGCGTTTGGCCGCGGAACATGGCAAACGCGTCTACCAACTGGTTGAATGGCGCAAGCGTCTGCGCGCCCACGGCTCGGAAGTGAAGATCACGGACATCTCGAGCGAACATCCCGCCGATGTGGTCGTCGGCTCGAAGTTCAAGGTCACGGCCCGGATTGTGCTGGGCGGCGTCGTCCCCGGCGACGTGCAGGTCCAGCTTTACTACGGCAACGTCGACTCCGAGGGCCGGATCGTCGCTGGCAAGACGGCCGGCATGAGTTTGGCCCAATCGACCGGCCCGGACTACACTTACCAGGGCGAAGTGGAGTGCCAGGATAGCGGCTCCTGCGGCTTCACGGTCCGGGTGATTCCCTTGAACGCGGACGCCATCCTGCCGTACGAACTGCCCTGGATCGTCTGGGCCGAATAATCGGACCGGGCAGGGCCTGACTTACGTTCGCAATCGAGGCGCACGAGGTTCTCCGTGCCGCCGGGAGACTCCTGGTGACCGCCTGAGGGCCGCTCAGGATTTCGCGGCTGGACGCGTGGCGCTGAGAATTCCGGCGACGGCGTGGGCCATGTCGAGCGTGGACGCGGAGCCGCCCATGTCGTAGGTCCTCACCCGGCCCTCGGCGACCACCTGGGCCACGGCCTGGTGGATGGCCTGGGCCGTGGGTTGCTCGCCCAGCCAGTCGGCCATCATCATGGCGGCGAGGATGGTGGCAATGGGATTCACTTTGTACAGGCCCGCGTACTTCGGGGCGGAGCCGTGGGTGGGTTCGAAGACCGCGTAGCCGGTCCCGATGTTGCCGCTGTAGGCGAAGCCCATGCCGCCGACCATTTGGGCGCAGAGGTCGGAGAGGATGTCGCCGAACAGGTTAGTCGTTACGATCACTTCGTAGCTGGCCGGATTCTTCAGCAGCCACATGCAAATGGCGTCCACGTTGGCCGTGTCGAACTGGATCTGCGGGTACCGGCGCGCGACTTCCTGGGCGGCTTCGAGGAACACCCCGTCGGTGGCCCGGAGGACGTTGGCCTTGTGCACCGCGGTCACCTTGCGGCGGTTGTTTTTGAGCGCGTATTCAAAGGCTGCTTCGACAATCCGCAGCGACGCCTTGCGCGTGATGCTGCGAATGGAGATGGCGGCATCGGGCGGGATGCGGGCCATGCCAGGCTCCTGAAAGAAGACTGCGGGGACCTGGGGAAACTCGACGCCGACATACATGCCCTCGGTGTTTTCGCGGAAGACGACGATGTCGATGTTGTCGCGATAATTGAGCGGGTTGCCGGGGAAGGCGCGGCACGGGCGCAAGCAGACGTACAGGTCCAATTGCTGGCGCATGCGCACGATCGGACTGCGATAGACCAGGCCGCGGCCCTGCAATTCGGGAGCCAGCTCACGGCCCGCGTCCTTCACCGGCTTGGACGTGATGGCCCCGAAGAAGGCGCAGTCGGTGCTTTTCAGCAGGTCGAGCGTGCGCTGCGGCAGCGCGTCGCCTTCCTGGCGCCAGAACTCCCAGCCGATGTCTCCGTGAATGTAGTCGGCCTCGAATCCCGCCGCGTCGAGAACGATGCGCGCGGCTTCGCAGACTTCCGTGCCGATGCCGTCTCCCGGCAGCCAGGCGATGCGGTGTTTCTTCATGGGGCGCTCCAGGCTCAGGCGGCGTGCTTCTTCTTGAGATAGGGGATCAGGCCGCCGGCGTGCAACAACTCCACCGCCCGCGGGTCGAGCGCGGCCGCTTTGCAGGCCGGGCCCGCGGGCAATTTGCGGATGCTGCCGCCAGCCAAGTCGATCTCGATCTCGTCGCCCGCGTTCAATGCGTCCGGCGCTTCCGCCGAGACGATCACGGGCAAGCCGAGATTGATCGAGTTGCGATAGAAGATGCGGGCGAAGGACGGCGCGATGACCGCGCCAACGCCGGCGAATTTCAGCGCCGCCGCGGCCTGCTCGCGACTCGACCCGCAGCCGAAGTTTTTGCCGGCGAGAATGATGTCGCCAGGCCGTAGGGACGCGCGGATTTCGGGGAAGGAGAGCTCGAAGAGATGCTCGGCCGTCTTCTCGCGGTCGGTGACGTTCAGGTAGCGGCCGGGGTAGATGATGTCGGTATCGATATTCTCGCCGAGTTTGGCCGCGATGCGGCCGCGCAGAATCAAGCTGTCGCCAGGCATGCAGGCGCCTCCTTTACGATCGATTCGGGATGGGCCAGCCGGCCCGCGATGGCCGAGGCGGCGACGACGGCGGGACTGGCCAGAAACACTCTGGAATCCTTGCTGCCCATGCGGCCCAGGAAGTTGCGGTTGGTCGAGGAGACGCAGGTCTCTCCGGCGGCGATGATGCCCTGGTGCACCCCGACGCAAGGCCCGCAGCCCGGCGGGTTCACCATCGCACCCGCCCGGATCAGCGTCTCCAGGTAGCCCAGCCGCATGGCCTCGAGATAGATCTGCTGCGAGGCCGGGATCACGATGAGGCGCGTGCGCGGATGGACCTGGCGGCCCTTAACGATGCGCGCGGCAATTTCGAAATCCTCCAGCCGGCCGTTGGTGCAACTGCCGAGCACGGCCTGCTCGACCGGTACTTCGCCCAGCTCCGAGAGCGGCTTGACGTTGTCCACGCTGTGCGGGCAGGCGATCTGCGGTTCCGGCACGTCGGCGGCCAAGTCGATGTGCAGGATCCGCTCGTAGACCGCGTCCGGGTCGGGCGCGATGCTCTCGATCGGGCGCCCGGCGCGCGGGCGCAAGTACTCGAGCAGCAGCTCGTCCACCGGCGTGAAAGCCACCTTCGCGCCCATCTCCATGGAGAGATTGGCGAGCACCATGCGCGAGGCTACACTGAGGTTGCGGATGGCCGGGCCGTCGAACTCCACGGCGCGGTAATCGGCTCCGTCGGCGCCGAGCTTTCCGATGATATGCAGGATCAGGTCCTTGGCCGAGACCCAGGGGCGGAATTCGCCTTCCACCAGGATCCGCAGCGTGGACGGCACTTTGAACCACAGGCTGCCTTCGGTCCAAACGCCGGCCATTTCCGTCGCGCCGATGCCGGTGGCGAATGCCCCGAACGCGCCGTGCGTGGTGGTGTGGGAATCGGTGCCCACTACGACCATGCCGGGCAGGACGTGGCCGTGCTCGGCCAGCACCTGGTGGCAGATGCCGCCGCGGCCGACGTCGTAGAAATTGGCGATACCCTGCGCACGGACGAATTCGCGCACGGCCTTGTGCGTGGTGGCCGTTTTCTCCGATTCGGCCGGCACGCGGTGGTCGAAAATGATGACGATCTTTCCGGCGTCCCAGACCTTGGGAACGCCGATCTCGGCAAAGCTCTTGCGCACCAGGTCGGCGTTCTCGTGGGACATGGCCAGGTCGACTTGGGCGACGACGATGTCATCCGGCGACACGCGCTCGCGCCCGGCAGCGCGGGCCAGGATCTTTTCCGCGATTGTCATTCCCATGCAAGACCTCCTACACGACTACTTCGGCTTTGCCGGGCAGGTATCGGTTTTCGAGTTCTCGGTACTCCGGCAGGCCCACGAAGGCGGTGTATTGCTTGAACGAGGAGAGGCGCCCGGTCTCGCCGGCCAGGATGCCGGTCGGCGAGCGTCGCAGGTCGGTGAAAAAATCCACGAGCGCCTTGTGGGCCACCATGATCGAGGCCACGGGGATGCTGACCCGGGCCACGCCCAGACGGGCCAGTTCGGGGATTGGAATCAGCTCGGTTTTCACGCCCGTCACGCCGTCCATCAGGTTGACCGACAGCAGGCCGTGGATCTCGCGCACGGCGCGCTCGATGTCGGTGCGCGTCCCGATGCCGTCGAGGAAGGCCATATCGGCTCCGGCTTCCAGATACAGGTTGGCGCGGCGGATGGCTTCGTTCAGCCCGTGCACGGCGTAGGAGTCGGTGCGCGCGTTGATCACCAGATTCGACCCCAGGCGCCGGCGCGTGTCGGCCATCGCGCGGACCTTTCCGGCCATCTCCTCGGCGGAGATGACCTGCTTGCCTTCCATGTGGCCGCAACGCTTGGGGAAGACCTGGTCCTCGATGTTGACGCCGGCCGCGCCCATGCCGATCAGGCGTTCCGTGACCGCAGCGGCGTTGAGGGCGTTGCCGCCGCCGGTGTCGATGTCCGCCATCACCGGGATCCCTACGGCCCGAATGATGTGGGCCGTAATGTCCAGCACGTCCTTCATGTCCACCAGGCCGACGTCGGGCTGGCCGAGCAGGCTTCCGGCGAGCCCGAAGCCACTCACCTGAATGGCTTCGAACCCCGCCGATGCGATGACTTTGGCGCTCAGCGCGTCATGACAACCTGGCGCCACCAGGGCCTGACGGCGCTCGAGTGCGGCTCTCAAAGTGGATGATCGATCCTGCACGAAATGATTGCTCCTTCCAGCCAAGACCATTCTAATACAACCATAAGGTCCGGTTATCTGAAGAGGGTCCGGTTGCGTAGCGGCGGGGCGCGGCAGAGCCCCGCTGATGCGTCTCTGGAATTCCATCCGGATTTGAGCTACCCGAAGCACCCGCCAGCAAGTGGAGGGTCGTTGCCAGCACCGCGCAATGTGCGTTTAGGCGCCGTTTCCGCTCCACGTTACGCCTCCCGCGAGCGTCAACCGTGTAGATGAACTGGAGTCGGACTGCGCGCGCGCTGGCGGTCTGCGCATTGATCTTGGCGCAGTGCCCGCTCTCCGCCGGCGAGCCGAGCGCCGCCTCGCTGGAGCGCAAGGCGCGCAAGTTGGCCCGGAAAGGCGACTATGCCGGCGCCTACCTGGCGGCCCAGCAGGCCGTGGCGCGCCGCCCCGACGATCCTGCGCTGCGGGCTCTTGCCGCCGCCTACCAGCGTCAGGGGCTGCAGGCCTTGCAGGCGTACAAGTCTTTGAAACCGGCCGCCGAGCCCGAGAAGCCTCCGCGTTTGCCCGAAGCCACCATCGCCGATCTGCGCCAGCTCGAGCCGCCGCCAATGCTCCAACCACAGGAGCTGAGGCGCAGTTTCAACTTGAGCGCGAATCCGCGGGACCTGATCGCGAAAGTCACCGAAGCCTATGGCATCCGCGCGGTGTTCGACTCGGACTTCCCGCCGTCGGAGCCGCCGCGCCGGCTGCACATCGACAATGCTTCCTGGTCCGAAGCCATTTACGCCCTGCAACTGGTGAGCAACGCGTTCTACGTCCCGCTGAACACGCGCCTGGCCTTGTTTGCCAAGGAGACGGCGGTCAAGCGCGGCGAGGTGGAACCGACCGTCACCGTCTCCATCCCCTTCCCCGACACGATGAGCGCGCAGGACCTGCAGGATGTCGCCAACGCCGTGCGGCAGGTGTTCGGGCTCACCAAAGTGGCGATCGATTCCACCCAACAGGCCATGGTTCTGCGCGACCGGCTGAGCCGCGTGCGCCCGGCGATGGAGATCGCGCGGCAGTTGATGAACGCGCCGTCGGAGGTCTACATCGAGGCGGAACTGGTGAGCGTGGACCGGCAGTCGGACCTCGGCCGCGGTCTGCAACTCCCGACCAGCTTCCCGATCGTGGACTTTGGCTCGAAGGCCGGCCCGTTTCAAACGGTTCCCTCGATTCCCACCGGCTTCACGAATTTCGGGACCTTCGGCGGCGGTACAACGTACATGGGGGTCGGTTTGTCGAATGCGCAGATCCTGGCGTCGCTTACCGCCACCTCGGCGAAAAGCATCACCCGGCTCTCGCTGCGCAGCGTGAGCGGGCAGCCGGCCACGATGCACGTCGGAGAGAAGTACCCGATCATTCAACAGAGCTACGTCCTGCCGCAGAACGCCCCCAGCGGCACCACCGCGCCACCGCCGAGCATCAACTTCGAGGACCTGGGAGTGCTCGTCAAAATCACGCCCCACGTCCACGACGCCTCGTCGCTGACGCTGGAGTTCGACGCCGAATACACGCAGCTGACCGGCAACACCTCCGACGGCCTGCCGATCATAACCAGCCGTAAATTCACCATGCCCATCCGCATGAACTTCGGCCAGTCGGTCGTGATCGCCGGACTCGTCCAGAACAATGTCTCGACGTCCAACACGGGCCTGCCGCTGCTGGCCTGGATCCCCTGGCTGCACTCTGAAACCCAAAACCGCGACACCAGCGAAATCCTTCTGGTCCTGAGTCCGACTCTGTTGAGCCTGCCGCCCGGGGAGTTCCCTGGGCGCGTGGTCTGGACCGGCACCGAGGTCCGCGCATTGCCCCTCGACTTCTGGGACCGGGCCGCGGCCCATGCGCCGGGCTTACCATAAAGGCTTAGGGTTTCTCTTTTCCATGTCGAAAATGCTTGAAGAGATCCGCCAGCAGCCGGATGCGCTGGATCGGACGCTGCGCGCTGAATTGCGCGGCTTTGACAGTCTGCGGAAGCGCTTTCAGTCGAAGCCGCCGCGACTCGTGGTGCTCGCCGCCCGCGGCACCTCGGACAACGCCGCGCGTTTCGGCCGCTACCTCATTGAAATCACCACGGGCATCCCCGTTTCGCTGGCTGCGCTGTCGGTCTGCACGCTGTATCAGCGCGACCTGAAGCTCGACGACGCGCTCCTGGTCGCCATCTCCCAATCCGGGGAATCCACCGACACCAACGTCTTTCTCGAACACGGACGCCAGCGCGGGGCCTTCACTATCGGGATCACGAATGAGAGCGCCAGCAGCATGGCCCGGCTCACCGACCACGTCATTCTGGTCCACGCCGGCCGGGAAAAGAGCGTGGCCGCCACGAAAACATTCACCGGCCAGTTGTTGTCGATGTACCTGCTGGCCTGGGCGCTCGGCGCTCCTCTGGAGACCGACGACCTGCTGAAAATGCCGGGGTGGGTCGATGCGGCGCTGCGCCTGGAGGCCACCATCCGCACGCGCGCCGAGCGCTTTCGATTCATGGATCATGCCGTCGTCATCGGCCGCGGCCTGAACTACGCCAACGCCTACGAATGGGCGCTCAAGCTGATGGAGACCTGCTATATCGTCGCCGAACGCTTCTCACAGGCCGACATTCTCCACGGCCCTATCGCCATGGTCGGTGCCGCATTTCCGACTTTCCTGCTCTGCCCCCCCGGCGTCACCTGGCCGGGGATGAAGGAACTCTCCGCCCGCCTCGCCGGCCTGAAAGCCGAACGCGTCACCATCACCGACCGCTCCAATGAGGAGGCGCGGTCCCCATCCGCGCTCATCGTGCCCGCCCGCCTGGCCCATTCGGGCCCTCTGCCGGTGGACGTCTTTACGCCCATCCCATATATCGTCCCGGCACAATTGTTCGCCGCGACGCTGGCCGAGGTCAAAGGCTTCGATCCCGACCGGCCACGAGGCCTCAGCAAAGTGACGCGGACCCTGTGAAGCGGCCGCTCCATAAGCGCTGCCGGCAGCCTGCGGGGAGGGCGTGTTTCTGGCATAGGATATATCCTTCAGGAGCGCTTTCGCGATAGGATACAGGGTTCCTCGGCGGCTGCCTATGACGCTAACTCTCACCCCACTCGATTACTCGATTCTGCTCATCTACTTCCTTTTTGTCCTGGGCATTGGATGGTTCCTGCGCAAGAGCGTCAGCTCGAGTTCGGACTTCCTCACCTCGGGCCACTCGCTCCCACTGTGGATCACCAGCCTGGCATTCCTCGCCGCCAACATGGGCGCGCTGGAAATGATCGGCATGTGCGGCTCCGGCGCAAAATACGGCATGATGACGTCCCACTTCTATTGGGTGGGCGCGATTCCGGCGATGATCTTCGTCGGCGTCTTCATGATGCCCTTTTACTACGGCAGCAAGGCGCGCTCGGTGCCCGAGTACCTGAAGCTGCGCTTCGACGAAAAGACGCGCGGGTTCAACGCCATCACCTTCGCCGTGATGACCATCCTGAGCTCCGGCATTTCGATGTACGCGCTCGGTATCCTGCTGCAGGGCATCTTCGGCTGGAGCTTCACGGTCTCCGTGGTCGCCTCGGCGGCGATCGTGCTCGCCTATACCTACCTGGGCGGGCTCAGCAGCGCGATCTATAACGAGGTGCTGCAGTTTTTCCTCATCGTCGTCGGCTTCTCGCCGCTGACGATTCTGGCCGTCCAGAAAGCCGGCGGCTGGGGTGGCATCAGCAAGACGCTCGGCCCGGTGATGACCCAGAGCTGGCGTCACATGGCGCATGCCAAGGACAATCCCATGGGGGTCGAGGTCTTTGGCCTGTTCATGGGTCTCGGCTTCGTGCTCAGCTTCGGCTACTGGTGCACCAACTACCTCGTCGTCCAGCGCGCCATGGCCGCGCGCAATATGACCGATGCGCGCAACACGCCCGTGGTCGGCGCGTTCCCCAAAATGCTGATCCCCTTCGTCGTCATCGTGCCGGGTATCGCCGCCATGGCGCTCGCGCAGATGCACCTGGGCTACGACATCCCGCTCAAGCCCGACGGCATCACGCGGGACTACGACAAAGTCTTGTTCAGCCTGATGCGCCAGTTCTACTCGCCGGGCATGCTCGGCGTCGGCCTCACCGCATTGATCGCGTCGTTCATGTCCGGCATGGCCGGCAACGTCACGGCCTTCAATACGGTTTGGACCTACGACATTTACCAGAGCTACATTCGCAAGCACGCGCCGGATTCGCACTACCTGTGGGTCGGACGCATGGCCACCATCTTCGGCGTCACGCTCTCCATCGGCGCCGCCTTCCTGGCCACGCAGTTCAACAACCTGATGGACTTCCTGCAGCTCATCTTTGGCTTCGTCAACGCGCCGCTGTTCGCGACTTTCCTGCTGGGCATGTTCTGGAAGCGGGCCACCGCTCACGGAGCTTTCTCCGGGCTGGTCTCCGGCACTACGGCGGCGTTCCTCACGTACGGACTGACTGTGGCCGAGCACAAGGGCGGTTTCTTCGGCGCTCTGCACGAGTTTCCCTCCTCGATGGCGCAGAATTTCTGGGTGGCCATCGCCGCCTTCGTCACGTGCCTCGTGGTCACACTTGTGGTCAGCCTCTGCACTGCGCCGCGGCCCGTGGCAGAACTGGCCGGACTGGTCTACGGCGTAACCAAGGTCGAAGTGGAAAAAGCAGTGTGGTACCGGCGTCCGCCGGTGCTGGCCGTGATCGCCGGCGTGGCGTGCCTGCTGCTGAACCTGGTGTTCTTCTGAGGCGCGTGGAGAATGGATCTGGGAGGCACCTATGCTTGATCTGAGAAAACCCGCGGGACTTTACTTCATGCTGCTGGGCCTGCTGCTGCTGGGCGCCGGCCTGCTACATCCCGGCTACTCGGCGCCGCTGCTGAATGTCAATCTGAACCTGGAGTTCGGAGTCTTCTGCATCTGCTTTGGAGGTGTGTTCCTATGGCTCTCCCGCAAGAAGGCGTAAAGACGTACCAAGCCCCCGGCCGCGTCAACCTCATTGGAGAGCACACGGACTATAACGGCGGCTTCGTTCTGCCCGCGGCCATCGGCCTCGGTTGCACCATCCGCGTCAGCCCGCTCTCCCGCCACAAGCTGGTGATCCGTTCGCGGCAGATGCCGGATACGTTCGAAGTGGAAATCGCCTCGCTGCCACGGGCGGAGCCGACCCAGCATTGGAGCGACTACGTGATCGGCGTGGCCAAGGAGATCGTCGCGCTCGGTTTGCCCATCGCTCCCGCCGAGCTGGCAATCGACGCCACCGTGCCCACCGGCAGCGGATTGAGTTCCTCGGCCGCGCTCGAAGTCGCCACCGCTTTCGCCCTCCTCGCCGGCAGGCCACTCGACAAACTCCTGATCGCCCGCCTGTGCCAGCGCGCCGAGCGCAACTTCGTCGGCATGCCCTGCGGCATCATGGACCAGTACACGGCCGTGTTCGGCGAGGCCCACCACGCCATTCTGCTCGACTGCCGCGCGCTCACGCACCAGCTCGTGCCGATCCCCGACGGCGTCGAGATCGTCGCCGTCAACTCGATGGTCAAGCACGAGCTCGGCTCTTCGGCCTATCGTGATCGCGTCGCCGAATGCACCACCGCCCGATCCTACTTCCCGGGCAAGCAGTCCTTGCGCGACGTCACCCTCGCCGAGTTGGAACGCGCCGCCGCGCAGATGCCCGAAATCCCCCTGGCCCGCGCCCGCCACGTCATTCTCGAGTGCTGGCGCGTGCAGCAATTCTACGCCGCCGCGCAAGCCGGCGATCTCGAACGCATGGGCCAGCTCTTCGTCGAGTCGCACCGCTCGTTGCAGCACGATTACCAGGTGAGCTGTGCGGAGCTCGACTATCTGGTCGATACGGCCCTCACCATCCCCGGCGTCTATGGCGCCCGCATGACTGGCGGCGGCTTCGGCGGCTGCACGGTGAACCTCGTCCAACCGGCCGCCCTGGATCGTTTCGAAAACGAGATCGCGGCCCGCTACCACGACCGCTTCCATCTCCACCCCACCGTCATCCGCTGCGTGCCCTCCGCCGGCGCCGGTCCGGTGGCTGAATAACAACGCGCCGCCGCGCCGGAACGAACAAAGGCCCCGCACCGCTCGACGCGGCCGGGGCCTTTTCTTTGAGGGCCGGTTCAGAGCCCTGAACAATCAGTTGACGACTTTCTCCGGCACCGCTGGAGGAGCTTTCGGCGCCTTCGGTGCTTTGGGCGCCTTGGCCGGCGCGATAGGAGCAGCCGGAGCCGCCTCCACCGCCGCAGCGCCCGCCACGGACCTCCGCAGCGTTATTTCGCCGTGCTCGGTCGCGACCTTGACCTCGGTGGATCCGCCCAGCGCACCCGTCAACTTCGCGGTCCGGTCGTTGCCTTCCTGCTTGAGCCGGTCGTCTGCGAAGTCGTTGGTGATGCCGCCGTGATTGGTCGACGCGTTCAGCGTGCACTTCGGTCCTGCCGGCAGCGCCAGTTCAATGTCGCCCGAACGCGTATGCACGTCGATGCGCGGCACCGGCAGCTTCGTCTGGTTCACTTCCACATCGCCGTTCTGGCCGTCGATGGTCAGCGAGTCGCTGATGTCGGTCAGCCGGATGTCCTTGGTCTGCGTCTTCAGAAACACCGGGCCGGTCAGGTTCGTCCCGGTCAGCGTCGACAGCCCCAGCGTCATCTCGCCGGGCACCTTCTCCATGCGAATTTCGGTAACGTTGCTCATGAAGCGCACTGGTTTGGCGATCTTGCGCAGCGTCGTTTCGCCCGAGTAGCTCCCGTTGATGGTCACCTGGCCCTGGACGTCTTCGAGTTCGATATCGCGCCCGCGGCCTTTCACTTCAACGTCGCCCTGAATGCCCGTCGCCCGGATAATGTCGCTCTTGCGCGTATCGATTCTGAGCCGGCCGGCCAGATTCTGAGCGCGCACGCCGGCATTGTCGCTGTTCACGCTCACTTCCCCGTTGACGTCGCTGATGTCGAAGTCGCCGTATTGCCCGCGCAGTTCCAGTGAGGCGCCCTTGGGCACGCTCACTTCCAGATCTGTGGAAACGCGCGTCCGGTCCGCGACGCCGCCCGTCTTCGCCGTGAGCGTGACCGTCTCGCCGTTCTTCTGCACGCTAAGCTGGCTCTGGTTGTTCGCCTGGTCCGCGGTCGCCCGGTCCATGGCCCGCACGCTCTTGCGCCCGCCCACCTTTACATCGGTTGCGTCCACTCCGGTCACCCGCACGTTGCCCCGGGCCATGTCGATGACTACCCGCGGCGTCTTGCCGGTCTCGATATCGCTCGCTGGGACGTCATAGTCGTGGCTCTCGCCGAACATCTCATCCATGCCGAAATGCATCGGCCCGAAATGGTCCCTGACCAGCCGCTCCGTGCCCCACACCGCCGAGCCGATCAGCACGAGTACCAGGATCAGCACCCATTCGCCCCCGGTCACGCCGCGTTGCGGCATATCCTTCGCGGCGAAATGCCAATAGCCGATTTCCACCAGCCGCACTCCGCCCCACACGATCAGCAAGACGGGCCAGTACGTTTCGAGCCAATCCATCAGTGGCACGTCCGGCCGGATGTTGCGCATCAGGAACACGGCGCCAATGAAAATCAGAATCATCGGCCCAATGAACGATCCGCGTTTCATGACCACGACCCTCCCGTCTGCGGGCCCTGCGTCTGGTTGTCACCCGCGTGCAGAGCTGCGCGTTCGCCCAGCTTCAGAGCGCCGAGCAGGATCACCAGAATGGGCCAGCTCTGGCTGAAGCCGAAATACGTGAACCTGTCCAGCAGCAGCAGCGTGCCCAGCGTGATCAACAGTAGCGGGCCGCGCACGGCCCGCACCAGCATGTAGGTCCGGTTCACAGCGCACCTCCCTCGGCCGGAGGAGGCGGCGGCGGCAGCGGCTCGCTCGGACCCGGGTCGGGCTTCGCGCCGCCGCGCATGCGTTCGTACAGCATCCACGCGCCCAGAACGATCAGCGCCGCCGGCCAGTACTTGAGGATCTCCTCCAGCCGCAGCAGGTTCAGATTGCTCAACAGGAACAACACGCCCAGCAGAATCAGCAGTACCGGCACCATCGGCAGTTTGCCCGCTTCCGGCCGCAACTGAATCAGCGAGCTGAACTCATCCACCGATTCGCCCGCCAGCCGCTTGCGCGCCGTGTGATACGCCTCGAACGCCATGTAGAAGTAGAACACCCCGATCAGCATTCCCACCAGCGGCTCCAGACCGCCGGCGTTGCCCGAACTCACGATCGTGATCAACAGCCCCAGGATCAGCACGTGCACGATGCCCTTGGCGTATTGACCGTTGTAAATCGCGCCCACGCCTGGGATCAGGCCCAGCAGGAACGCCAGCCCCGGCGATGCGCTGGCGTGGTGCGGGGGAGCGCCCGTTGGCCGGGCTGTGGTTGCCTGCCCCGTGGCCGGAACGTGTTCCGCGCAGAAGATCGTCCCCTGTGCCGGACGCGCCTCGTCCTCCGTGAGCGGCTTCCCGCAGACGCGGCAGTAAGCTGTAATCGGTTTCGGATCTGGTGTTGCCGTCGTCATCGTCTTGTCCTCCCGTTCAGAAACTCTTCTTCTCCACCTGCGGCCGCTTTTCAATCGGCTTGTCTACCTGCTTGTCCGGACTCGTCTCCGGATTCGCCACTACCCCCGAGGCCGGCTTCTGCACCGCCTTGCTGTCCGCGGCCTCGTTCATATCGCTGAGAGTCTCCCTGATCTCGTAGACCAGCCGTAAGCTCTCGTAATACTTCCGTGCCTTCTCCCAACTGCGCCAAGCCTTGTCTTCCGCCGCCATCCAGACCTTGGACGGCTGCAGGTCCGCGGGCTTCAGTTGGCGGATCGGCACCATCCGCCCCAGCATCGCGAACGACAGAATCGTCATCGCCATGCCCATCGCAAACTTCGGCTGCAGCACCGGCTCCAGCCAGCGGCTGATCCATCGCCGCTTGCTCACCCGCACCGGCGCCTGGCCGCCCGCGCGCACTTCGAACAGAATCTTGTTCACCAGCGCCGGCGGGACTTCCACCTCCGCCACGCGCTCCATGAACTCGAGCGCCGCGCGACTGTCCGCCACCACCTGCCGGCAGCTCTCGCATTCGTTCAGGTGCAGCTCGACCGTGGCCCGCTCGGCATCCCGCGCCACGCCGTCGACGTAGTCGCAAATCAGCGCTTCCAAATCGCTGCACTTCATAGCACTACCTTCTGCCTGCGCAGAATCCGCACCAGCTCGGCCCGGCCCCTGTTCAGCCTCGACTTCACCGTGCCCTCGGGCACGTTCAAAGCCCCGGCGATCTCCTTGTACTCCAGCCCTTCCAGGTCGCGCAGAATCACCGTCTCCCGCAACTCCGGGGACAGTCTCACCAGCGCCGCCTGCAGCACTTCGCCCGCCTCGCGCCCCGCCAGCATCGAATCGGTGCGCGACTCGACCGCGGTCCTTTCCTCCAGGATCGGCAACTGATCTTCAATCGAATCTGTCACCCGTTCAGACTTGGTCCGGCGATAATTGTCAATCAGCAGATTGCGCGTCAATCGCGTCAGCCAGACCGTGAACGATCCCTCGCCCGCGCGGAAACTCTTCAACGTGCGGAACACCCTCAGGAAAACTTCCTGCGTCAGGTCCTGGGCTTCCTGTTCGCGGGCCGTGAAGCGCAGGCAGATCGAGTACACACGCCGGGTGTGGGTCTTGACAAGATCCTCCCACGCGGCCTCTTCTCCGTGCATGCACCGCTCCACTACCAGGGCGTCCTGATCCAGATCAGACACCGCAGGACGCTCCCAGCCTGACCCAAAGCCGGACATCGGCCGTCGCGGGTCCGTCGTCCACTTGGGGACTCCCGCCACCGGCATCGTCAAACCATGGGTGATCGCTGCCATCGCCGCCGGGCGCTCCTTCCGGAAAGCGATTCCGGCCGCCTGACCATCCCTCGTAGAGGGGCGGGCCACCGTTTCTTGCCTTCCACCCTGAGAAACGACGAATTATCATAAGAAGTTCGCCTAAAGTGCCGGACTGGCGATTGATCTCCATAATTCTATGCCATCGCCGCCCGGTTTGGAGGAGCCACGCGGCCTTTCGAGTACTTGGCGACGGGAGGTGGCCGCCATCGGTAAGTTGCGCATCCGCATCGCTATCCCGCCGGCCGCCGGCGACGCCGCAGCGACGTCCGCCAGGTGGCGGCCACCCGGGTGTGCCCCGAACCCAGGTGCGGAAGGTGCCTCGGACCGCCTTTCCCGGTTGATATACTTCTTTTGTCGAAATGTTCCTGCACGGCCCTGCCGAGACGCTGCCCAGGGTTCGTCGGTGAGTCATTTGTCCGTTCCAGGCGTCTAAGCATAAGGGAGACCTCTTGAATTGCCCATTTTGTGCATTTAAGGAAGACCGGGTGATCGACAGCCGCGAGAGCAAGGAAGGCGACGTCATCCGGCGGCGCAGGGAATGCCTGCAGTGCCTTCGTCGATTTACTACATATGAGAGAATTGACGAAATCCCCTATATGGTCGTCAAGAAGGATGGCCGCCGCGAGAAGTTCGATCGCCAGAAGGTCTTGAGCGGGCTCCTCAAGGCTTGTGAAAAACGTCCCGTCAGCATGTCGAAACTCGCCGAACTGGTCGATGAGGTGGAAGGAATGCTGGCGGATAAGGCGGAACGGGAGGTCGGCACGACCGAAATCGGCGAGTTCCTGATGCGCCGCCTGGCCGGGCTGGACAAGATCGCCTATGTCCGGTTCGCTTCGGTGTACCGGGATTTTCAGGACGTCGAGGCCTTTTTCAATGAGCTCAAGGATATGATGAAAATGAAGGGTAGATAGGAATAAATTATTTATTATCAGTTGCTTAGCAATATTTTCCATTTAGCCTGGAACGAACCTCGCCGCCGTGCATCCAATTTATTGAGTCTTAACAAGGCGGCGGGAAGTATGTTATGCTCATTCGGAGCGTCTTTCCATCCAGCATTTTGCCCCTGCCTCAATCGGTGAAATGTTTGCCCGGCTGTTGCATCGGGAAGGGATAAGGCTATCTCGACTGGCTGACAGCGCATGGGGCGTGTTCCCCGTTCGCTCGTGCCTGGACCGGTCGCGTTTCACGCTGAGCGACTGTTGATCAAGAAGGCCAATCCCCGGTCCGGGAGGTGATTTACTAGTGGATCAATTCGAAGATCAATTTCTTACAGATGCGCCGGATGGCCTCGCCATTGCGTTCGACGAGGATGCTAATTTCTTCCATCCCGAGGACGTGCAGGAAGAAGATCTGCACGCTACGCAAGTTGTTGAGGAGTCGATCTATACCGATGACCCCGTGCGCGTGTATCTGCGCGAGATGGGCGCCGTTCCGTTGTTGACCCGCGAAGGCGAAGTCGACCTCGCCAGGAAAATGGAGCGCGGCAAGCTGCGCATGCAGAAGGCCATCAGCCGCTCCGCGCTGGTGCAGTTGCATATCTCCGAACTGGCCGATCAGATTCACCGCCAGGAGGTGGACCTGGAAGACTGGGTCGATCTCGGCGACGTCGAGGAAGGGACCCCCGCTTTCGACAAGCGGCTCAGCGACTTACAGGAGCAGTTCGCTTCCTTCGGTGAAGTGCACCAGGGCCTGAAGAGGGCCCAGGAAAAGGCCGAGGCGACCCCCGCCTCCAATAAGCGAATCCGTCGCAAGGCGCAGCTTAAGTACTATCGCGCTTCTGTGCAGACCTCGTTGGCCATCCGCCGCTTCCCCTGGCAGACGCCCAAGTGGCGCTATTTCTCCATCTCCATCGAGAAGGTGCTCGATGAGATGGCTCACATCGAGGCCGAAGTCCGCCGCCTGGAACTGCGCAAGGACGACCATCAGGGCCGCATTCGCGAATTGAAGCGTGAGATTCGCCGCCGCGAAGCCACCGCCGCAGCCACCCTCGCTGACCTCCGCCATACGCTGCAGGTCATACGGCAGGGCGAGCAAGAGGCCGAACGGGCCAAGAAGGATCTGGTCGAGGCCAACCTCCGGCTGGTCGTCTCGGTAGCCAAAAAGTACGTCAACCGTGGATTGCATCTTCTTGATTTAATTCAGGAAGGCAATATCGGTCTGATGCGCGCCGCGGATAAGTTCGAATACCGCCGCGGCTACAAATTCTCAACCTACGCCACCTGGTGGATCCGCCAGGCCATCACTCGCGCCATCGCCGACCAGTCGCGCACCATCCGCATCCCGGTCCACATGAACGAGTCGATGAACAAGTTCCTGCGGGCCACGCGCGAGTTGGAAAAAGAACTCGGCCGATCTCCTACAAATGAGGAAATCAGCCGCCGCATGGACATTCCGGTGGAGAAGGTCCAAAAGCTGAAGACCATCTCCCGCGACCCCGTTTCACTCGAAACGCCGGTTGGCCGCGATGGCGAGTCGGCTTTGGGCGATCTGATTGAGGACCGCTGGGTTGCTTCTCCCGTCGATTCGGTCATCGACTCGAACATTCGCGAGGAGACAGCGGCCATCCTCAAGACACTTTCGCCAAAAGAAGAAAAAGTCATCCGCCTGCGCTTCGGCATCGGTTGCGACCGCGAGCATACTCTTGAAGAGATTGGCCAGCAGTTCGATGTCACGCGCGAGCGCATCCGCCAGATCGAGGCCAAGGCGCTGCGCCAGTTGCGCTCCCCCGAGCGCGCCCGGCACCTCAGGGCGTTGCTCGCAGCACGCTAATCTTACAGGTGTAAAAACTTGGGCCGGGGCGGTTGCCTCGGCCCTTTTGCTTTTGGTCCCCAGCACCGGCCACGGCGCAGCATTCTGGAGCGCGGCCCGTGCAGTTCACCGTGTGCCGACCATGCCAACACCATGCGCGGACCACGTCTTCACCGTGTTCTCGTGGTGATTCCACGGTGAAATCGCGGTGTTTCTACGGTGTTTTCACGGTTCGCGGAAGCCTCATTTCGCAGTTTTCCCGGCCCGGGAAACGAGCGCGCGCAGCTCATCGAGGGCTGCCTTCATCTCCGGCAAACGGCCCTGCAAGGCCAGAACCTCAAGGTATTGCTTGAGCGGCCGCGCCGGCACGCCCCAGTAGGTCTGCCCGCCGCCGGGCAGGATTTTGCCGGGCAGCACGCCCGATTTCGACCCCAGGATGGCGCCGCTTTTGATGCGCACGTTGTCGCCGATGCCCACCTGGCCGCCGATCACGCACCAGTCTTCAATCACCGAGCCGCCGCCCACGCCGGTTTGCGCCACGATCAGGACGTGGCGGCCGATCCGGCAGTTGTGGCCGATGTGCACCATGTCGTCGAACTTCGTGCCATCGCCGATTTCGGTGGCGCCGAGCGCGGCTCGATCCACCGTGCAGTTGGCGCCGAGTTCGACGTCGTCGCCCAGGACTACACGCCCGATTTGCGGGAATTTTTCGTAGCCTTGCGGGGTTCGGTTGAAGCCGAAACCGTCGGCGCCGAGCACGACGCCGGAGTGCAGGATCGCGCGCGCGCCGACGGCGGTGAGTGGATACACGGTCACGCGGGCATGCAGCGTCGAGTCCGCGCCGATGCGCGCGCCGGCTCCGATGAAACAATGCGCGCCGATGGCCGTCCGGTCGCCGATCGCGGCTTCTTCCGAAACGACGGCGAAGGGTCCGATCGAGACATCCTGCCCGATCGTGGCCGTCGCCGCGACCAGCGCAGTTGGATGGACGCCGGGCTGGGGTCGCGCCGGTGGATGCAGGCGCGCGACCACGCGGGCGAACGCGGCGCGCGGGTCGCTGGCGCGGATAACGGTCCGGACCTCGGCGTTGTCGAAGTCCTCGGGGACGATGAGGCAACCCGCGTGCGAGGCGGCGGCCTCGCGGCCGGCCTTGCGTGGCAGCGCGAAGGCGATGTCGGCGGGGCCGGCGGTGTCGAGCGGCGCGGCCTGGAGGATGTTCAATCCGCCGTCTCCCTCGACGGGGAGGCCCAACCAGCTTGCGATTTCAGATACTTTCATAGCGTGTCAATCCGGCGTCTCCCTCGACGGGAAGGCCCAACCCGTGTCCGATTTCAGATACTTTCATAGCGTTGTTTGTACGATAGGGCTTGTACGATAGAAGTTTATGCCAGTTGACGCGTCGGCCTACATCGCCCCCACGGCGCGCGTCCATCCCGAGGCGCGCATCGGACCCCAAAGCCACATCGGCGAGTACTGCGTAATTGAGCAGGACGTCGTGCTCGGCCTGGGCTGCGTGCTTGAGCCATACGTCTATGTGAAGCGCTGGACGACGCTCGGCGAGCACAACGAAATCTCGGCCGGCACCGTGCTCGGCACCGATCCGCTCGACAAGAATTTCACCGGCGAACGCAGCTACCTGCGTATCGGCAACCGCAACCGGATTCGCGAGCATTACACCATCTCGCGCGGCACTGCGCCGGAGTCGGAGACCGTCCTGGGCGACGGCAACTACATCATGACCTCGGGCCACATCGCGCACAACTGCCGCATCGGGTCGAACACGGTGCTGGCCAGTTGCACGTTGGTGTCGGGCTACGTCGAGATCGAGGACCAGGCGTTCATTTCCGGCGAGATCGCGATCCACCAGTTCTGCCGGATCGGGCGGCTGGCGATGATCGCCGGCGGCGTGCGGGTGAACCTGGACGCGCCGCCATTCTTCCTCTACGGCGGGCTGTATATCCAGCCCGACGGGCTGAACAAGGTCGGATTGCGGCGCGCGGGGTTCTCTCAGGAGCAGATGCGCGTCCTCAAGCAGGCGTACCAGTTGCTGTACCGCTCCGGGCTGAAACTGGCCGACGCACTGGCGCGGATTGAGTGCGAGATTCCTGACGAGAACACGCTGCACTTGGTGCAGTTCATCCGCGCCAGCAAGCGCGGCATCGCGCGCGAATCGGGGCGCGGCAAAGCAGCGCCGGAAGAGGGCGGCGCGCCCATTCTGTGAGGGCTTGCGCGCGGCCAAAATGTCCGCGTGGCCGGGCCCAGGCCGCTACGCTGTAGCGGCCTCGCCTTGCAAGCTATTCATTTTAAGATACTTAAAAATGACAGGCCGCTACTAATAGCGGGTTGCCTCCTTCGGAGGCCCTTCCAAGCGCGGCGCTCTCGCAGCGTCCAAAGCCTCGAACTGTTGCCCGCCGCGGCCCGAAAACGGCGCCTGTTGCGGGCGTGTAGGGCGCGGAAAATCTACTCGTAGCGCAGCGTTTCGACGGGCATCAGGCGCGTGGCCGCGCGCGCGGGGTAAAGCGTCGCCAGGAAGCTGACCACGAGCGCCGCGGCCGAGATCCAGAGGGCGTCGGCGAAGTGCGGTTGGAAGGGCACGTAGCTGATTGAGTAAATCTCCTCGTCCAGGGCGATCCACCGGTAATGATCGGCCAGGAAACTCAAACCGTAGCCCGAGACCAAGCCGAGGAGCACGCCGCACAGGCCGATCAGCAGTCCCTGAGCGATGAAGATGCGGGCGATCTGAGCCGGCTTGGCGCCGAGCGCGATCAGCACCGCAATGTCGCGCCGCTTCTCCATCACCGACATCACCAGCGCGGTGAAAATGTTGAGCGCGGCCACGAGCTGAATCAGGCTGATGGTGATGGTGGAGACCGTGCGCTCCAGGCGCAGGGCGCTGAGCAACTGGCGGTTCTGCTCCATCCAGTGGGTCGCGCCGAGCTTGTCGCGGCGGCCGGCGTTGAGCAACGTCTCGGCGGCGCGCGCCACCGCGGGCGCGTCATAGACGTCGGCCAGGCGCAACTCGAGCGCGTTGACGACATCGCCGGTGGAGAAGAGGCGCTGCGCTTCTTCCAATGAAACGAAGGCGAACTGGTTGTCCAGGTCGTAGAAGCCGGATTCGAAAATGGCGGCGACGCGAAACTGGGAATCGCCGGCACGGACGCCGAAGGGCGTGAGCTCGCCCTGCGGGCTGAGGACGCGCAGGACCGCGCCGGGCAGCATGCCGGTGCGCTCGGCGAGGTGCGAGCCGAGGACGATGGCGGGCAGGCCCCGGACGCCGCCGCGCATTCCTTCGAGCGAGCCCTTCGTGATGCTGCGGCGCAACTGCGTCAGGACGGCGGCGTCGATGGGCACGCCCTTGAGCGTGGCCTCGGCCGATTGCTGCGGCCCGGAGGCGAAGACCTTGCCGTACAGCGCCGGTTCAGCCGAAGTGACGCCGGGCAACTGGCGCAGTTGGGCGCACAGCGAACGCCAGTCGGCGATGCCGGAGGAGGGCTCCTTTTCGAGAATCGTGACGTGCGGCGTTGCGCCGAGCAGGTTGGTTTCGAGACTCGAGCGGAAGCCGTTGTTCACGGCCAGCGCGATTACCAGGGCCATGACGCCGGCGGCGACGCCGACGACGGAGATGACGGTGATCAGCGAGATGACCGTCTGGCGCCGTTTGGCCTTGAGATAGCGCGCGGCGACGAAAAGCTCGAAGGCCTCCAGCATGCGCGGCGCCTTACTCCCGCCCGTCGTGGGCCGTGGCTGCGCGCAGCATATCGGCAATGCCGATGGGCCCTTCGGGGCGCAGCAGCGGGAACAGGATGACGTCGCGGATGGACTTCGAGTTGGTCATGAGCATCACCAGGCGGTCGATGCCCAGACCCTCGCCGGCGGTGGGCGGCAGGCCGTAGCACAGCGCGCGCAGATAGTCTTCATCCATCTGGTGGGCCTCCTCGTCGCCGCGCTCGCGCATGGCGAGCTGCATCTCGAAGCGCCGGCGCTGCTCGTTGGGATCGTTCAGCTCGGTGAAGGCGTTGCCGATCTCCATGCCCGCGGCGAAGATCTCGAAACGGTCGGTCATGGAGGGATCGTCGGGATTCTGCTTGGCCAGCGGCGAGACCTCGACCGGGTATTCGTAGATGATCGTCGGCTGGAACAAATGCTCCTCGACGTGGCGTTCAAACAGGTCGACCAGCTTCTCGCCGGGGCTCGGCCGGTTGCTGTGGAGGGCCAGCCAGGCGGGGTCGCGGACCTGGTCCAGCGAAGGCCGGTCGGGCGCGGGCCAGTACTCGACCAGGGCCTCGCGAATGGTATAACGGCGCACGTTGCCGAAGTCGAGCTGTTGGCCCTGGTATTCGACAACCGTGCCGCCGGTGGCATCGATGGCGAGCTGCTTCAGAAGTTCGCAGGTGAGATCCATCAGACCGCGGTAGTCGGTGTAGGCCTGGTAAAACTCGAGCATCGTGAACTCGGGATTGTGGCGTGTGGAGACGCCCTCGTTGCGGAAGTTGCGGTTGATCTCGAAGACGCGATCCATGCCGCCGGCGACCAGGCGTTTCAGATACAACTCGGGCGCGATGCGGAGATAGAGGTCGATATCGAGGGCGTTGTGATGGGTGACGAAGGGCCGGGCGGCCGCGCCGCCGTAGAGCGACTGCATCATCGGCGTTTCGACTTCGATGAAGCCACGCGATTCGAGCTGCCGCCGCAGCGAGCCGACGATGCGGGCGCGCGCGGCGAAGACCGTGAGCACCTCGGGATTGGCGATCAGGTCGAGGTAGCGCTGGCGGTAACGCAGCTCGACATCCTCGAGACCGTGGTACTTTTCGGGGATCCCGAGCAGGTTCTTGGAGAGGAAGACGAGCTGGTCGACGTGCACCGACAATTCACCGGTGCGCGTGCGGAACAGGTAGCCCTCGACGCCGATGACGTCGCCGAGGTCGAGCAACTGGTAGAGCTGGAAGCCGGCCTCCGATAGGGCGTCCTTCTTGACGTAGACCTGGAGCTTCGCGCCGCCCTGCTGCAGGTGCATGAAGCCGGCCTTGCCCATGCGGCGGATGGTCAGAATGCGGCCGGGCAGGCGCACCGGCACGCGCGCGGCGTCGAGCTCCTCGGCGGTTTTGGCGCCGTACTCGGCCCACACCTGAGGCACCGTGTGGGTGAAGTCGAAACGCTGGCCGTAGGGCCGCGCTCCCAGCGCTTCGATCTCGCGGATGCGCGCGAAGCGCTGTTCAAACTGCTCCTGCTCGAGGGACAACTAGCGGCTCCTTTGAAAACACCATTATAATTTCTGGGTGGACTCCCTCTCCATTGTCGTCCCGGCGTACAACGAAGGGCGGCGGCTGCCGGCTACGCTGGAGACGCTGTGCTCATATCTCGAGAGTAGCCCGATGCGGACAAAAGAGATCGTGGTAGTGGACGACGGCTCGTCCGATGAAACCGCGGCGATCGTGCGGGAGTGGAGCGCGCGCAACCCGCTGGTCCGGCTGCTGCAGAATCCGGGCAATCGCGGAAAAGGCTACGCGGTGCGGGCGGGATTCGGCGACGCGCGCTGCGAGTGGGTGTTGTTTACCGATGCCGACCTTTCGACGCCAATCGAGGATTTGTCGCGATTAAAGGCGGCGATCGCGCGCAGCGGGGCGGACGGCGCCATCGGGTCGCGCGCGCTGGACCGCAAGCTCGTGGGCAAGCGGCAATCGCTGGGGCGCGAGATCAGCGGCCGCGTGTTCAACCTGTTCGTGCGCCTCGTGACGGGATTGCCGTATCGCGACACGCAGTGCGGGTTCAAACTGTTCCGCCGCGACGTGGCCCAGGCGCTGGCCGCGCGGCAGCGGCTGGAGGGCTTCGGCTTCGACGTGGAGATCCTGTTCATCGCGCGGCGGCTAGGTTACCGGATCGAGGAAGCGGCGGTGCGGTGGTACAACGCCGAGGGCACGAAGGTCAGCCTCTTGAAAGGGCTGGCCGCTTTCGGCGATCCATGTCGCGTGCGCTGGAACGACCTGCGCGGGCGCTACCGCCAGGGGCGCTGACGCGCGGCGCGGCCCGCTACGATCCAGACCCATTGGTCTTCAAATCGATAGAATAAAAACATGCGCACCCCTTTATTGGCCGGCAATTGGAAGATGTACAAGACGCCGGCGGAAACCACCGCATTCTTCGAGAAATTCCTGCCGCTGGTGGCGCAGTCCACGCATGCGGAGATCCTGATTTGCCCGCCCTTCGTGGACATCGCCGCGGCCGTTGCCGCCGCGAGTGGATCGCGCGTAGCCGTCGGCGCGCAGAACTGCGAGTACCGCAAGGAAGGGGCCTACACGGGCGAGGTTTCGCCGGCGATGTTGAAGGCCGCGGGCTGCGCGTTTGTCATCATCGGACACAGCGAGCGCCGGCAGTATTACGGCGAAACCGACGCAACTGTGCTGCTCAAGACGAAGGCCGCGCTGGCGAATGGCGTGAAGCCCGTCGTGTGCGTCGGCGAGCTGCTGGCGGAGCGCGAGGCGGGCAAGACCAGCGAGGTTCTGGCGACGCAGTTCAGCGGAGGCATCGGTGGCCTCAGCGCGGAGGAGTTCGCGCAGATCGTGATCGCCTATGAGCCGGTATGGGCGATCGGAACGGGCAAGGTCGCGACGCCGGAGATCGCCGAAGACGCGCACAAGCAGATTCGCGCCCTGGCGGCGGCCAAGTTCGGCGCCGAGGCGGCCGCGAAGGTGCGCATCCTCTACGGCGGCAGCGTGAAGCCGGACAACGTGAAAGGCCTGATGGCGCAGCCGGACATCGACGGCGGGCTGGTGGGCGGGGCCGCGCTGGACGCCGTCAGCTTCGCGGGCATCGTCAATTTCTAAGAGCGATCTCCACACGTTCAGGACATTCTGGATACGCGCGTGTCCGAGGGTTTCGCGCCCGGGAGGCGCGCGGCAGCCGGACCTGGGGGTCCGGCGCGGATGTGGACATCCGCCCCACTTCGAAGACGTCGGCCCAAGGAATGGGACGACGGCGGATGAACACGCCGAAGAAAGTTTAGGGATCCTTCGGGGGCGGCGCCGCGCGCGGGCCTTTGCCGGGCAGGCCGACGGGGTTCTCGTGCACCCGCTCAGGCGTGTCGCCTTTGAGACCGCTGGCGAGCGAGACCATCTTCTCGCCGAACCGGTCGCGGATGCGGTCGGCGGCATCCATGGCCCGTTGGGCGCGCTCATGGTGCTCGGCATTTAGCAGGTCGAGCTGGCCAGGGCCGTTTTCAAAACCAGTGACACCGGCGCCGAGCAGGCGGATGGGCGCGCCGCGCTTCCAGTTTCGATGGAAAAGCTCGCGCAAGGCCAGGATGAGATCGTGGTCGAGCTGCGTGGCGTGCTCGAGAGTGCGGGCGCGCGTCAGCGTCGTGAAGTCCTTGTAGCGCAGCTTCAGATGGACCGTGCGGGCGTGGAGGCGATGCTCGCGCAGGCGCCGGGCGACCTTCTCCGTCAAGTGCGTGAGCGTCGTCTCGAGCAGGTCAAGGTCG
>Ga0302320_10000779_pt1 | contig 75032 bp, 56 predicted proteins | sample Bog_T0_3_FD_202130 | JGI IMG/M metagenome (GOLD analysis project Ga0302320, IMG submission 202130) | Peat permafrost microbial communities from Stordalen Mire near Abisko, Sweden - Bog_T0_3 | ecosystem: Environmental > Terrestrial > Soil > Wetlands > Peat | place: Sweden: Abisko, Stordalen Mire... | reverse complement strand
GGGAAGGGCAAGGCATGTCAAACGAATCAATCGCGGAGCGGTCTACGAGTCCAACGCTTCCGGCGGCGCAGGTCTACGGAATGGCAGCGATTTGCCTGGTCATCGGTTTGGGAATTGGATATATGTTCCGTGATTCTCAGATGCCGGCTTCTCCTGCGCAGATAGCCGGCAGCGCCGCATCGCCGGCAGGCGGGGGCGCAGTGGGCGGACAGGCCCCGTCAACTGCTGGAGCGATGGGACAGGCGGCCGGCGGCCCGGCGCAAAACCCCCACGGGGGCGCAATGGGCGGCAGGGCACCCAGCATGGCAGACATGAAGCAGATGGCCGACAGCAAAGTCGCTCCGCTGCTGGAGAAGCTGAAGAATGATCCGAACAACACCGGTCTTCTCGACCAGGTGGGAGCGGTTTACCATGCGACGCACCAGTTCAAGGAGGCGGCAGCCTACTACGACAAGGCAGTGCAGATTGACCCGAAGAATGTTGCCCTGCGCACCAAGCTTGCGATCAGCCTTTACCGGAGCGGCGATGTGGATGGGGCGATCGCGCAACTGAATCGCTCGCTGAGCTACGACCCCAAAGATGCGAATTCGCTGTTTGACCTGGGGATGATCAAGTTGCAGGGAAAACAGGACAGCAAGGGCGCGCTGGCAGCATGGCAGCAACTGCTGAAGACCAATCCGCAGTTGAGCGCGGACCGCAAGGCCACGGTGCAAAAACTGATGGCCAGCGTGCAGACAGCGGCCGGCGATCAACATGGGGTTGAAGGAGCTCAGAGCAAATGATCAATGCCATGCAGTTTCGAGGGAAGGAATGGACGATGCAGCAGGCTTTGGTTCTCGCCGTTGCCTGCGTGGCGTTGGGAGTCGCCGGTGGGTGGTTCATTCATGGAGGTAAGTCTCTGGCGCCAACAGATTCCGCGAAGGTTGTGAGCGCCGCGCCGGCCGCGGGGAATGCGGTAGCCACAGCACCTCAGTCGCCCAGTCCCGCACAGTTGAAGGCGATGGCAGACGGGCAAGCCGCACCGTTGCTGGAGAGACTGAAGACGGATGCCATGAATCCGGATCTGCTGACCGCGATCGGCAACATCTATTACGATGCGCAGCAATATTCAATGGCTGTGGACTATTATGGGCGCTCGCTTACGCTCAAGCCGGCAGCAGTATCCGTGCGCACGGATATGGCGACTGCCTATTGGTATATGGGAGATGCTGACAGGGCGATTGCGGAGTTCAACAAGGCGCTCAGCTACGCGCCGACGAGCCCTAATACTCTTTTCAACCGCGGCCTTGTGAAGTGGCAGGGGAAGAAGGACATTGATGGCGCGGAAGCCGACTGGAAGAAGCTCCTGGCGACGAACCCGAACTACGAAGGCAACGCCAAGGTTGAGCAGATGATGGCCCAGGCGAAGAGCGGGGCAGCCAGGAAGTAAGGACGCCGCGGTTGCGATCTGTGGCGGCTACTGGGGCGTCCAATGTGGATGGCTGGTGAAGAGGCCTCCGAGAAATCCAAGTTGATAGACCAGGAATGAGCCGAAGCAGAGGCTCACCATGCCCGAGGCTGCGCCGAGATACTTGCTCAGCTTTGAGAAGCGGTCTCCCGCGAACGCGAGGGGAACAGCGATAGCTGCGGTCATGCACATCATTCCGATCATGGTTCCGATGCCGAAGATGAGCAGGTAGACGGTGGCCCACGCGGGATTGTGGATGGTGGAGAGCACCAGGAGGGCCACGGCGGCAGATCCGGCAAGACCGTGAACAAGACCGATGACCAACGGTCGCAGGCATTGATAGAGGCCGAAGCGGCCTATTGATTGCTCGATCCATCGCTCCATACGCGTGGTGGGCTGGCCCTGGGGCGCGTCAACGATGGGGCGGAGGGCGCTTGCGGGAGTGAAGTAGCTTGTCATCTTCTGCATGATGCCTGTGAGGTTGAGGACGCCGAGCAGGATGAGCATGAGGGCGACGCTGAACTCCATGGAGAGGCCGAGGCGTGGTGGGATCTCGACGCCGAAGAGAATGATGAGCGCGCCGACGATGAAGATGGTGATGGTGTGGCCCAGTCCCCAGACTGAGCCGATGAAAGCGGCGTTGCGGATGCTGCGCTGCTTGCTGACGATGGTTGAGATGGCGACGACGTGATCGGCATCGGTGGAGTGGCGCATACCGAGGATGAGGCCGAGGCCGATGACGAAGAGCGCTGGGCCGAGCCTCTCTTTTGAGACCAGGTTCGCGGCGAAGTGAACCGTGGAGAGGGACTGGACGGCGAGGATGAGGCCAAGAACGGTGATGAATGCGGAGGATGCGCAGGGGAGCCATCGCTTTGTCAGTGGTCCGTCGACCTGGAGGCGCGACATGAAGCGGCGGGCGTAGACCATGGCCATGCCGAAACTGATTAGGACGGCGGCAAGTCCGATGCTGAAGGCAACGATGAGGAAGAAGCCGAGGCCGATTCGATGCAGGGCGAAGGCGCTGAGGAGGACGATGAGCGCGGCAGGGCAGGGAATGATTCCGCCGGTGATTCCGAGGGTGAAGAGCTGGGTCATGCTTACGGATTGGGCGGGGGCTGGGTTTGTGGGGGCGGGAGTGGTATCCGCATCTTGATTCGACGCGCGCTTCCAGAACATCCAGTGGCCGTGGGCTTCGCCGGGCGCATGCGAATGATCTGTAGCTGTGCCGGTGAGCCGGCGCAGAAGCATGTAGCAGCCGAGGCCGGCGATGGTGATGCCGGAGAGCGCGCCGAGCCAGGGATAGAGTTGCTCGGGCACTATGTAGCGCGAGGCGTAGAGGGTGATGGCTCCAAGGGCGAAGACACCGATGGTGTGTGAGACGGTGACGATGATGCCGAGAAGGACTGCGTGGCGCGCTGTTCCTTTGGAGCCGACGAGGTAAGCGGCGACGATGGTTTTGCCGTGGCCGGGTTCGAGTGCATGCAGACCGCCGAGGCCGATGGCGATGAGGGCCGCGGTGAAGAGGAACCATGGGTTGAGATTCTCGGCTTGAATGAGCTCAGTAAATTTGCTGCGCGGGGTTTGCTGTTGATTGGCCTGGAGGTGAATGGGGGAGGGTGCTGGCGGTGAAGCCTGGGCGGCGGCAGGAGCGGCGGCGCGAAGGGATGCATGAGCCTGCTTCAGCGTGGGGTGCGACTCGAAATTTACGCGGATCGGCGATAAGGGCGAGGTCGTTGTGGAAGCGGTTGAAGGGTGCGACAGGTGCGCGGGTTGCACCGCTACGGTCGCGGGCGGCGGCGCGAGTGCCACAACTAGAGAAGCTGCAAGAACCTGGGGCGGGCTGGTGAGCAGATCGGTTGGATAGTTGCTCAGTTCGCCGCTACGGTCGGTGGCGGGAACAGATGTGCGGAGGAGTGAACCGCTGATCGAAGTGGCAACGACTTCTTTCCATCCGCTTTGGCCGGGATAGTTGTTGTCAGCGTATTGAATGTTGAGTTGGCGGTCTGCGGAGGACAATGAGCTGGCCGCTTCGAAGACAAAGCCCATCTTCATGGTTGGAAGACCGCCCGCGCCGGGAGGGAAGATGACGTCGCTGGAGGCGATGCGCAGGGCGGTGGGGCGGCCGTCGAGCGTGAGCACGAGGCCGCGTGCGAGTTCCACGCCGCGAGCGGAGACGTAGTTGATGACGGCTGTGGAATTGGGGTCGATCGCCGTCGCCGAGATACCGGCTTTTTGAAGTTCCTGGTAGGTGGGGATCTCAGCCAGATCGATGATGTAGCGAATGCGGATGTGGCTGCCATCAACGGTGATCTTTGAGTAGTGGTTCACGCTGAAGTTGCCCATAGGGTGAGCCGAGGCAGAATGACAGAGGGCCGCGAGGAGAAGCAGAGAGAGGAGTTGGGCGATCCTTCTAGCGAGCGATGTCATTCGAGCCTCCTGTGGCTGCCAGTTGCGGACCGAGCGAGGCAACTTTGTCACTCGCCGCTTTTGCGTAGACGAGATGGAAACGCGGGTTGATGGCGAGCGCCTGCTTGAGTTCGCTGAGAGCCTTCTCGCGTTGCCCGAGCCGCTCGGCAATCATTCCGGCGTGATAGAGCAGGATGGGGTCCTTCGTGCCCATGCGCATGGCCTTGTCGGTTGCCGAGGCCGCTTCGGCGAGCCTGCCATTCTTGTAGAGCGCCCACGCCAGCGCATCCCATGTGTAGATGTCCTGCCTTACTTCGAACTCCTTCTGCGCGAGTTCAAGAGCCTCGGGGAGCCTGGTGTCGTGATCGGCGTAGAAGAGCGCAAGGTCTCGGTTGTGGAGCACCTGGTTGATCTTGCCGAGCAGCCCGATGTACTCGACGAGCGCATATTGTTTTTGCGCCTCGGCCTGATTTCCGGTGCGCGCGTAGAGATCGCCAAGCTCCGCAACAAAGATGGGCATGGGCACAACGGCGATGGCTTTTTGATAAAGAACGATGGCTTCGTCGTATCTGCCGTTGTTGGCGCGGAGCTTGCCGAGAGCAGCAAGGGCGCGGTAGTCGCCGGGGTGGGTGTTGAGCGCGGCGAGGTATGCGGCATTGGCAGATGCGGCGTCGCCGGCCTGGGTCTCGAACTCGCCCAGCTCGAAATACAACCAGGCCAGATTCTCGCGCGGGAGCTGTGCTTCAACTCCTTCGGCGACGGATTGCTTCATCAGTGCAATTGCGGCGGGGGTGTCTCCAGCGACGAACTTGAGATATGCGAGGCGGCTGTCGCGTGCGTAGGCGGCGTGTGGAGAGAGGGTCATGTCGCGCGGGGTCAACCTGGCATAGGCTGCGGCGGCTTTGTCGTACTCGCCCATGTCGGCATAGGCGTCGCCGACGATGGCGAAGGGCGATACATCGCCGGTACCGAGCGAGAGTGCCTTCTGCGCGTAATTCAGCGCATCGGCAAAGCGATGCTCTCCCATGCAGACTTCAGCCAGGGCCCCGAGAGCATCCGCTGCTGAGAAGTCAGATGAATCGAGGTCGAGCGACTTGTTGAGAGCCCCCTCAGCCAACTGATAGTCGCTCACATCGCCGGTCTCGCGGGCGCGCTGGAAGTATGCTGCGCCGAGAACGGCAAAGCCCTCGGCGTCTTTGGGATTGCGCGCCAGACTGAGCTGGGCCATCTGAATGTCGCGGGTGGTGTCAGTCGGTTCGGGGGTGAGCAGGCGGGCGGGGACAGGGGCAAACGCCGCGGCACGATTGGCGATTGCGGGGCGAGTTGGGGTTGCGGCCTGAGTCCGATCGATTGCGGATTGAGGCGCGCTCGCTTTGGCGAATGCTGAAATATCAGCGGACGGCACACTCTCGGATGTGGTTGGCTGCGGAGCGATTGAAGGCTGGGCTGGACTTGCAGCTGCAGGGCTTGCGGACTTCAGAGCATCGGCGGCAAAGATCGATGTGGGGTTTGATTGAACGGCGAGCTTGAAGTTCTTTGCGGCGTCATCGTCGCGGTTGAGCTTCTGGGCAATTCGCCCGGCATGGTCGAAGATCTGTGCGCTCTGAATGCCGACTGCCATGGCCTTCTGCACAGCGGTATCGGCTTCGACATACTTCGCGTTGACATAGAGGGCCCAGGCGTAGGCATCGAGCGTCCAAACGTCCTGCCGCGTTTGAACCTGGGCCTGGGCAAGCTTGAGCGCATCGGGGGCAGTGGCCGGATTCTCGGCAAGCATCAGTATCAGGTCGCGCATGGACTCATCCGTGACGCGGTTGGGATCGCTGGCGAGCTTCTCAAACTGCTCAAACGTGGTGTGGGCTTCCTGCATCTGTCCCGCAGCCTGCTGTGCGGTGGCCAGTTGGTAGAGGACGTGTGGGTCGTGGTCGAGGACGGCGGCCTGCTGGAAGAGTTGAACTGCGTCGGCGGGCCGGCTCTGAGCCATGCGAACGCGGGCGAGATTTTCGAGGGTATAGGGATAATGGGGAAAGACTTCAGTAGCCTGCTGAAGGACATGCGCGGCGGCCTCAGCCTGCCCCGAATCGATGAGGATTGCCGCGACTTGGTTTGCGATAAAGGCCTGCTCCTCCACTTCAGTGGGCGATGTTTGTGCGGCGGCGCGGTTGAGGAAGTCGATGGCGCCGCGGTTATCGCCAAACAAGACGCGCAGCTTTGCTCCGACGAGCAGAGCCGGAGTGTTGTTGGGGCGCAAATTCATCATCCATTGCGCGTTGGTTTCCGCTGCGGAGTAATCTCCCAGGCCGATGGCCGCTTCGGCGAGATAGCCAAAGGTCATCACGTCGTCGGGTATGCGGTGATGCAGGGCGGATGCCAGATCTCTTGCCTGAGCGAATCGGTGCCTGCTCAGCAGAAGCGCAACCTGAGTCCGCTGAAGCTGAAAATCCGTCGAATCCAGTTTGAGTCCCTGTGCGAGTGCCTCATCCGCTTGATTCAGCCAGGCGGGATCGGCAGTTTCGCGAGTTCTGCGAAGGAAGCCGATGGCCAACTCGTTATAGGCCTGGACCTTCTTCGGATCGGCCTTGAGCTGCTGCTGGGCGGCAGCAATGCGCTGCTGAGCGGGGGTGTTCTGCGGGGCTGCGGCAGAGTTCAGAGCCGGGCCAGATTGCGCGGCAGAGGGGGGTTGAAACCGCAGGGAAGCGAAGAGCAACAAGCCGAAGATGATGAGGAGTTTCTGCTGGGGTTTCATGATGCGCCTTCCGCTGAGAGTTCATAAGAGCGGTTCTCTGCGTGGGGATTTGAACCACGCAGAGAACCGATTGTTGATCAGGCAACACATCCGGAAGTTAACCGGATGTTAGTTGACTGGGCAGGGCGTAGGACCACCCTGGTTGAGCGGTGCATTGTCAGAGTTTTGCGCGCTGGAGGGATTGGGCTGATCTCCGCAACCGGTTGGATCGCCGGGGCTGATGTGACGGCTGTCGCGTCCGCTATATGCATAGTGAACGTAGGGGAATGTTTCCTGCGGGGGAACGTCGGGAGCGTTGACGCCATCGCCGATGGGGTAGTTGTACTGGGAACCAGCGAGAACGCCTGCTACCGCGCGCGCCGCGATGTCGACCACATCGTCGGTGAGGCGGCGGCCATTGGGGAAGCCAGCGGCATCGCCTGCAAGGAGGCCAAGGCGTTTGCGGCTGGCATAGGGTGTGGGAGGAACGCCGGTGTTGAGGCGCAGCATGTCCGCGATGGGACCGGCAGGAGTGCCTGCCGGGGCAATCGGCGGTGCGTAGGTTACAAGGGGAAGCAGATCGGTGCGCGGTGGCGTGGGGATGGCGATGCCGTAGACGGCATTGAAAACCCTGGCCAAGAGCGGATCAAGGTCGTAGTTGGCAAATTGGCTATCGTTGATCGGCTGCGACATGCTCCAGAAGTCCTTGCTCCCGGTTCCAATGATCAGTTCGTTGATCAGAGGATTGCCGAGGCGCTGAACCTGTGCGTAGCTGCCTTCGCCCATGATCGGGTTCGGGGAGTTGCGAATGGTGGTCTGCGTTCTGGAGGTTGTTGCCCAGGCGCCGATGGTTCCTTTCGGGTCAGTTGCGGCGTGGATGGCGCCATCGCTGGTCAACAGGTTGATGGGAATCTCAATTGCGATGGTGTTGACGTTGAATCCGGCCACTGAGTTGGGGGCAATGTTGCTGTAGTCGTCGGCATCCTGTTCCTTGGTGAGGACGCCGCCGCCGGCGCTGGTGCGGAAGTTGAGGCTGTCGAAGGCTGCGCCCAGGTCAATGAAGAACGGATCGGCAACCGTGCCGGCGAAGACTCGGATATTCTGAACTCTTGGGCCTTCGCCTTTGAGGTTATAGACTCCCTGCGCTGCCAAGGCATCGTAGTTGGGCATGGTGCGCGGGCCTGCGTTGCTGGGTACAGCAATCAAGGGTGCTCCGGTGGTATTGGCGAGGGCATAGGTATGTCCGCCGAGGGTCGCCGAGACTGTGAAGGTCTGCTGCAGGCTGAGACCAGCGGCGCCGGGCCCAGTGAGCGAAGTGATCGCCGGAGGAACGATAGGCGTACCGGGAGCAACGGGGGCCGGCGAGTTGGCCGGTGCGTCGATGCCGTTGCCTGCTCCTACAAATCCGGTGAATACCCCGGGAGCTTGAATGTTGGTTTGGAACTTGAACGAGATCGTCAAGGCGGGCATCGCGCTCTGGTTGTTGTCGATGTTGATCTGATACAGGACGTTGGGGTCAAAGGGGAAATAGTTCGGTCCATTGCTCGGCTGGAGGAACGGATCGACGTTCATGATGAAGGTGACGCGGTCAGGATGGTCGTAGCTGACGAAGGCATAGAAATCGGTGATGTCAGCTGCGTGATCGAGCGCGGTGATGGGTGCTTCCCTGTGACTCGACGCGAAGGCGCCCGGTGGAACGGCAATCAGCAGACTCAATAGGAGTCCGATTGCAGACCTCAGTTTCGACATGGGGTTCTCCTTTTTTCAATTTGTTGCGGTGGGGAACGTGAGGTCCTGAGCCAGACGGGCAGATAGGGAAGGGCTCATGGACCCGCCGTTGGTTGCATTGAAGAGAGAACGTGAGGATGTCGGAATTGGATTGCGGCGGAGAGAAAAATAGATTCTTGAGAATTGCGCAATCCAAAAGGCCGGCTGGCGCGTATATATCGAAGCGGATGTTCAGATCCGGCCCGATTCAGATTCCGGCAAAGGCGGGACTTGTGTGCTTCATTGAATCCGTCGCTGCCGGGGACTGTTCTGCGCGGGTTTGAACAGCGCCCCTGAGCACGCAACCGCAGGACCTGGTTCTTCCGCCTTTCTCTCAGCCCGCAAGAGACGCTCCCAATTGCCCTGCTTCCAAATCTTTGAAGACGCGGCATTAAGTGGTACGCTGGCCGTACAAGCCGTTCCCCAGCTACGCGCTTCCTTGCTGCTCCCAGCCCTGCTCAAGCTTTGCTGGCAGCGCAGCGGGAGAAGCAATCCGCGGTTGGGGAACCGACAGCGATTTGGCGACCCATTGAAAGCGGAGGCGAGATTGCAGGCGGGCGAGGGAGAGATCACATTACTGCTGGGGAAGTGGCGCGATGGCGAGCCATCGGCCTTCGAACAGCTTATGCCGCTCGTCTATCCCCATCTTCGCCAAGTGGCTGCCGCCTATATCCGCCGCGAACGTAACCCCGATCTGCTGCAGGGCACCGCCCTGGTTCATGAGCTTTACCTGCGCCTGCTCAAGCAGAAGAAGGCCGACTGGGCCGATCGCCGCCACTTTTACGCATTTGCCGCGAAGATTATGCGGATGATTCTGATTGACCACGCACGGGAGAGCCAGGCGCAGATTCGCGGCGGCGACCGCGAGCGCATCCCATTGAGCGACGATCTTGCCTGGGTGAATATAGACGGCCCGGAGATCCTTGACTTGAATCGCGCGCTCGACGATCTCGCAGCCATCGACAGCGAGAAGGTGCAACTGGTGGAGCTGCGCTACTTTCTCGGCTGTACAGCGGAAGAGACCGCTTCGTTGATGGGCGTTTCTAAAGCAACCGTCGACCGCGATTTGAAGTTCATCAAGAGCTGGCTATTTCGGCGCATCCACCCCGGCATGCCCGGCGACCCGGTGGGCGCATGATGCGCTTTCGTCGCCGTTACCGCTATCTTCAGTAGGGCGCGAAGCCTTGTTTGGAGTCTCCATCCATGAAGCAAACAACGGAGAGCTTCCTCCGCATGCAGGCAATCTTTCACGAGGCCCTCGAACTGCCCGAGGACGAGCGGACGGCTTTCATCGACGGGCGTTGCCTGGACGACAAGGAGTTGGCCGCGGAAGTTCGTTTGCTGATCGAGGCCAGCAGGGAAGAGGAGGAGCAGTCAGAGGCCGGTCGCACCGGTGGCTCAGGGGGAACGGGCGGGGCCTCTGGAGCGCACTCAGGGTCGGGTGCTGATTCGGGCTCTGCGCAGCGGCCTATTGGCCCGTATCGGCTTGATCGGCTGATCGGGCGCGGGGGCATGGGCGCCGTTTACCTGGCGCATCGCGCCGATGGCCAGTTCGAACAACGTGTGGCCATCAAGCTGATCGATCTTCCCCTGGCCACGGAACTGTTCCGCGAGCGCTTCCGGCAGGAGCGGCAGATTCTGGCCGGCCTGCAGCATCCTTATATAGCGCGGATGCTTGATGGCGGCATTACCGCCGATGGCGATCTCTACCTGGCGATGGAGTACGTTGACGGCGTACCCATTCATCGATTCTGCGAAGCGCACAATCTGACACTTCCAGAGCGCCTGGCACTGTTCCTGCGCGTTTGCGAGGCAGTGCAGTACGCGCACCAGAATCTTGTTGTTCATCGCGATTTGAAGCCGGACAACATCTTTGTGGTTGAAGATGGCACGCCGCGGCTGCTCGACTTTGGAACCGCCAAGCTGCTGTCTCCTTCGCTGGGGAATCCCGGCAGCGAGATGACCCGGGAAGGCTATCAGTCGTTTACCCCGCAGTACGCGAGCCCTGAACAGGTGCTTGGCAATCCCATTACGACGGCCTCTGACACATACTCTCTCGGCGTGCTGCTTTATGTGCTCGTAACCGGGTCACTTCCTTACGAGCTCAAGGAACTGACGACGGCGGAGATGCTGCGCGTAATCTGCGAAGAGCCTCCGCGGAGGCCATCGCACGAAGTTGGGGCTGATCGCAAGCTCAGGGCTGCTCGCAAGCTCGACCCCGATCTCGACGCCATCCTGATGAAGGCGTTGCGCAAGGAGCCGCTGCAACGCTATCTAACCGCACAGCAACTCGCTGCCGATGTTCAGGCGTGGCTCGATCACAAGCCTGTGGCCGCGCGGCGGGGAACATTCCGCTACCGGGCATCCAAGTTTGTCGTTCGCCATCGCGTGGGGATCGCTGGCGCAACGCTGCTGGTGGTGTCGCTGGCTGCGGGCATTGCCGGGATTCTATGGCAGTCTCGCGAGGCTAACCTCCAACGGCGCAAGGCCGAAGCGCGCTCGGCCGATCTGCGCCAGCTCAGCAAAAGTCTTCTGTCGGAGCTTGACGAAGCAATCAAACAACTACCCGGCTCAACCGGTGTGCAGAAGCTTCTAGTGACGCGCGTGCTTGAGCATCTTGACCGCATGGCGGCAGACGCGCAGGGCGATCGATTGACGCAGATCGATCTTGCGGACGCGTACACGCGCCTCGCCAACATTCAAGGGAATCCCTACGATCAGAATCTTGGCGACCCAGCGGGCGGCCTGGCGAGCGACCAAAAGGCCATCGATCTTGCACGGTCACTCGTTGATGAAAATCCGAAGGACCGAGATGCGCTGCGCGCGCTCGCGACTGCCGAGGATGCTGAGAGCGAGATTCTGTTTGGCACGGCCCGCACGCAGGAGGCGATTACGGCGATGCAGGCTGCAACACGGGACTACGATCGGCTCATTGAGACTCGTGATGCGACTCCCGCTCTCATCTGCGAGGTGGCGGCGGCTTACGGCACGCTGGGCGACGAGTGGGGCCAGACCGGAACCGCGAGCCTGTCCAACACCGCCGAGGGTCTCCGCGCCTACCGCAAGACGATCGAGCTGGACGATCGCGCCCTCAGCATCGATCCCAACTTTCTGCGCGCCCGCCGCGGCCTCGCGCTGACCCAGATGAAAATCGGCAGCGAGGAGATGGAGGCTGACCCAGGGCAGGCGCTCAAGGATTACCAGATCGCCATCGAGAAGGCCGATGCATTGCCGAAGGACGACAAGAACAGCTACCAAACGATGCGGATGCGCACGATGATTCAGCGCAAGAAGGCCAATGCCCATGTGCTGATGGGGCAATACGCCGAGGCAATGCCCTTGTTTGCCCAGGTTGTTGAATTCCACCGCAAGATGGTGGCCGTTGACCCGCAGGATCTGCGTGCGCTCGCCGATCTTGAAGTGATTCTGGACGACGAGGCTGTTGCACTTGAGACCGCTGCCGACCCTGCGCTTGCCGCTCCGGGGAACGACTCGAAAAATGAACGGGGCCGCATTCTCTCGCAAGCCTGCGACACGCTGCGCGAGGTAGTTGCGATCATGGACAAAATGCTTCGCCAGGATCCCACGAACGAGAACTGGAGATTCGTTCGGGCCAGCGCGCAGGTGAGGCTGGCGACGGACGAGTCGACACTCAATCAGGGACAGGACACTGAGCCTCTTGCGCGGGCTGGTCTTGCGGCGTTTAAGGAGATGGCGCAAAGCAAGGACGCGTCCGCCATGGTGCTCGAGTCGGCGGCCACTGCTTTTACCACGGTGCAGCCGGCATCTTTGCGCGATCCGCGCTTTGCGGTGGCGTGTGCCGAGCGCGCGGTCGACGAGAGCCACCGGCAAAGGCCGGCCGTGCTGCTCACGCTGGCACAAGCTTTGCATGCGGCGGGGCAGCTGGAGCAGGCGCGCCAGGTTGCGAAGGAGGCTCTCGCACTGCTGCCGCCTCAGCAGCCGGGCGCTGCACGCTCCAACATCCGCAAGCAACTTGAATTTGAAGCGCAGGGCGGAGCGACCGTTTCTGGGAAAGCGTCCTGATTGCGGGCGTATCCTTTTATAGAGAATCAAAAAGGACTCTCGTGGCATATTCAAGCCTGCAATCTTCCTCGAATATCACTCTCCATGAACAGATGCTGGCAGTAGCTCTCGAAGAGGCTCGGCTTGGCTTTGATGAGGGAGGCATCCCCATTGGTGCGGCGCTTTTCACGAGCGACGGACGGCTGATCAGCCGGGGCCGGAACAGACGTGTGCAGCATGGCGATCCGAGCGCGCACGGCGAGACCGATGCGTTTCGGGCGGCCGGCCGGCAACGCAGCTATCGCGACCTGGTGATGGTGACTACGCTTGCGCCCTGCTGGTATTGCAGTGGCCTGGTCCGGCAGTTTCGCATTGGAACATTAATAGTGGGAGAGAGCCGGACGTTCGCCGGTGGACTGGACTGGCTGCGCGAACATGGCGTCGAGGTGATCGATCTCGACAGCACAGAATGCCGCGAGTTGCTTGAGGCTTTCATTGCGAAGCATCCTGAGGTGTGGAACGAGGACATTGGGGAAGAGTGAAAGGCAGGGAACAGGGAACAGGGAACAGGGAACAGAAGGCTCGCTCTTTGGTGCAATTACATGAGGGGCATCCGCGTGGCGGATGCCCCTCATGTATTGATGCGGGTTAGCAACTGTGACCTATGAACTGACAACTGCGTACTGCTTCTAGAACTGGAATCCCAGCGACATTTGAATCTGACGCGGTGCGCCGATGGTGTGCTGCACGATACCCAGGCCGCTGGGGCAGGAGTAGAGCCCGCCAGGACCCGGGGAATTAACGCTGTTTGTGCCGCAACCTGTAGGTAGGGGCGAAACGCCAGTCGGCAACGCACCGGGGAAGGCATTGTAGTTCTGGTTTTGCGAGACTTCGTTTCCTGGAACGTCGAAGCTGGCAGTGTTTGTCAGGTTGTAAACGTCAAACGTGTACTTGAAGTTGTACTTCTCCTTGAACGACAACTCCTTGACCAGCGAGGCGTCGGCACGCTTCTGGAAGGACTGGCGGAAGATATTGCGCTGGCCGGTGGTGAAACCGGTTTCATAGGGATCCGAGGTTGGGATGGCGCCGTTGAGGCCGCCAGCATCCAGCAGCGGCAGCGTAAAGCACGCGGCGTTGAGGGCCGGCTGGCCACCCGAAGGAGTCCATGCACCAGAAGCGTGCGTCAGCGCGCTCTTTGCGGTGCATCCCTTGGCGAGCGGAACGATCGGGTTGGTGATGCCGTCGGCGGTTGAGTAGTAGATGCTGCCGATCGCGCCAGAGAAGTCGATGACGCTGTAGGGTTGTCCGCTCTGCAACACGGTCAGTCCGACGAGCGACCATCCGCCGATTATTTTGTCAGCAACCGAGTTCTGTTTTGCAAAGGTTGGGATCTTGAATACGTAGGTGAAGTCGATGACGTGGGTACGGTCGTAGTCCGATGAGCCGTAGCTGCCGCGCAGGTTGAGGGGGTTGTTGCCGTTGTAGAAGAGGCCCAGGCCACTCTGTTCGTCGAGTGCATGGGAGTATGTGTACGAAGCACCCACCTGGATGTCGTGGCTCATCTTCTTTTCAACGTGTGCTTGCAGTGCGTTGTAAGCGTCGACGCCGGCAGCCACATACTTGATGGACTCAGCGGCGTAGCCAATGTAGGGAACGCGCAGGTCTACGTTGCCGCCCTCGTAGTTGGCCAGATAGCCGGTACCATCGGGCAAGGTCGCGCCGCCGACGTTGTATCCGTAGCTGTAGCTCTGGATGTTTGGCCCGCCGGCCAGGGTTGGGCTGGTGGGGCTGGCGATTTGGGCCTGGTTGAATGGCACGGGGATGACCTGGTGGCGTCCAAGGTTGCCCACGTAGCCAATTTCGATTGCCAGGTCAGCGCGCGGCTGCCACTGGATGTCAAAGGTGTAGTTCATGGTGTAGGGCAGCTTGTTGGCGCGGTCGTAGACACCAAGCGAGATGGGCTGGCCGCCGCTCAAGATTGCAGCGGCGTTGGGCAGGTAGTTAGCAAGATCGGTGGCCTTGGGGTTTGTCGGTGGGGGAAGCAGCGAGGTTCCCCAGGGGGCCTCGAGGTTTCCCATGGCTTCCTGCGCGGCGCCCGCATCCAGAGCGCCAGCGCCGCCGCCGCCGCAGGTGGGAATGTAGCCCTGATAGTAGTTCAGGGTTGCACCGGGGCATTGTGAGACGTTGACAAAAGGAAGCTGCTGGTTGACACCGAAGGGGCCGCCGGTGACGGTGCCGATAGCGTAGCCGGGGGAGAAATAGCTGAAGAGCTCGCCGCGGTCATAGTAGAAACCGCCGCCTGCGCGGATGACCAGCTTGCCGTGTCCGAAGCCGGGCTGCCACGCCGCGCCCGCGCGGGGAGCAATGCCCCACTGACGTCCGGTCAGCGTTGTATTGCTGACACCGTGGGTGCCGTTGGCGTTGTTGCCCGCGATGATCAAGCCCGGGTTATCGATGCTGTCGGAGGCAACGTTGTAGCTATAGACCTTGGGATCAAAGTTGAAGATGCGGCCATATTTTTCTGTCAGTCCGCCATCCCAGTCATAGCGAACGCCCACATTGACTGACAACGTCGGCGTTACTTGCCACTTGTCCTGGAGATACATGCCCAGTTGGTTTGAACGGTAGTAGCGGTTGGCGTCGCCCTGGAGGAAGGAGCTGACGTAGAAGCCGGTGGCGGAGCTTCCGGGAGTTACATAGCCCTGCACAAACTGGCTGAAGTCATCGGTGGCAACGGTCCCCGTTCCAGTACGTTTGTCGATGGTGTTCAACTGCGTGTAGGTGTAGCTCGCGCCGAAGCCGACGGTGTGTTTGCCGACAGTCAAGATGGCGTTGCCCGAAGGTGCAAGACGGTTTTGGAATGCTCCGGTGTTTGCCGATTGCCCTTCGGCGTTGGGGCCGATGTTGAGGTAGACGTTGCTTACGCCGGAGGGCTGATTCTCGCCAAGGACGTTGTAGATGGAGACGCCGGGGAAGTAATTCGACCCAAAAGTATTAATCGAGCCAGTGCCGTAGGAACCGCCGGGGATGGAACCGGGACCGAAGGCCTGCTCGTTATCGCCCCAGTTTTTCTCGCGCAGAATGCCGAATGTCTCCGTGGTGCTGAGGTTGGATTTGACGATGAATGTGTTGGTAAGGGAGACGACCTGTGCGCCGGAGTCAAGGTGCTCAGTAAAGCCGGGCACGCTGGAGTATCCGAAAGGCGCGAGCGTTGGGTCGTGCTGGTAGAAGTATTTGGCAGAAAGAGTGTCTTTCGCGGTTGCGTTGTAATCCAGGTCGGCTACAGCGAGGTCGGCTTTGAATCGGCCTGTGCCGGGGATAAGGGCATTGTCAAGATGGGAGATGCTGGGGGCGACGCCTTGCAGATTGTCGTTGGGGATGAGCCACTTGCCGGGCTCGCCGGGAAGCGCGGGAGAGTTGAAGAGGATGAGCGCCAGCGGATCGATCTGCGCGCTCGTGACGGGATTGTTCAGATAGGTGTCAGAGCCGAATGAGTTGTTGCTGACTGTCGCCAGGCCATTGGCGGACCGGTCGTCGGTAAGTCCAACGGGAACGTCGAGGAAGGAGTCGCCGATCTCCTGATCGGAGACGTGCAGGTGCTGGTAGGCGAGAAAGGCGAAGAGCTTGTCCTTGATGATTGGGCCGCCAACCGTGCCGCCCAGAATGGTGCGATGCAACTGCGGAACCTTGGCATTGGCGGGAACGTCTGGATCCTGATTGAAGAAGAAGGGCGCCGCATTGAGCCAGTTGGTGCCGCGGTGGACGTAGGCATTGGCGTGCCATGTGTTGGTGCCCGAGGCGGTGCTGAGGTCGATGTGCGCGCCGGAAGTGGAACCCTGCTGCGCGTCGTACATTGAGGCATTCACACGCACTTCGGAGATGGTCTCCGGCGCGGGGGTGGGGATGGCGTTGCCGATGGTGAGATAGATGGAAGCGACCGAACTGATGACGCCGCCACCACCGCCAGGGGTGGTCTGCGCGCCGGTGGAGTTGATGACGCGCGCCGAGGAGACCTGGCTGGTGCTCTTGCCATTAAACAGGTTGCTGGCGTCAACGCCGTTGAGCAGGAAGGAATTTGAGGTATCGCGCTGGCCGTTGGCCCAGATGGGTTCATTACCCAGGCCGCTTTGCGCGCCCGTTCCGCTTGAGAGTTCGGCGTTGACACCGGCCGACTGAGTTGCCAAACCGGTAAAGCTCCCCGTCGACAGAGGCACGTCCTCAATTTCAGCCTTGTCCATGACGTAACCATTCGTCGTATCCGTTGCGTTCATCAGTGGCGAGGCTTCCACTTCCACTGTGTCGGTTGTCTTGCCCACCTTGAGCGACGCATTCACCGTGCCGGTACGGTTGGCCTGGACGGCGATATGTTCCGACTTCTGCACTTCGAATCCGGCTGCGGAGTAGGTGACCGTGTAGGTGCCGATGGGCAGGTTCACCAGCGAATAGACGCCCGATCCGTTGGTTTTCGCGGTGCGGGTGAGCGCGGTGTTCTCGTCCACCACCGTTACAGTCACGTCGGGAATCAATGCCCCGGAAGTATCCGTTACGACTCCCGTTAACCCGCCCAATGTCTGCTGCGCAAACATCGGTACACAACAGAACGCGATGACTGCTATTGGCGCCAAAACAACCAGCAGCCGGAAGATGGGAAGCGACAGTTTTTTCATGGAATACCTCACGTGGAGTTGGCCTCGAAATAGGGAATTCCCCACCGCTCTCCGCAAGAAGCCGGAGACCGTGGGAGCAATAAAGGTGATGAATCGTTTAGGGTATGAACCCAAAAAGAAAGAAGTGAAGAAACTTTACGAGCTTGGCCCGTCTGTTGAGTTTGGTCTATGGTGCTCTGCGGATTGCATACAGGATACCGGCAGGTCTACCGTTTTCAATCGCAAATCTGTCGAATTCTTATACCGTTTTTATGCCGATGTTCTGGGTGTTTGTTGATATCGTGTGCAAAAGCCGCTAATTACTTTGATGGCTCAAACTATTTGGTTTTCAGTGGCTTTCGGGGCTGGCTCACCGCTTCGGAATGAATTCTGGATGGTGGATGAAGCTGGCCTGCTTGCGCGTTGCCCGGTGGCGTCGCCGGCTAGGCGCGGCTTGTGTTCATTCTGCTTATGCGGGACCAAACCAAACCTGCCGCCAGATAGCCGAGATAAATCCATGGAATGCGCGCGTGGTTTGCATCGCTTGCCGATTGCAGATCGAATATCACGATGAGGATCATTACGACCACGGTGAGCGCGCTGACCGCGGCAACCAGGTGAGAGTGCTGGCCGAGCGCGCGGCGCGCAAAAGGCAGAGCCAGCGCCACCAGCGCGTAGGCGGTGAGGAATCCAAAGACCGATAGCGAGCCAAGCAGGTCATACATGTCTGAGCCCTGCACGCCGCGCAACCCCATGACCCCGGTGGCCGCAAACATCAGCCCAGCAGATACCGCAACGGCAACTCCAGGGGTTCCGTGCTTCTCTGTCGTGCGTTCCAACGCCCTTGGCAGCAGGCCGCCGTGGGCCATCTTCATGATCACCCGCGCAGCCGCGGTGGTACACGCCAGCACGCAGGCAAACATACTTACCGCGGCTCCGAAGTCAATGGCCACACCCAGGGGCGAGATACCGGCTTTGGTGGCCAGCAGGTGCAGTGGACTGGTGGAATCGCTGAGCTTTGAGGCTTCGCCCCTGAAGCCCAGCACCTCAGAGTAGGAGCAGAGCATGAAGAAGGCTCCGGCGAGGATGGCGCATTGCAGCACAGCGCGGGGAATGGTCCGCAGCGGTTCGCGCGCTTCATTGCCCAGCGTGGTCGCGCTCTCAAACCCGACAAAGCTGAACATGGCCAGCACCAGGGCGGGGCCCAGCGCGGAGATCGATGTGCCTTTCAGCCTGAGCTGATCCATGTCCAATTGAAACCCATAGCGAAACACCATCACCGCCAGGATGACGAGAATCAGGCTCACCGAGACGATTTCGATCCACAGCATCATTTCCGCTGAGAGCTTTACATCGCGGTATGCGACATAGCCGGCCACTCCGCAGACAAGCGCAAGAACCGCGAGCGCCTGGAGAGTTGGGCCCATCCAGTGGAGCAATGGCCCGGCCAGAATGTTGGCGTAATACAGTGCTCCTCCCGCCACCGATGCGCCTGTGGCGATGTACGCCAGCAGCAGACCCCACGCGGCTGCCGCGCCGAGCGACGGAGGAAGTGTGTCCGCGGCATAGCTGTAGAGCGATCCGGGCGATGCGGAGAGGCGGGCGAATCGGCTTACGCAAAAGCCCACCATCAGCGTGGCCGCCATGGCCAGCAGATAGACAAACCAAGTGGCATTTCCGGCGAGCGCGAATACCAGAGGGATGGTCAGCGACGGAGAAGTCGAAGGCGCCATCGCACTGACGCTCTGCGCCAGGGTTTCGAGCGGTCCCAGCACCCCGGCATGCAGGCCGTAGTGCTCCTTCGCGCCTGCTCCCGCATACACTGCGGCTGAGGTCTGGTCGGCCACCGGTGGAGTCCTTTTGCTGTGAATTGTTTCCAGGTTTCTCTAGTTCTATTCCAGCCCCGGAGCGGGGTCAAGTTGGGAGTCGAATTCCTCTGATCTGAGACGACAGAAGTCGATGTTACCGGGCTGACGGATGTGCCAGTGACGACACCTGAGCCTTTTTCCTTATTACTAATGGTTGGTGGGCTGCAGTGACTATAGTTGGGGATGTTTTACCAGTGAAAGCGGAGCAGAATCTGGATGGGGCGCTGCGATTTGCAGGCGCCAGCTCGGGTTGAATTGGAGCCGTGTGATGAAGTGCATCTAAGGCGATGCCCTTTGTTATCAAAATCTTCAATGTGGCCAATGGATCGACGCCGAGATTTCCACAAGCGGCCAGCGCGATGCTTTTTCGGTTTTCGCCTTTTGCTCTCTTTTGGCCTCTGGCGGCTGGAAAACCGCCGAGTTTCCGAACTTCTAAGCTGCTGGAGGTAACCCGTTTACGTGACTCGAAAGTGTTAAAAATTATTGTTGATGCAATTCCCGAAAAGATGCTTATAATACGGGAACAGTTCCGAGATGCCGATTGGTGTCTCCTAATTAGAAGGTTCCAGCACTGCGAGATCCCCCATCTCAATGCGCCGGACACCTGATTATCAGCCGTTGGAATATTGGTCTCGTTGCAATGCTTGGGGTGGCGTTGCTGATTCGTCGAGTGCCGGCCGGACCGAAAAGCTGCAACAATGGTCTGGGAAACAGGACAGTTCATAGCTGAAAGCACAGACAGCGTGGATAAAGAGATGAGCCAGTATTCAGGAGGAAGCATGAAGAAGTTCGCAGTAGCCTTGCTCAGTTTGGCGGGAGTCCTCGCCATCACCCCGGTTGCGTCTGCAGATTCCTATACCTTCGCCTTCTCCGGACCAGTCAACACGACCTACGGGGCGAATCCAGGAAACATTTCGTTCAATGCCGTTTTCACCACGACCCCCGCCGCGGGGGATTCGCTGAACATCACGGGGGTTACCGGGACGTACAGCAATAGCGGTGACGGGCTCGCCGGGACCCTGGGCCTGTATGACGGCAACGCCACGAATGCATCCCCGAACTCTGATGCCGATGGGACTGCCGTCTACGACAACGTGTTCTATCCGAATAACGACGCACCGAGTGACACTGGTTCTGCTTCTCCGTTCCCGAAGACCTATGTGGGTGGCTATTTCGATAACAATGGGTTGCTGATGACGCTGACCGACGGGTCCACGGAATATTTGATCAACTTCTGGGCGAACGAAAACATCAGCAACGGTTCGGCTGACTACAACCTGGTCGAAATCATGACTAACTGCAATCCGAGCAACAGCCAGTGCTTCCTCGATGAAGGGAACGGCAACTCGCAGCTCTATTCGCCGGGTAGTGGCGAGATTTCGAGCACACCGGAGCCGTCGTCCTTGCTCTTGCTCGGATCTGGTCTTCTCGGACTGGCATTCATTGTTTATCGCAAACAGATCAGGAACGAGCAGTAAAGTTCCGATCGAAGGAAGTTTCCGAGCAATTGGATATGCAATACTTTGCACTTTGCATGGTTTCCCCAGCGCAAGTTGTTGATAACAAAAAATAAAACTTTGGCGCTGAGTTTGCTTTAAGGTGAGTGGAGACCCTCCGGGGTAACCTGTGAGATCCTCGCACAGGCCGGTGAGGGTAGCTGAATTACTGAGACCCATGAATTTGGGCCAGGGCCAGCAAGCTTCAGCCTCACTAGAACTTCTCGATACGACTGCAGCAAATCGGCGTCGAATTATTTATCGGGATTGATAATTGACTAAAAATGCAGTAATTTGGTCTGGAAGCTGGGCACGTAAGCAAAGTGTTTCCAGCGGCTTCCTTATCCAGGCAGAGCAGTCAGCAGCAATCGAGATGTGGCAGAAGGGACAAAGCCCGAAGCAAAAAGGGTTTCCCTTACCGGCAGAAGCTTCTCAAAACTTTGGTTTTCCATTTTCGGAAGGAGATTCGGAATGAACGCAACTTGGGTTAAGAAACTTGCATTTTCGGCACTCGGCTGCGCTATGGCATCAGGAACGTTCGCCATGGCCAACTCTATACCTGTCAGCGTTGACTTCAGCTGCAGCGACGGCCAGGGCGTCAAGTCCGCCGGCGGCAACCTATGTTCTGGCGGCTCTGGGCCGGTCGGAGTTACGCCCATCTCAGAGTGGACACAGGGATTCACCGGTGGTTCAGGTACAGGAACCATCAACGTAGCCACTTCCTCAACGAGTTCCTATGGCTCCGATTGGATCGAGGAAAAGGGCAATCCGGCATCCGCTCTGGGATCGACTGGGGGAACGAACACCCTGACGGTCAGCGAAAGCGGAACTAGCTATCTCTTCTCGTTCCAGGGAATCGATTTCGGCTTGACCACCAACAGCACGGTACATTACACCGTTACCGGCTACGATGAGGGCGTTCAGGAGTTTTCCTACATCGGCATAGCCACTTCAGGCGCTACCTGCTCCAATTGCAGCACGGGCTTGAGCTGGGTTACCGCCGACGATACGCTCTACAACGGTGATGCGCTTACGCTGCTGGTAATCCAGGCAACGAGCAGCAGCACAGTATACGAGGATAACCTCAACCTCGATGTCACTCCCACTCCCGAGCCCGGATCGCTGATCCTGCTTGGAACCGGACTGTTCGGACTGGCATTCATTGCCTACCGCAAGTCTCGGGCCGCAAGCGTGTCTCTACACTCGTAGACCGCAACTGCGTTCAGGGATCTTCATTCCGTTGAACTAAGAAACGGGGCATCCACAACGGGTGCCCCTCTCTTTCTCTGACCTCCCAATCGCCCGCTCAGCGCTTCTCTTGCGCTCGCGGGTGTTTTCGTCTTTGTCGGGGCTTGCCTTTCCGCATCAATCCACCCATCGAATCGCGCCCTTTGGTGCCGGTTCGTAACCTCTCCTTCAGTACCGCCGGCGGGGCACGCTCTTCTGCGTCTAATCTCCCACAAGTTCTCTGAGCTAAAATGGAATTAACGGATGTCTCTCGCCAATCCAGGGTCCGCCAGCCCAATAGCCCGGTTTGATCGGGAAACCACACTGCGGCCCGATCTGCGGCACGATTCACTCTCAAGCGGTTCATTCCGCTCCGCCACTACCCCCCTCATCCAAGTCCAGGGCCTTGCCAAGACCTACCGCACTGCGCGCGGTGACCTGACCTTGTTTCAGAACCTGAACCTGGAAGTTCATGCAGGTGAGATGGTTGCGGTTGTTGGCCAGTCAGGGGCGGGAAAGAGCACACTTTTGCACATTCTGGGCGCCCTTGATGCGCCCTCCGCGGGAACTGTATACTGCGCCTCAACCAACGTAGCCAAACTGTCTGCTCGGGAGGCAGCAGTGTTTCGCAACAGAGAGATTGGCTATGTGTGGCAGTTCCATTACCTGCTGCCGGAGTTCAACGCCCTTGAAAATGTCGCAATGCCGTTGCTGGCTCGCGGCCAACAGAAACATGAGGCTCTCGCTGTGGCGACAAAATGGCTCTCAGAAGTCGGTCTTCAGGATCGCGCTGATCATCGGCCCGGCGAACTATCAGGCGGCGAGCAGCAGCGTGTGGCGCTTGCCCGCGCATTGGTGAACAACCCGCGACTTCTGCTTGCCGATGAGCCGACCGGCGATCTGGACGAGACCACGGCCGGTCAGGTTTTCTCGCTCATAGAGAGACTCCATCAAACGCACAACCTTACCTCGCTCTTAGTGACACATAACCTCGAACTTGCCGCCCGCTGTACGAGGGTGCTAAGGCTCGAGAACGGACGACTCACTTCAGCAACCGCAACGCACTAGCTGAACCGCCAACACTCCGGTACCTGGTCGAAATTGCACCATTTCAGATGGTTTTGGAGTCTTAAATAGTAGGCAGCCTGGAAGCCGAAGCATGTGGTCGCTTCCAGATACACCAAAAGCGATAGGATGGCACCCCAGGAGCAGCTTGATCGCTCGCTGATAATCGAAACAGAGGAACGCTTCGATCCATCTCCAAGGGCTGTTCGGGGGCAGGGAAGCATTTTCCAGGGGCCTTCGGCGGCGCAGTCAAAAGAAGGGCACGTGGTGCCAGGGCCGAGGCCGGCAACGGAGCGGACGGTTACTACCCACGCAAGCCTGCTCGAAAAGGGAGAGCATCATGTTCGAACGCTATACGGAGAAGGCACGGCGCGTGATTTTCTTCGCGCGATACGAGGCTAGCCAGTTCGGTTCGCCGTACATCGAGACCGAGCACCTGTTGCTCGGCCTGCTGCGCGAGGACAAGGCATTAACCAATCGCTTCCTTCGCTCGCATGCTTCGGTGGAGTCCATCCGCAAGCAGATCGAAGCCCACACGACTATCCGCGAGAAGGTTTCAACGTCTGTCGACCTGCCTCTCTCCAACGAATGCAAGCGCGTGCTCGCCTATGCTGCCGAAGAAGCTGAGCGGCTGGGGCACAAGCATATTGGTACGGAACACCTGCTGCTCGGCCTTTTGCGCGAAGAGAAATGCTTCGCAGCGGAGATCCTCCAGGAGCGCGGCCTCAAGCTGGCGCAAATCCGCGACGAACTCGCACGCGTTACGCAGGAGAAGGCTCCGCCGCAACAGCGGCAACGCGAATCGAGCCTGCTTGCCGAGTTCAGCCGCGACCTGACGCAGGCTGCCATGGACGGGCAGCTCGATCCCCTTGTGGGCCGGGACGGAGAACTCGAGCGCGTGATTCAGATTCTTTGCCGCCGCACCAAGAACAACCCGGTGCTGATCGGCGAGCCCGGCGTTGGCAAGACGGCCATCGTCGAGGGCTTGGCTCAGCGCATCTCAGACGGCGAGGTGCCGAGCTTCCTTGCCGACAAAAAGGTACTCGGCCTCGACCTATCGCTTATCGTGGCCGGAACCAAGTATCGTGGCCAGTTTGAAGAGCGGCTCAAGACCATCATGAAAGAGCTGATGGAGAATCAGAACTCCATCGTCTTCATCGACGAGTTGCACACGCTGGTGGGCGCCGGTTCAGCAGAGGGCTCGCTCGACGCCGCCAACATCCTGAAGCCCGCGCTCAGCCGTGGCGAGATCCAGTGCATCGGAGCCACCACCCCGGCTGAGTATCGCAAGTCCATCGAGAAGGACCGCTCGCTCGAGCGGCGCTTCCAGGCCGTCAAGGTGCCACCGCCCAACGAGGCCGATGCCATCAAGATCATCATGGGCATCAAGGACCGCTACGAGAAGTTCCACGCCGTCAGCTATACCGACGCGGCCGTGGAGTTCGCGGTTTCTCACTCCAACCGCTACATACCGGATCGCTTCCTGCCCGACAAGGCGATCGATCTGATCGACGAAGCAGGCGCGCGCGTGAAGCTGCGCCAGACTTCGCTGCCCGAGGAGATCACCGAAGTTCAGAAGCGGATCAAGTTCATCGTTCACCGCATGGACTCGGCCATCGCCAATCACGAGTTTGAGAAGGCGCGCTTCTACTCCGACGAGGAGCGCAAGGAGCGCGAGAACCTGCGCGCGCTGCGCGACAAGTACCACCTTGATGACTCCGCCGCCGGCATTGTTGGCCGCGAAGACATTGAGGATGTGGTCAGCCGCTGGACCGGCGTTCCCGTGACCAGCATCAAGGAAGAAGAGACGCAGAAGCTGCTGCGCGTGGAAGAAGAGCTGCACAAGCGCGTGATCTCGCAGGAGAAGGCTATCAGCGCACTGGCCCGCGCGATCCGCCGGTCCAGAGCTGGGCTGAAGTCGCCCCATCGTCCGATTGGCAGCTTCCTGTTCCTCGGACCTACAGGCGTGGGCAAGACGGAGATGGCGCGCACCCTGGCCCAGTTCCTCTTCGGATCAGACAAGGCGCTCATCCGCTTCGACATGTCTGAGTTCATGGAGAAACATTCGGTGTCGAAGCTGATCGGTTCGCCTCCGGGATACGTGGGCTACGAGGAGGGTGGACAGTTAACCGAGCGCGTCAAGCGGTCGCCGTATTCGGTCGTCCTGCTCGACGAAATCGAGAAGGCGCACCCCGATGTCTTCAACATCCTGCTGCAGGTTTTTGAAGATGGCCAATTGACCGACGGCCTCGGTAATACCGTCGACTTCAAGAACGTCATCCTCATCATGACCTCGAACATTGGCGCGCGCCACCTGATGAAGAAGCAGGGGCTCGGCTTCCAGTCAGATCGCGAAGACATTGTCTCGGACAAGATCGAGGAACTGGTTAAACAAGAAGTCAAGAAGACCTTCAACCCCGAGTTCCTGAACAGATTGGACGAGGTCATTCTCTTCCAGTCGCTCAGCGACGCGGACCTGATCCAGATCGTCGAGTTGCTCGTGCAGCAGCTCAACACCAACCTGGCGCAGAAGGCCATCACCATCTCGGTCACCGAGGAAGCCAAGAAGTGGATTCTGGAGAAGACCCTCGTCGATCGCAGCTACGGCGCCAGGCCCTTGCGGCGCGCCCTGCAGCGGTTTGTCGAAGATCCTCTGTCGGAAGCGCTCATCGCCGGCAAGATCAACGACCGCCCGGCGTTCCTCGAGGTTTACCTCGACAACAACCAACTGTTCTACCGCCCGGTGAGTGCGAGCGACGAAGCCAACAGCGAAGCGAAGCCGGCCGGGGTGAGCCTGACCAGCTAGGCCGGCCGCAGAACGCGTTCCTGAACAAGAGAGCCCCTGGCGGAACAGCTGGGGGCTCTTTTGTCTACTGGCGTTAACGGTGGCGGGGAAGGAATTGGCTCAATTGGGCTTACCCAGGTTCTTCCATCTACCTATTGTTGCGCAATCACCTTTCGCACGACGCTGTTCGCCGAGTCGGCGAAGATCAGGTTTCCCTGGGGATCGAGGGCCAATCCCGTTGGGCCATTGATTCGCGCGGACGTGGCCTTTCCGCCATCTCCCTGATAGCCGGCCACTCCACTGCCGACCACTGTTTGAATCACTCCAGGTTGGATCGCAACCCCGAATACGGTAACGACATTCGTGTTTGTGTTGACAGCGCGAATGCGCTCGTTGGCGGCGTCAGCGATGTAGAGCACGCCTGCCGAATCCACCACGATGCTTATGGGTCCGTTCAGCTCGGCACTGGTTGCTGCGCCCCCGTCGCCCGAATAGCCCGCCGAGCCCGTTCCGGCAACGGTCGTGATGATTTTGGTAGTCGCGTCCACTCTTCGGACGCGATTGTTTTTGTAATCTGCAATGTAGATGTTGCCCGCTGAATCGATGAATGGGCGCGAAGGAAAGAAGAGCTCCACCTGGCTAGCGGGGGCACCGTCCCCGGAGTATCCCTGCGCGCCGTCGCCCGCCACTGTCGTTATATCGCCTGTGGCAATGGTCACCTCGCGGACCCGGTTGTTGAGTGCGTCGCCGATGAACAGGTTGCCATTGCTATCAATTGCTACACCATCGGGAAAATTCAACTCCGCACTGGTGGCGAGGCCACCATCTCCGGAGTAACCAGCGAAGCCATTTCCCGCGATGGTCGTGATCTCATCGGTGAGTGCATTGATCTTGCGAATGCGGTCGTTGTCCCCATCCGTTATATACAGGTTCACAACTCGATCGAATACCACATGCGTCGGGTTGTTCAACCGGGCCGATGTGCCGACTCCGCCATCTCCCGAATACCCCGCGTATCCGTTTCCCGCGATGGTCGAAATGTCGTTTGTGACGGCATCCACCCGGCGAATGACATTGTTTTGAGAATCTGCGATGAACATGTTTCCCGGGCCGTCAAACGCGATGCCGGAAGGGCCCGAGAGCTGCGCATTGTTGGCCGCTAAACCGTCGCCGGAATAGCCCGAACTGCCATCGCCAGCAATGGTTGAGATGGTGCCCGGCGCAGCAGCCAGCACATGCACTTGTGTGGCTGCCGAAGCGGTGGAATCGGCATTGCTGGTGGCAGCGATGGAGACAAATGCCGGAATGGGAAGCGTTGCAGGTGGTGTGTAAAGTCCGGTTGGTGTGATCGTGCCGAAGATGCCGGAAGCTCCTGGGACGCCGTTGATCGACCAGGTTACAGTCGAATCGCTGTTTCCTGTCACGCTTGAGGAAAACAGTACCGGACTTCCCAAAGGCGCCAGCGGGCCCTGAGGGCTGACGGTGACTGTTGTTCCTGTGCCTCCTGTGTCAGGATCAGCCAGGTTCAAGTCGTCGCATAAGAGACCAATTGCATCGCTTGCTCCTGGTGGGCCGGGCTGGAGCCCGAACGCCAGCAGGTCGAGACCCGTGTCGAGAATCGGGTTTTTTGCGAATTGGTATGGAAGCAGAGGCACCAGGAAGGCGGCGCAACCCGGCGCAGTCTCTACGAGCCCGCCCACGCAGACCGCGGCACCCGCACCGGTGAGGCAGGTGCCAATGGACAAAACCGTGCCGATGCAATCAAGTGTGCCTGTGAACGTGCTCACCGCTGAGCACGCCGTCTTTGCCACGTTGGCAACTTTTTGAGTGATCCCCGCACTGCCGTAGAGAGTCTGGCAATACTGCGGAACCGTGGACACCAGGTCCTGGTTGCTGAAGCACTCGTTCGGGTTGATAAATGGGTTGGAAGAGCCGATCGGGCCGCTCGCGGCGTAGATGAAGGGCTGAATGATTCCGGTGGTGCCGGTGGACCCGCTGGCAAGTAAATGAATACGGCGGGTTTGACGTGCGCTCGACGTTGGATCGAACGTCGATGGGACAAAGATGATACTGAGTGCGGCTACCTGGTTGCCCACGGTTGCGCTTACGCCAATCGCCTCGCCAGCGTACGTTGTGGGCGGTGTAATGGTTGCGTTCAAAGCCCCGCTTGCATTTGTGGTTCCCTGCTTTGCGCTGAGTGTGCCCTCGGTGGAGGAGAGCGTTATCGCAAGGCCGGAGGCTGGACCTCCGCTGCTGTTGGATGCGGCCACTACGATTTGCCACGGCCCATTTCCAGGTCCGCCATCTACAGGGGTAGCCAGGAGAACGAGAGAAGCGTCCGGCGGGGGTGGAGAAGTGATCGTGATCGGTGCTGTGCCCGACTTCGTCGGGTCCTGGGTAGAAGTTGCCTTGACGGTTGCGCCGCCTGACACCGGAACTGCTGCGGGTGCCGTGTAAACACCGGACGACGATATCGTTCCGGAGTCCGCTGACCAATTCACCGCCGAACTATAGCTTCCAGTGCCCGTAACGGTGGCTGAACATTGGCTGGTTTGCCCGGTCTGCACACTTGTGGGTGAGCATGAAACCGCCGCGGACGTGATCGTGGCCGGTACTGTCACCGTCACTGTCGCTGGACCGGATTGAGTAGGGTCCTCGGTCGAGGTCGCGGTGATGGTCGCAGTTCCCGCTCCCGCAGGAGTAAAGACCCCAGTGCTGGTGATTGTTCCCATGCTCGTGGGACTGACAGACCAGGTGACTGCGGAACTGTAGCTTCCCGTCCCGCTCACCGTCGCGGTGCATGCTGAGGTTTGATTGGTGAGGATCGAAGCGGGCAAGCAACTCGCCGCCACGGATGTGATGGTGGCTGCGACTGTGACCGTCACGGTCGCTGGGCCGGATTTAGTAGGGTCCTCAGTCGAGGTCGCAGTGATTGTCGCCGTTCCCGCGCCTGCCGGAGTAAAGACGCCTGCTGCACTGATGGCGCCAATGGACGTGGGACTGACAGACCAGGTAACAGCAGAACTGTAGTTTCCGGTACCGGATACCGAAGCTGTACAAGTCGAGGTCTGATTTGTGTTTATCGATGCGGGAGAGCAAGTCGGCGTTACCGACGTGACCGTGGGTGTGACCGGCGGCGGAGTCCCACCGCTGCTGATTCCGCCGCCACAACCCGCAACGCCCGTCAGGATTCCCGCCACAAGTAACAGGTTCGCGAACCACCACCCTAAGATCACAGACCTGGAACGCCTGACTGTCTTGCCCATCGAGTTACCTCTCAAAAAGGGTTTGGCAGTTACTATACTCCTGCTTCGCCAGGTTTCTTGTGATTCTCGGTAGAATTCTCGCGAGGGACGCCGTCCAGCCTATCCTCAACGATCCGCGTGTGCGAACCTTTGAAGACATTTCCCTTTCTCCCTCTGTTCTCGCCGAGTGAGCGATACTCTCGGCCCTCCACCTGACCTAGTCCTTTCGTGCATCTTCGTGCTCGCTTGGAGTCCTCCGCCGGATGTATTGTTGCCTTGACTCGCAACTCCGCAGGAAAGAGCGTCGCGCATGGACACGCTGCTCGAGCGAATTCGAAGGGCTGAGCTTGAGCCGCTCAGGGGCTACTTCCCAGCGGGCACTCGCGTTATCGAGCTTGGCGGCGGCAGCGGTTTTCAGGCATCGATCCTTTCCTCCTGGGGCTGCGACGTGCATTCGATTGATGTTGCGACACGTCCCGATCCTCACTCCCAGCGCTATGGCCGCCAGTACTTTACTGTCACTACTTATGACGGCGGCAACATCCCGTTCGCAGACTCCAGCTTCGATGTCTTGTACTCCTCGCACATGCTGTATCACGCGGTCGATCTCGACGCGATGCTGGGGGAGATCAGCCGGGTCCTCCGCCCCGGCGGCGTTGCCGTTCATGTGCTCCCCAGCGCCTCATGGCGCTTCTGGACCACAGTGGCTCACTATCCGAACCTGGTGAAGAAGCTGCTCACGCGGCCGAATCGACTGCCCAACCCAGCGGCTAATGCACTGAAAGAATCCTCGGCTCAGGTATTCGATGGAGGCCCAAACGCCTCGACTGACCACACATCGCCGCAAGGGCGTTCTGCGCAAAGCCGTTCGCCGGTGCGATTTTCGTCGCAGACCTTATCAAGGCTCGGCAGGGCACGATTGCTGCTCACGGTCCGCCCCCTCGGACCATCGAGCGATGTCTTTCAAGAGTGGTCGAGCTTCCGCAAGCGGCGCTGGCGTTGCGCATTCCGCGCCGCTAGCTACAATGACGTGAAAGCTCTCCGCGGACCTCTCTTCTATACGGGCCATCTGATGAGGCCGGATCTGCCGTTTGGCCTGCGTGCTCTGATGGCGTTCGCCCTCGGGCCTGCGTCGTTCTCCTGGACAATGCGCCGCTAAGGGCAGTTAATCCGCAGCTCCCGTTCACGCCATTTGCCCGGCACACCGCTCTTCGTCGTGCTCCGGTGCTATACTCCCGCCATTCCATGCGCGTGCACACTGCAATCTCGTCGGCTTCCCCTGGCCGCCCCCTCGCGGGCCGCGGCGGCCTGTTTGTCCCAGTGACCATCATGGCAATCGCGCTTTTCATCGTGCCGGCGCTCCTTTCACAGCAGTCCGGCGCACCCAAGTCCCGCGCCTCGCAGTCCAGTGCCGCGGAGGCAAAGGTCGACGATCTCAGCGCACAGGCCGCAGCTCTTTACAAGCAGCGCAAATACGCTCAGGCTGGCGCGCTGCTTGAACAGGCCCTGAATCTCGCCGACCGCACCTACGGCCCCACCGACATTCAAGTTGCTCCTGTCCTCGTCAACCTGTCCTCCGCCTATATGTCCCTGGAGCGCTGGGACGATGCAGTTCGCCAGCTCGAGCGCGCCGTGCCCATCGAAAAGGCCGCCTTTGGCCCCGACGACCCAATCCTCACCACCGCGCTGGCCAACCTTGCCCTTTCGCTCAGAAAACTTGGCCGACTCGCTGAGGCCGAGCCCCTCCAGCGGAAGCTTGTTTATATCGAGTCGAAGGAAAAGGGTCCTGAGAATCCTGACATCGCGCCCGACATCAGCGACCTGGGCGAGCTGTATATGGGGGAGAAGAAATTCGCTGACGCCGAGTCCGTTTTTGAGCTGCTGCTTCGCATCGAGAAGAAGGCACTTGGCCCGGATGATCCTGATCTCGGACCCATCTACGAAGTGCTGGCGCAGGTCGAAATGGAACTTGGTCACCTTGACCAGGCCGAGACTCAGGCGCAGACCGCTCTGCACCTGATTGAGAAGGCTGGCAACCCCAATGACCCGAACCTGGCGCTCAGCCTCGGCGTGCTTGCCGAGGTCTATGACAGCCAGAAGCGGTACACCGACGAGATTGCGGCGTTCAAACGCAAGATCGGCCTCGACGACAAGGCACTTGGCTCCGAGAGCACCGACCTGGCCGACGAACTCAACAAGCTCGGGAACCTTGAAGAGCGACAGGGCAATAATGCCGAGGCTGAGCCGATGTTTCGGCGGGCTCTGGCCATTCGCGAGAAAGAGCTAGGACCCGATCATCCAGATGTCGCCACCGATCTGAGCAGCATCGCCCAGATCTGCGACTACCAGGGCCGATTCGACGAGGCTGAGCCGCTGCACCAGAGGGCGCTGCGCATCCGCGAGAAGGCGCTTGGCCCAGACCACCCCGACGTTGCCCGCGCTCTGGGCTCGCTTGCTCTGCACTACGACGAGATGGGCAGATACGCAGATGCCGTGCCGCTGCTGGAGCGCGCACTGCGCATCGAAGAGAAAGCGCTCGGCCCCGACCACCCCGATGTCGCGACAACCCTGAACAACCTCGCATCCGTTCAAATCGGCGAGGGCAAGTACCCTGAGGCGGAATCGCTCCTTCGGCGCGCGCTCGCAATCGACGAGAAGGCTCACGGCCCCGAGCACCCCGATGTTGCCACTGACCTCAACAACCTGGCCATGGTTCTTGGCCATCTCGAACGTTACTCCGACGCCGTAACGCTCTACGAGCGTGCCCTTGCCATCCGGGAGAAGGTTTACGGGCCAGAAAGCTCTTACGTTGCCACATCGCTCGACAACCTTGCCGGCGTCTACATGACAGTCGGCAAGCTCGATCTGGCTGGGCCATTCTTTGAGCGTGCGCTGAAGATCGATGAGAAGCTGCTTGGCCCAGCACATATCAACCTGGCTACCGACCTGAACAATCTTGCCGAGTTCTACGAGATTGAGGGCCGCCCCGCCGATGCCGAGCCTCTGCTGCAGCGAGCGCTCGACATCCGCGAGAAGGCTCTCGGGCCAGATCATCCCGACGTCGCAACAGCCCTTGTTAATTTGGCGGTCTTTTATGACGGCCAACAGAAGGTGGCCACAGCGTCGCCGCTGTACAGCCGCGCGCTCGACAACCTTTACCACCAGTTCCAATACAACTTCACCTACATGACCGAGGCCGAGCGCCTTATCTATCTCGAAACAGTCGCCAGCGACTTCCCCGGCTTTTTCAGCTTTGTTCATCGTTATCGGGAGCAGGAGCCGGCGCTGGTGGGCGAGATGTACGACCTTCTTTTGTGGGAGAAGGGGATGATCGCGGGGAGCATTGCCCAGATGCGGCGGCGGGTGGAGGCGTCGGGAGATAAGGAGGCGTTGCGGCTGCTGGAGGAGTTGACGGTGAAGCGAACGCAGATGGCGGCGTTGTTGAACACGAACTCTCCGGATCGCGATCTGTGGCGCAAGCAGGTTGCGGAGCTGGGCGCGGAAGCCGACACAATCGAAAAGGCGCTGGTGGCGCGGTCTTCGGCGTTTGCGGCGGCGAAGCAGATGGAGCGCGCGACGTGGCAGCAGGTGCGCGATGCGCTCGCGCCGGGCGAGGCAGCGGTGGAGTTCGCGCGCTTTCGCTACTACGACAGGAAGTGGACGGCGCAGACGTATTATGTGGCGCTGGTGGTGACGGCGGCGACGAAAGACCAGCCGGCTTACATCTTCCTTGGCGACGACCGGCAGATTGAGACAGACGCGCTGGCGGGGTTTGAGAACTCGCTGCAGACGCGAGGATTTGCGCAGCCAAAGCAGTCGGCGGTGCTGCCCGGCGCACGGGCGTATGAGCTGATGTGGAAGCCGCTGGAGGCCACGCTGGGCGGCGTGACGAAGATCGATCTTGCGCCCGATGGCGTGCTGAATACGATCCCCATTGGGATTATTCCCGCGCCCGACGGAAAGCTGCTGATGGAGCGATATGATCTGCGGCTGGTGTCGAGCACGAAGGATTTGCTGAGGCGTGAGGCGGCGGCCAGACCTGCCCCAGCGCCCGCGGAGAAGCCGAGTCTCAAGACGGCGCTGCTGATTGGCAATCCGCAATTCGATCTCAGCGCGGAGCAGCAGGCTGCTGCGGAGCGCAAGCTGGCCGCTGCTGAGGCTGGCGAAAAGCAAGTGGAGTCGGCTGCGGCGAATACATTCGATCAGTTGAACGTTCTCGCGCATACGGTTGCGCCTGATTCTGCTTCGGGTCGCTCGCGCGATCTGGTCGCGGGGCAGAAGCTGGCGCCGTTGCCCGGCACAGGGGCCGAGGTGGCGGCCATCTCGGAATTGATGAATGCTGCTGGATGGAAGACCGAACTCTACACCGAGCAGATGGCGCTGAAGAGCGTTGTCGAAGGGGTCAGGAGCCCGCGCGTTCTCCATCTCGCCACGCACGGGTTCTTTCTGCCGGATCAGCAGGTTGCCGACAAGCGGATTGGCCAGCGGCTCAGCATGGGTGCTGTTGCTTCCGGCGCGAGTGTGGCGGCGGATCCGAACCCAGGCGGCAGCGCGGGTTCCGGTGGAGGCCTCGGCGGAGCGGGCAGCATCTCGACTGCGGGATTTGAAGACCCCATGTTGCGCTCCGGACTTTACTTTGCCGGCGCCAACCGCACACTTGCGGGCGAGGCCTCATCGCCAGGCTCAGCCAGCGGCGCGGACAACGGTCCGGGCAACGCCGCAGATAGCATCGCAGGAAAAGGCCTCGACAACGGCGTGCTCACCGCGCTTGAGGCCGGCAACCTCGACCTTACGGCCACGGAACTCGTGGTGCTTTCGGCCTGCAACACGGGGCAGGGCGAGGTGAAGAACGGCGAAGGCGTCTTCGGCCTGCGCCGCGCGCTGGAGGAGGCCGGAGCGCAGTCGGTGATGATGTCGCTGTGGTCTGTGCCCGACAAGGAGACGCTCGAGCTGATGAAGCTCTTCTACCAGAAGTGGCTAAGCGGGATGGACAAGCACGAAGCCCTCAAGCAGGCCCAGCTCGAGATGCGCCAGCGCGTCCGCAGCGAACACGACGGCCACGACCTGCCCTACTACTGGGCCGCGTTTGTGCTCGTGGGACGATAAGGCAGTGTCCGTGAATCTTGCGGCATTGGCAGGCCTGCAATAGCTCAACGCAAAGCGTCTGCCGGTTTGCCAGCTGCGCGACCGGTGCCGATCTGCAAGCGTGGCGAAAAGAATCAACAGGTGTGGATTCTGGCCGGTAAGATTATCGGATGAATTACGAGAGTCTCTGCTTCTCTTCTGAAGGCGACATTGCCGTGGTCACGCTGAATCGGCCCGAACGGCGTAACGCTCTTTCGCTCGCGCTCATGCACGAGCTGATTGACTGCCTGAGTGAGATCGGTGGGAGGCGCGATCTGCGCGCCGTGATTCTGGCGGCGAACGGGAAGGCCTTTTGTTCGGGTCATGATCTGGCGGAGATGGTGGGCCGGGAGCTGAGCGAATACCAGACGATCTTCGAGGTCTGCACGCAGTTGATGGAGAAGGTGCAGTCGATTCCGCAGCCGGTGATTGCGGAGGTGCAGGGAATAGCGACCGCTGCCGGGTGCCAACTGGTTGCCACCTGTGACCTGGCCATCGCGTCGGAAGATGCCGCATTCGCAACGCCCGGAGTGAAGATCGGGCTCTTCTGCACGACGCCGATGGTGGCTCTGAGCCGGGCAATCGGGCGCAAGCGCGCTCTCGAGATGCTGCTCACGGGCGAGTCGATCGACGCGCGCCGGGCTGAAGACTGGGGCCTGGTGAATCGTGTAGTTGCAGCGGGCCTGTTGCGCGCGGAGGCGCTGAAACTCGCCAGCCGCATCGCCGAGGCGAGTGAACCGGTGATTGCGCTGGGCAAGCAGGCGTACTATACACAGATCGATCTCGAACAACCTCAAGCCTATGCCTACGCCAAAGAGGCGATGAGCAGCAACGCGCTCGCAGAAAATGCACAGGAAGGCATCTCCGCATTTCTGGGGAAACGCGCTCCGCGCTGGACAGGAAGATGAGCAAGAGAATCGCAGCGGCATCCGCGAAAGCGATCTCCGCCGAAGAGGCTGCAAGCCTGGCGAGGTCGGGAATGTGGCTCGACTACGGCGCTGCGCTTGGTCAGCCGGATGCATTCGATAAGGCACTCGCCGCGCGGAAAGAAACGCTTGAAAACGTAAAGATTCGTTCCTGCCTTTCCATGAGGCCGCGAGAAGTGGTGGAAGAAGATCCGGAAGGCAAACATTTCTTTCTCTTCAGTTGGCACTTCTCAGGATATGACCGCAAGAAACACGATGCCGGGCGCTGCACCTACATGCCTCTCAACCTTGGCGAGGTGCCCGACTACTACCGCCGCTTTCTGCCCCCGGTGGACATTGCCGTCATCAAGACTTGCCCGATGGACGACCGCGGCTACTTCAACTTCAGCGCCGGCAATCTCTGGCACCGCGCGGTCGTTGAGAACTCGAAGGCCGTGATCGTTGAAGTGAGCCGCGGGCTTCCGTACGTCTACGGAGTTGAGAACGCTGTTCACGCGAGCGAGGTGGATTACATCATCGAGGGTGATGATCAAGCCGCGCCGGAGTTGCCGAACCCGCAAGCGACAGAGATCGATCGGGCGGTTGCGCGGCTGATTGCGGGCGAGATCGAGGACGGCGCGTGCCTCCAGATCGGCATCGGCGGCATGCCCAACGCGGTGTGCGCACTGCTGCTTGAAAGCGGCGTTCGCGACCTTGGCGTGCATACCGAGATGCTGACCGATGGCATCGCCGAGCTCTACAAAGCGGGCAGAATTACGGGTGCGAGAAAGACGCTCGACCCCGGCAAGATCGTTTTCACCTTTTCGCTCGGCTCCAGCGCAACCTACGCGGTGGCCGACCGCAACTCCGATCTCTGCTGCAATCCGGTGGACTACACCAACTCGCCGCATATCATCCTGCAGAACGACCGGGTCGTCTCCATCAACAACACGACGCAGATTGACCTGCAGGGGCAGGCTGCTTCGGAGTCGGACGGCCACCGCCATATAAGCGGCACGGGCGGACAACTTCAGTTTGTGCGCGGCGCTTATGCGTCCAAAGGTGGAAAGTCGTTCATCTGTCTTGCGTCGACGTATACCAGGGGAGGAGAGGCGCGCAGCCGGATCGTGCTCAACCTGACGCCCGGCAACATTGTCACCACGCCGCGATCTGACGGAATGTATGTGGTGACCGAGTACGGCATGGTGAACCTGAAAGGTAAGTCCGTGGCGGAGCGCGCGGGTGCGCTTATCTCCATCGCCCATCCCGATTTCAGAGAGCGGCTTGAGCGTGAGGCCTACGATCACCGGCTGATTCCGCGGGGTGTGACGTTTTGAAGGGTCGGCGCGAAACGGGGAACGGTCATTGGTACGGACACCCGAATCGTTGACGGGTTGAAACGGAGCCGGGCTTCGCGCCTCTAGTAATCTGATAAGAGCATGAGCGACTCAGCTGTTCTATTGATCGACTGCCCGGACCGCAAGGGGCTGGTGGCCCGCGTCTCCGGCCTGCTCTACGAGCACGGCGCAAACATTCTGCACGCCGACCAGCATCAGGATCACGAGCTCGGCCTGTTCTTCATGCGTGTCGAGTGGGCGCTGGACGAGCACGGCAATGGGCACGGTGCTGGCGGCACCGAGACGCGATCGGTCGCAGGAGACTTCGATCTTGAGGCGTTCAAGGCGGTGTTTGCGCCCATGGCGGCTGAGCTGGGCATGCGCTGGCGGCTCACCTCGCGGACGCAGATGCCGCGGGTGGCGCTCTTCTGTTCGCAGTATCTGCACTGCATGGCCGACCTGCTGCATCGCTATCGCACGGGCGAGCTGGCCTGCGAGATTCCGGTGATCGTATCGAATCACCGCGCGGTGGAAAGGCTGGCGGGGTTTTATGGGATTCCGTTCGAGTTCGTCGAGGTGACGGCAGCGACGAAGTCCGACGCGGAGGGGCGGCAGCTCCAGGTGCTCGCCGAAAAGAAGATCGACCTTGTGGTCCTCGCCCGCTACATGCAGATCCTCTCGCCGGGTTTTGTAGCCCACTATCCGGCGCAGATCATCAACGTGCATCACTCCTTTCTGCCCGCCTTCACCGGGGCGCGGCCCTATCACGCGGCGCACGCGCGCGGGGTGAAGCTGATCGGCGCGACCAGTCATTACGTGACTGATCTGCTGGACGACGGGCCCATCATCGAGCAGGATGTGGCGCGCATCTCGCACCGCGACCAGGTGGAGGATCTGGTGGCGCGGGGGCGGGATTTGGAGCGTATCGTGCTGTCGCGCGCCGTGCGCTGGCATCTGGATCAGCGCATCCTCTGCTATGGCAACAAGACAGTGGTCTTCGACTGATTCTGTTGACGATGCGCCGAGATGCCGCAAAGAAGCGCCCCAATATTTCGCAAAGCATTGCGCCGCACGTTTCTTGCCGAAATAGCCCTGCCGGGCCGACCTGGCTCCGCCTCGAACAGTTTGGCCGCGAGAGCATCCGTCAAGTTTGCGCATCCGGACTGCCGGACGCACTCTCAGGCGGCGGTCTCGCCGCGCGTGAGGGTCGTCGAGCCGAGCTGCTGACGAAGATTTCCGGCCAGATCGGCAACCACGCGCAGGCGGTCGGCGAGCGGCGCGGGGATATCGCTGCCGGAGAGCGCAAGCTCGGAGTGAAGCAGAAGCCCGGCGACCGTGGACTTGAGCTCGCGCTCGATGGCGGCTTCGGCGGCGCGGCGCGCCAGAGTCTGCTCGCGTTCGCGGCGGTGCAGGGCGGCGCGGATCTCGCGGATGAGGCGGGCAGCGCCGGAGAGCGCAAAGTTGATCTGCAGGGGAATGGCCAGTCCGGCGCGGTCGCAGATGGCCTCGGCGGCCGCGGGGTCGCACTCCGCCAGCGTCTCATCGACTACCACGGCCGCAAACTCCTTGCGCTTGAGCGCTGCCAGGGCCGTCCTGCGTCCCTCCGCAACCTCGACCTCCATGCCCAACTGTGCGCTCACTGCTTCGGCGCAGTTGCGAGCGCCTTCCACTCCGGTCACCATCAGAATGCTCATCTTCGTTCCCCCGTCTCGAATGCCAGTTGGCAGTTCACAGTTCTTAGTTCACGGTTCACAGTTCACAGTTCTTAGTTCACAGTTCTTAGTTCATAGTTCTTAGTTGGCAGCTCTCAGCCATCAGCTTTCAGCCACCAGGCCTTTGCTCCTGGCTTTTGTCTCTTACGGATTGCCCTGAGCCTGACCCTTGCTCATGCCGGCTGCGGAGGAGCTGCACTTGAGGCCGCTCCCACAAGAAAGAAGCTAAGAGCTAAAGGCTAAAAGCTAAAAGCTAAAAGCTAAAAGCTAAAAGCTGATAGCTAGGAGCTAGTAGCTAGCAGCTGTCTCTATTCTTCCCGCAGCGGATCGGCGATGCCGTACTCTTTCAGCTTGCGGTAGAGCGTGGTCTTGCCAATGCCGAGAAGCTTGGCGGCCTGCAATTTGTCCCCATTGAGGGTGCGAATGGCTCCGAGGATCGCCGCGCGCTCGAGGCCGGCGAGCGTCTGCACTGCCGGCGGGAGCCCGGACTCGGCCTCGTCGCCCGCCGGCGCGTTGGCCCGCTGGAACTCCAGCCCCTGCTGCTGGAGCTGGGTGGGCAGATCGCCGAGGTGGAGGACCGGACCGGAGGAGAGCGCGCAGGCCCGTTCCACGGCGTGCTCGAGTTCGCGCACATTTCCGGGCCAGTCGTGGCGCATCATGATGCGCAAGGCCTCGTCGCTCAGCGTGAACTTGACGCTGTGTTCGCGGCTGATGCGGTCGAGGAAGTGGGCAGCCAGCAAGGGAATGTCTTCGCGGCGGTCGCGCAGCGACGGCAGACGAAGGTTGACCACGTTGAGACGGTAGAAGAGATCTTTGCGGAAGGTCCCCTTCTCGACCATATCCGCCAGGTCGCGATTGGTGGCGGCAACGATGCGCGCGCGAATGGGAACGCGGTGGGTCGCGCCGACGGGCCGGACTTCACGTTCCTGGAGGGCGCGCAGCAGCTTGGCCTGCAGATCGACGGTAAGCTCGCCGATCTCGTCGAGAAAGACAGTTCCGCCCTCGGCAGAGACCAGCAGCCCGTCCTTGGAGCGGTTGGCCCCGGTGAAGGCGCCCTTCACGTATCCGAAGAGCTCGCTCTCAATCAGCGTGGGCACCAGCGATCCGCAGTCGACGGGCAGGAAGGGCTTGTTCGCGTTGGGCCCGTAGGCGTGGATGGTCCGCGCCACCAGCTCCTTGCCGGTGCCGCTCTCGCCCAGCACCAGCACCGGGTGCGAACTCTGGGCAACCTTGGACAGGATGCGATAGAGCTTTTCCATCTCCGCCGAGCGGCCGATCATGGCGCCCAGCCCCTGGGAGAGACGGAGCCGCTCGCGCAACTGGCGGGTAGCGGTGTCAGTAAGGTGCGCTGCGGCGGCGCGGTCGAGAACAGTCGAAAGCTCGTCCATGGCGAAGGGCTTGGTCAGGTAGTCGGTGGCGCCCGAGCGCATGGCTTCCACGGCTACGTTGACCGAGCCGGAGGAGGTCATGGCGATTACGGCAGTTTCGGGGTAGAGCAGCTTGACCTCGGAGACCAGCTCAAGGCCCTGGTTGGAGCCAGCCGGAAGATTCACCAGCAGGATGTCGGCGGCCTTGCCGCGCAACAGGGTCCGTGCCTGCGCCAGGTCTCCGGTACTGTCGACGATGTAGCCCAGGCTGGCGGCGATCTCGGCGCAGGCCGAGCGAACGGCCGTGTCGGCATCCACCACCAGCAGGCGAAGCCGCACTTGAGGTTCGACGGGTTGAGGAATGAAGTCCATATTTCGAGCGTTGAGGGTCCGTGTGTTCAGAGTTCGCGGGTTCAGGGCTGGTGCGTTCAGGAATGCGTTTTTAGTCGCGTTTCCCCGGTTCAAAACTGTCTCGAGCATTGTATTCGCCTCGTGCGCCGTTGGGTGTGTTGGCTGCCGCAGGCCAGCTTCCGCGGCGATATGAGCTTCAAGCGGATTGCATCCGGCCTCAAATGCCGCGGACCGGCAGGACGATTTCAAAGCGCGCCCCACGGCCCGGTGTGCCTGATCCTTCACGGTTGCTTGCGTAGATGCGCCCGCCCGCTGCTTCCACAATTGAGCGGGTGATCGAAAGGCCAAGGCCGCGATGGGCGGAGTGCCAGCCGCCGCCGATTGCATTCCCAGCCGCGTGCGTGGTGAAGCCAGCCTCAAAGATACGTTCCAAAGCTTTGCGCGGGATGCCCGTGCCGTTGTCTTCGATGGTCAGCGAGAGCGTCTGACCGCGCGGCGCGGCGTTGGAGTCCGCACCGGTCGCGGCCGCAGCGGGGTCATGCCGCTTGCGCAGGCCAAGGCGGATTGAGCCGCCGGCGGGCATGGCCTCGGCTGCGTTCTTGACCAGGTTGACCAGCACGCGGGTCAGGTCTTCGGAGTTCAGCCGCACCGCCAGCGCCCCGCCTTCCACATCGACAGAGAGCGCGATGGAAGGGCCGGCAAGTGCGGAGAGCAGGTTGCGGCTCTGGAGCAGCTCCTGCGCAAGGTTGGAGATCAGCACGGGGGGCATCAGGTCCCAGCGCCCGGCCGGGTGAACGGCCATCGCCGGGCCGATGGAGGGCCCAGTCGGGGTTGCAGTTGCGGCATCGGATTCGAACCCACTTCCGGAGTGGAGCGGGTCGGTGACAGCCCATCCCGCCGTGGTTGCCGAAGCCGGGGTCTTCGGTGTGGACCGATCGCCTGAGACCTCGACACGCGAGGCCTGCAAGGTCGCTGGTTGCCGCGCGGGCTTCCCCGCGCGCGCTGCACTTCCCCTGCTCGCCCCGGCGGGCGATGCAACGCCGCGCACGGCGCTTCCACGCACGTCGAGCGCGACCAGCTTCTCCACCAGACGCCGGCTGGCGGCTGCCACTAGCCGCAGCTCGCTTCCGTAATGGGTGAACTGAGTGGCCAGCACGCCGGGCTCCTCCAGCAGATCGCAGTAGAGACCCATCGCGGTGACCATGTTGCGGGCGTCGTGGGCCAGCTCCGCCAGGCTCACGCCCTCGCTGCGCAACGTGGCCAGGGTTTCCACCACTGCTTCCACGCGCCGGCGCTCCGATTGCACCCCCTGGTCCGCCGCCAGCGCTGTCGCTTGCCCCAGCCCAAATTCCATCGCCTGCCCCGCCGCCTGGCCCGCCGGCTGCCCTGTCGCCTGCCCCGCCGCCTGCTTGATCTCTCGCATTGCCCGCTCCCTTCCGAACGCAACCGAAACTGATGCAACCGAAACTGATGCAACCGAAACTGCCCAGAATGCTCCAACTGCACCGATTCGATACACCGTCTGTTACACGCGGAGTGCCAAACCAGAACGAATCAGCTAAGTTCCTGATAAGGGAAGAACTTGCCCTCCGACCCGCCCCCAGAGGCCCTGGGCTGCGTCCGGCGCTCCCGTCCCGAAATGGGACGATAGCCGCATGCGTTGGCAGGATAAGATCTTTCTTTTGAATGCCTTATCCGGGAATTCCCGTTCCGGCGTCGCCCCGGCCAGAAATCCCGCTTCGGGAACGGCCCGGAAAACCCTTCCGGCCGAAAGCTGCCGGGGCCTTGGGGCACGTGGAGGTGCAGCGCTCTCGTACAATCCCCTTATGATGTCCAATGTTTCGCCCCCCACCCACTTTCGCCCCGGCGGGCGCACTCCCGAACAGCTCCGCCCGCTGACGCTTACTCCCAACTTTGTGCAGACGGCAGAGGGCTCGGTGCTGGTGTCCTTTGGAAATACACGGGTGCTCACCAACGCGACTATCGAACAAGGAGTCCCGAGCTGGCTCAGGAACTCCGGCCGCGGCTGGGTGACGGCCGAGTACGCAATGCTGCCGCGCTCGACGCTGACCCGCACTCCAAGAGAAAGTGAACGCGGCAAGATCGGCGGGAGAACGCACGAGATACAAAGACTCATTGGCCGCAGCCTGCGCTCGGTGGTGGACATGAAGGCTCTGGGGGAACGCACGGTGATTCTCGACTGCGACGTGATCCAGGCGGACGGCGGCACGCGCACAGCGGCAATTACTGGGGCCGCAGTCGCGCTGGGTTTGGCCCTGAATGCATTGGTCAAGGCAGGCACGCTGAAGGTCTCCCCGCTCAGGCAACTGGTTGCCGCAACCTCGGTAGGCATCGTGGACGGCAAGCCGCTGCTCGATCTTTGCTACGAAGAGGACTCGCAGGCCGAGGTGGACATGAACGTGGTGATGACCGCCGACGGCGGCCTGATCGAGACCCAGGCAACGGCCGAGAAGGGGAGCTTCTCCCGGGCAGAGCTAAACGGCCTCATCGATCTGGCCGAGGCGGGCCTGAAAGAGATATTCACGGCGCAGCGGGCGGTGCTGGGGCAGTAGCGGCCTCCCTTTGCTGTTCCCGCGCCCGATTGAGCCGGACGGCTGTTTGGAAACAGTCGATATTCAGCGGACCCGCCAAACGGCATTTTGCGCAGTGGAACATCCCGGACGCCACTCGGCCTCGCGACAGGTTTCCAAATCCCTCTCGCCTGCGTCAGCAATTCTCAACTAAATTGTTTCCATTTCGACCCGATGTAGGCCGCAAACATAATCGCTATGGTTGTTCCGGCGACAATCGCGCCGGTTTGCCGGAAATTGTTCATCGGGAAGAGCCCTGTAGCGACCAGAGCGATACGCCCGACCACGTCGAGCGCCAGGCACGCAAGCGCAATCGCTACAAACCTCTTCTTCATGCTTAGAATCAAAACGCCCGCAACAGCGTAAAGCGCGCCAACGCCCGCATTGGCGTAGGCAGAGAATGCGCCGCGAGTTGTAGAGACGCCAAAAAAGTTATGAGTGAATCCTGTCACTATCTCCGCCACGCCAAACAGGATCATCAGGATGGCAACAGTGGCAATTCCAAAACGGTGAACTGCCTTCCCCTTCATAAGGTCTATCGATTGTTCTTGATCAGTCATCGGGGTTTGTACCCTTCTTAAGGGCCATGCTTCTGCGGTGCGACTTTTTGAATTCATGCCCTTCTTCTTCAAAAATGGCGGCAAGCGTTTGCATGCAATCGGTCATTCGGCCAATCTCCGCATCCGTAAACCGCGAGAAGGCATCCTCGGCCTTCGACATCGCACCAGCCCGGAACGCCAGCAGCTCCTTGGAGAGCTTGGGCAGCTTCCCGGGCTTTATCATTACCTTCCTTCGATCGTTGGGATCTGCTTCGCGTTTGGCAAATCCCTCCCTCTCAAGCCGGTCGATGCAGGCCGTCATGGCGCCGGTCGTCAGGCCAGTGATTTCCGCCAGTCGGCCCGCAGTTGCCGGCCCCGCGTCATGCAGGTAACTCGCGGCGATCAGATCGGTCGGATGGACGCCTTGCGCTGCCGCGATGGCATCCATCCACGGGATAGCCAGTTGGATGGTCTTCTTCCAGGTTTGCAGGTGGGCGGCGATCAGGTCTGCACGTTTTGCCTTGGTCATAACGATGTTACTTTATCATAAAGATACTTTACGATCAAGATGTCTAAAGACTCGATTAGATATAGCCCGGCCGCACGTGGCTGCGCTCGACAGGCCAATCGCTGGTGCTCGTCACGCCTTGTAGTGAGCGATCACCCGCGCGACCTTCCCGCCTGCGCCCAACTCCATGAATTCGGCGGTGCGGGTTCCTCTCTGGTTGGTGTAATAGAGGACCACGCTGTTCAGGCCCCACAGAACATCTTCGAGATGGAAGTTGAGATCGGGAAAGGCCGCCAGGCCCCGTTCAAAGTAGGCGCGGAGATTCGCCTTGCCGGTCACGCGGCCGTCGGCAATCTCGAGCAGCCGGGCTGCAACCGGCGAGGTGAGGACCACATTGTCTTCGTAATGGCTCATGATCTGGTCAAGATCGTGGGCATTCCAGGCCGCAACCCAGTCGTTGGCCAGCGTCCAGGCTTCGTCGCGCGTCACTGTGCTTCTCCTCTCGCGATTGCGTTTCGTGCTCGGCGTCTTTCAGGCAGGATACCGGAATCGTCGCCGCCGCTCAGGATCGCCTGACCGGGGACGGCAGCCGAGGCCGGGTGCCCCATCCTTTTCGTCCGCCACGGCGGATCTGCGAAAAGGGTGGGATGGAAGCCGCCTCTGTTGGTGCGGATCAATACTGCCGGTCCTCGCGAAAATTCCTGGCATCGTTTTGCCTGCGGTACGAATCCCAACCGTGGGGGATTCTTTCCTGACGCGCGGAGCGTGAGGACGGCGCATCGCCCCAGGGAAACACCCAGCGAAAGCGAGACAGCCGAATGTCCACCGATACAGTCCTGCGCGAACACCTGATCAGTCTTCTTACCCAGCCCAACGCCCACGTCACCTTTGAGAAAGCCGTCAAGGGACTCGCACCCGAACTGCGCGGCAAGCGCCCGCGCGGCGCCGACCACACCGCGTGGGAGCTGCTGGAGCATTTGCGCATTGCGCAGTGGGACATTCTCGACTTCTGCGTCAACCCCAACTACCAGCACCTCTCCTGGCCCGACGCCTACTGGCCGGCCACCCCGGCTCCGCCCGACGAAAAGGCCTGGGACAAGAGCGTGCGCACCTTCCGCCGCGACCTCAAGGCGATGTGCAAGCTGCTCGCCGACCCGGAGACCGATCTCTTCGCGGTCATCCCTCATGGCAAGGGCCAGACGATTCTGCGCGAGGCGCTGCTGGTGGCCGACCACAACGCGTACCACGTGGGGCAGTTGGTGCTGGTGCGGCGGTTGCTGGGCGCGTGGGGGTGAGCGGAATTGCGAATAGCAAATTGGGTCAGCGTCCGTGAGTCCGCGGACCCTATTCTCCGCGGCGATGCTCTCGTGCTAGCCTTTTGTAGCGCACAAGGGCGCATCCGGTCCGCGGAAAGGACTTGAAGTCCACCTGGTACGTACAACCTGGATTTTGCGAACTGACTTTCAGCCCTCCATGTGCGGACCGGGGCATACGAAAGGAAGTTCGTCATGCCGGTAAGACAGCTCCCATCCCACCCCAACCTTGACCATCTCAAGCAGCAGGCCAAGGACCTGAAGAAGGCCCACGCTGCACGGACCCTGGCTGCGGCGCAGCTCATTCGCGAATTCCATCCGCGCTTTGAGGGCTTTGCCGACGAAGCCATCTTTGCCGCCGAGTTCAAGCTCAGCGATGCGCAGCTTACCGTTGCCCGCGAGCACGGCTTTCTCAGCTGGACACGCCTGAAACGGCGCATTGAGAAGCCAATCGCTGCAGATCGGCTGGACCTGCCGCATCACGAACGCATCGTGGATCCCATCTTTCGCCGGGCTGTCGAATTGATTGACACGGGCGATGTCGACGGCCTTCGCGCACACCTGAAGAAGCATCCGGGGCTGGCCCGCAAGCGTGTGGTTTTCGAGGGCATGAATTACTTCGAGAATCCATCGCTGCTTGAGTTCATTGCGGAGAATCCCACGCGCCGCAACACAATGCCGGAAGACATTGTCGCTGTCACCGAGGTGATTCTGGAGGCGGGTGTCGACGACGAGGCGCTCAAGGTGACGCTTGCGCTGGTGGCAACCAGCAGCGTCGCACTCGCGAGCGGCAAGCAGGATGCGCTCATTGATCTTCTCTGCGACTGGGGCGCGGATCCCGGCACCGCGATCCACGCGGCGATTCTTCACGCTGGAGCGGCGGCGGCAAACACTCTCATCCGCCGTGGGGCCAAGATCGATCTTCCCGTCGCCGCGCTGATGGATGCGGAGACGTTCCGGCGCATGCTGCCCGCTGCGAATCCCGAAGCCCGCCACCTGGCCATGGCCGTTGCCGCGCAGTATTCCCGGGTGGAGATCGTGCGCATCCTGCTCGATGCCGGCGAGGATCCCAACCGCTTCAACCCCGTCGGCGGCCACTCGCACTGCACGCCGCTGCATCAGGCCGCGGCCTATGGAACGATGGAACTGGTCCAGCTTCTGCTTGAATACGGCGCGCGGCCCGACATTAAAGATTGCCTGTGGCGAGGCACGCCGGCAGGATGGGCCAACCACATTGGCAGAACGGAGATGGAAGCGTATCTAAGGCCGTTGGAGGAGGCGGCCGCGAAACCCGCGTAAAAAATTGCTGCTGTCGGCTGCGGTTACCGCACCACCGCCGACAGCAGCAGCACCGTTCCCAGACCGGTCACAGAGAGCACCGTCTCCATCACTGACCAGGTGGCCAGGGTGCCCTTGACTTCGAGCTTGAAGAACGACTCAATCATCCAGAAGCCAGGGTCGTTCACGTGCGACAAAATCAGTGAGCCGGTGCCGGTGGCGAGAACAAGCAGCTCCGGGCTGACGCCAGCCTGGCTAGCCAGTGGAGCCAGCACCGCCGAGGCCACGGCCATGGCCACCGTTGCGGATCCCATGGCCACACGGACCACCGCGGCCAGCACCCACGCCAGCACCAGCGGTGGCATGTGCGCGCCGAGTGCAAGTCCGATGGTTGCCTGCGCCGCGCCTGAGTCGCGAAGAATGCCGCTCAGCCCGCCCGCCGCCGCCAGAATCACCAGCACGTTGGCTATGGGCTCAAAGGACTCATTGGTGAGTTTCCGCAAAAGCTCGCGGCCGTGATGCTGGCCGGTCTGGATGCGCCCGCCGAGCGTTACCAGCGCCACCAGCACGGCGATGAGCAGAGCAATGTCCGGGCTTCCGACGAGACGCAGAACCTGGTTGGGCAAGCTGCCCGGCGCTGCCAGCGAGTCGGCCCAGCTCCCGGCAAAGATCAACGCGATCGGCAGCAGAATGGCCGAGGCCGCGCGGACTGGGCCGGCCGCCGGCGGAGTTTTTTCCTGGTCTTGGATCGAATTCCCAGCTCCCGCTGGTGCGCTTTCCGCCGTCGCTGTGAACAGGGTCTCTTCATTGGCCGGAATCAGCGTCGATTTGCCCTTGGTCCGCTCCCACCGGCGAATCATCACCCATCCGAGCACGGGCCCGGCCACGACCGCAGCGGGCAGTCCCGCACAGAGGCCGAGCAGAATGGTCTTGCCCATATCGGCGTGATATTGCGCCACAGCCAGCATTGCCGCGGGATGCGGCGGCAGAGTGCCATGGACGATGGAGAGGCCCGCGAGCAGCGGCATACCTACCAGGATCGGCGGCCGCCCGCTGCGCCGCGCCGATTCGGCCACAATCGGCATGAGCAGCACCAGGCCCACCTCAAAGAACACCGGCATCCCCACCACAATGCCAACCAGCAGCAAGGCCCACGGAAGACCTTTTGGCCCGCAGCCGTCGACCAGCGTCTTGCCCAGCGCCGCGGCGCCGCCTGAGCTGGCCAGCAGCCGTCCCAATATTGCGCCGAGGCCGAGAACGATGGCGATGTGGCCCATCAGGTTGCCGACGCCGGTGGCGAACGAGAGCGGAATCTGCTTGAGCGGCATGCCCGCCGCTATGCCCAGTCCAACCGCGGCCACGGCCAGGGCCAGCGCCGGATGCAGCCGGACGCGCGCAATCAGGATAAGCAGCAGCAGCACCGCACCGGCGGCGCAGGCCACCAGGTACCAGCTACCGACGGTTGGGAGGGCCGCGGGATTCACCGAGCGATTATTCCATATTCAGCTATGCGGCGAGGAGGAATCAGGAGTCTGGACGACGGCTAAGTTTCCTCATTGGCGATGATTCGCCGGGGCCGCGCGAGACCTGCAGGACCATGTTGCTCATGGAGACCAATCGCGATCTTGCGACAATTGAGGATCGATCAGCGCGCTCACGGTGGTCAGAAGGGGTGGGATTCCTCGTCACTGAGGCGGGAGGCTGCTGATCGCGGACTGACGTGGATTTTCAGCCGGTCCGCGGCAGCGCTCGGCGAGCGGAGTTCAGCCACGGTCTTCCAGCCATCGGGCTTCTTGTTTGGACTTGGCGGCGGGGACGACCATCGGGGCAGATCCAGATGAAGATACTCCGCCATGGCTTGAGCATGAGGCTCGTAGAGCCTTCGAATGGCTGAGAGGCGGGAACGGGTGTCCGGGCTGCTGCAGAGTGAGAAACCAGATTCGTTGAGGAGTTGGCAAAGCTCACCGAACTCGTCATCCTTAAGCCGCACAGGCGCGTTGTCGCGATACCTTTGCTCCTTGGCTTCAAGGTGGAAGACGTGGCCCAGGTCGACGAGCACGTGGCGGGCGACAGCGAATGTAAGCTGCGCTTGCCGCGTGCTTGGCCCCTCCACGGTGGTAATGAGCAATGAGCAAGTGTCAAGGATGGCAGTGAGCGCGGAAAGCCAGCTCTGGTTATCGTGCTGGGATCGGTAATAGCACAGGATGGGGTAGGAGATGTGGGTCTCGAGCATGGCAGCCGCCCAGCGCTCCCACTCGCTCAGCAGCACCGTGAGAGCTTCATGGCCGCCGCTGAAATTATGCCGCGTGAGCAACTCTCCGGCGGTTGGCGGCGAACCGGCGCGCGCGTCTAGCAGTGCCACTGCTATCTCGCGGTTAGAAAAAGCGGTATAGAGCACAGGAACGTAGCCGATAACCAGCGCTACAAATCCAAGACCGGTGCCGGCCTCCATTACGATGAGGGCGCGAGCAATCTGGCTGGTTGGCAGAACATCTCCCAGGCCAAGGGTAAAGATGGTGGTTCCGCTCACGTAAATAGAACTGCCCAGCACCTCGAAGGCAGATACGGGGTGGGTAGGGTCCGCGAAAGGCGCTCCCAGTCCAAAGAAGACCAGCCCATAGGCAAGGATCAAAAGAAGGGCCCAGAAGATGAAGAGGACGAGCAGTGCAAGCGGACCATAGGCGCTGTAAAGCTGTTCTCGACTGCGTCGCGAGGGCAAGAAACCAACGAGGGCGGTCCACGGATACCAGGTGACGAGGAAGAATAGGCGGGTAATGCGGAGCCGTCCGACTGGGCGGCGGGGCAGAATAATGGTCTGGAAGGCGTCCAACAGGACGAAGGCAAGAAGAATGCTACCGGCCAGGAGCGCTGTGAAATGCATAAAGTTCACTGTAAAGGGTCGCGGCCAATTCGGCTAAGCACCGGTTGAGGAACTGTAATGCACACGGCAGGGGCCTTTGCGATTCGGCGGAGCACGCCACCAAATATGAGCTACCAACGGTCGGGAGGGCCGCGGGATTCACCGAGCGATTATTCCATATTCAGCTATGCTGCGACGAGGAATCAGGAGCCTGGACGGGAGCGAAGTTCCCTCATTGGCAATGACTAGCAGGGAACGCGGGACTTGCCCACCTGCGATGCTCGGCGCGCGCATTCGCGATGCAGCGGTGGTCAATAGGAGGCAGCAAGGCACATCACATTCCCAATAGCATTCAACTCAACTGGAGTGTGAAATGAGCCATTTTCTGAGATTTGAACGACTGCCGCTGTTCGCCCTGGCAACGTTGCTTTGCACCGCCGGATGCCACGGGAATCAAGGTCAGGTATCGGCCGCGCAGGATCCGGCTTCGGACCCGGCGTCGGCCAATATGGCCCCAGCGTCGGCAGATTCCGGTTCTCAGGCGCCGGCGCAGTCGGGCGATCAACAGGGCGCCCCACAGCAAGTGGGTTACAACGCCCAGCAGAGCCAGCCGCCGCCCAACTCGGGAGGTACCTACGCCCAGGCGCCCGACCAGTATCAAGAGGATTCCGGCTACGGCGAGCAGCCGGAGTATGTTACCGATCAGGCTCCGCCGCCGCTGCCGGATTACGATCAGCCGCAGGATCCCGGCGAAGGATATCTCTGGACGCCCGGCTACTGGGGTTGGAGTCAGGGGGACTATTACTGGGTGCCTGGCGCGTGGGTTTATGCTCCCTACGAGGGCGCGTTGTGGACGCCCGGCTACTGGGGTTTCTACCAGCACCACTACCGCTTCTACCGCGGCTACTGGGGCCAGTATGTCGGTTTCTATGGCGGCATCGATTACGGGTTTGGCTATGGCGGCTACGGCTACCAGGGCGGCTACTGGGGCGGCGGGCACTTCAACTACAACCGCTCGGTCAATAATCTGAACCTGAGCCAGGAGCGCAACGTCTATAGCCGGTCAGTCAGCAATAGCGGCAACTACGGCGGCGGCAGGGGCGGCGCGCGTGTAAGCTTCAACGGCGGTTCGGGTGGGATCCAGGTGCGGGCGAGACCCGCTGAGCTGGCTGCGCTGCGTGCGCCGCATTCCGCTCCCATGACGGCGCAGGTGGAAAACGAGCGCGCCGCCAGCACCAACCGAGCGCAGTTTGCAAGTGTGAATCATGGCCGTCCGGCCAATGCGGCGGTCAATCAACCGCTTGCGGCGGATCGCAACGTGCGGGCTCCAGCCGCGCTGCAGGCGCGCAATCAGGCTGCGGCGCAGCAGCAACAGCGGCAGGAAATGCCGCGACAGGGTGAGGCTGTTCAGCAACAGCAACAACAGAGACAGGAAGCGCCGCAACAGCGCGAGGCGGCTCAGCAGCAACTGGAGCACCAAGCTGTTCAGCAACATCAACAGCAACAGCGGCAGGAAGCGCCGCAACAGCGTCAGGCTGTTCAGCAGCAACAACAGAGACAGGAAGCGCCGCAACAGCGCCAGGCGGCTGAGCAACAACAGCAGCGCCAAACTGAACAGCAACAGCAACAGCGGCGGCAGGAAGCGCCGCAACAACGGCAGGCGGTTCAGCAACAGCAAAAACAACGGCAGGAAGCGCCGCAACAGCGTCAGGCTATTCAGCAACAACGAGAGCAACGTCCGGCTGCGCCGCAGCAGCAACGGCAGGCCCCGCAACAGCAACAGCAGCGCCAGGCCCCAGCGCCTCAGCAGCAACACCAGGCCGCTCCGCCGCAGCAGCAACACCAGGCCGCTCCGCAAAAGGAAGAGAAGAAGTAGCGTCCCACCGCACCTGCGCACTCAGCCTATCGAAGCGGCAACGCATATCGATCGTGCAGGCAGAGGGCCATACCCCGGTTGCGGTGCGGAGGTCGATCAGTTGAGGGAATTCCTCAGGATGGCCCTTGGCAGTTCCGTATCTATGCCGCGCCCGGCGCTGATCCTATCACTGGATTCTCCAATCGAGATGGCGGCGGGTGACGCGAAAACCGCCAGCCCGAAATCGCCCACGCGATAGCAGCAAGCTTGGGCCTGCGGGCACCAGCTGCCGACGGTTGGAATGGCTTTCGGGGTCACCGTCGAATTTTCCATGGGACACCCTGTAGCTTCTCAATCTCGGATTTGACGCAAGGACATTTCCAACACGGACTGGCTGCTGAATTCGTTTGGGGAGCCACATTCGCTTTCCCGGATGTGTGAAATAATTTCTCCGAATTACCGCGCCAGGACGCGAGGTGAGTCTAATTGGACAGCTCATGCCACTGCGTACATGGTGAGGGCCACTCAATCGTGAAGCTATGGTCCTGAACACACGAGGCGGCGAATGAGGGTGCTACTACTCTTAATGCTTTCGGTCATAGGGATTGCGGGGCATCCTGCCGATGCATTTGCACAGGAGGCTCCGGTCCCGGTTCCAGCCCCGGTTCCGGCAACTGCCGCGCACGTCGCCCATCAACAGGCCGTTGAGAGTGCTACCGCGGCCGTCGACCAGCTGGATGATTCCGCTCTCCAGATTCCAGTCGCGAAGCTCGATTTCAAGCCCCAGCAGGCAGCGATCCCCGGCGCCAACGGCTCCATGGCGTTCTCGTCCCCGATTGTTTGTTCTCCCTCGGGGATTCCATTCGTCACCTTCATCGAGCCGTCCGATTTCGGTCCACAGACGATTTACTCTCTTGATCCGAAAGGCGGGCACGCGTTCTCCGTAAAGGAGGTGCCGGGCCTCTACGACACGAACTTCATCCACGGATATTTTGTATCGGATTCAGTTGTTGGAATTCTGGTCAATGGCACCAAGGACAGCAAGGTTGCGCCTAACACCGTCTCAATCGGGCCCAAGCTCCCGCCGAGGCATATCTACACCGGAGAGCACCACGATTACCTTGTGGAGTTCGATATCAGTGGGAATTACAAAACGACCCTGGAGCTTCCCGAACGGTATCAATTCCGGCGGCTGGCTGCGCTTCAGGACGACACGCTTCTCGCGCTCGCATACGATCCTGCTAATTTGGTGCCAATGCTGTTCCTGCTCGACTCAGGGGGCAACATCATCAGAACCCTTCAGATTCCGGCGGAGATGGTTACCAGCCCCGAAATCGTGACGGGCCAATCGGGCGACATTGGGAAGCAGATAAGAGCCGCAGGGAGTCTCAGTTGGTGGATTTTTGCTCCGACGCGAAACAGAGTCCTTCTCTACCAGGCCCACTCGAAGTCCCCGGTTCTGGAAGTCGGCGCGGGGGGCGCCGTTCGAGAGGTCCCGTTGCATTCTCCGAAGGGGTACGTGTTGGAGAGTGTGCTGTCCGGTAACGATCGCTGGATCATGCGCTTCCGGAAGGAGAGCCTCTCGGACGCCGGCGCGATCGATGCAAGGCCTGAGGCGAACAACTACGTGCTTTACGAAGTGGACTCTTCCGACGGAAGCCTGAGGCGTCGGATTGAAGTGGAGGGCGGCCTCCTATCCAGCCTCGCGTGCGAACAGGACGGAGTTTTCACCGCATTTTCTGTGGACGGAGAAAAGGTGACTCTGGCAACTGCCGATCTTCCACGATAGGCAAGCTCCGCGCCCCTCAAATACATCGATCCCCCCTCAGGTGGCCGAGCATACCCCACTTTCCGTTGCGGTCCGCCCGTCCCCGCCTGTGTTCCGCCGCACACTTTTTGCTTGCGAGCTTCTGCTACCATAAGGACGATTGCAGTTCCTGCCGCCGGAGAGGCTGTTTCAGCGTATTGTCTGCCTCCCATCTCCTGCACGGCCGGGGTCCGGCTGGCAGCAAGAACGACGGCATTCGCAACAGAAACAAGCGGCATCTTCGGTTTTGCCGCATTCCATGAAGGAGAAATCAATATGCCTCTAGTCTCCATGCGGCAGCTCCTCGACGAGGCCGCCAAGGGCGGTTATGGCGTCGGCGCATTCAACGTCAACGATATGGAACAGATCCAGGCCATCATGATGGCGGCCAAGGAAACCAAGTCGCCGGTCATTGTTCAGGCCAGCCGCGGCGCGCGCCAGTTTGCCGAGGATCTTTACCTCTTCAAGCTGATTCAGGCGGCGGCGGAGCTGAATCCCGAGATCCCGATCGCCATGCACCAGGACCACGGCAACAGCTTTGAGACCTGCAAGAGCGCCATCGAGCTGGGCTACACCAGCGTGATGATGGACGGCTCGCTCACGGAAGACGGCAAGACCCCCAGCACCTTTGAAGAGAACGTGGAAGTCACGCGCCGCGTGGTGGATTACGCGCACGAGCGTGGCGTGACGGTGGAAGGCGAGATCGGCGTGCTGGGCGGCGTGGAAGACGGCCACGGCGCGGGCGGCAGCGGCCTCGACCACATCACCGACCCCGACCAGGCAGTCGAATTTGCCGAGCGCACCGGCGTTGACGCGCTGGCCATCGCCATCGGCACCAGCCACGGCGCTTATAAATTCACGAAGAAGCCAGATGGGTCGGTTCTGAAGATGGACGTGCTCATCGCCATCCACAAGCGCCTGCCCAACACCCACCTGGTGATGCACGGCAGCTCGTCGGTGCCCAAGGACTTGCAGGACATCGTGAACCAGTATGGCGGCAAGCTGAAGGAGACGTGGGGCGTGCCGGTGGAAGAGATTCAGCTCGGCATCCGCAACGGCGTGCGCAAGATCAACGTGGACACGGACAATCGCCTGGCCATCACGGGCGCTATTCGCAAGGTTCTGTGGGAAACTCCGGAGAAGTTCGATCCCCGCGACTACATGAAGCCTGCTCGCGAGGCGATGAAGAAGGTGGTTGCCCAGCGCATGGTCCAGTTTGGCCAGGCAGGTCACGCCGGCGACTACTCGCCCATCCCGATCACAGAGATCGCCAAGGGCTACGCAAACGGTTCGCTCGTTACCAAGCCACTGGTCGCCGCCAAGTAGAAGAGCAGTGGTCAGTGATTAGTGGTTAGTGAAATCGGGCCCCTTTGCTCACGCGAAGCGGCCCGATTCGTTTGTAAGCACGACGTTTGCCGGATTGGCTCCTGCCGGAAACGAGACTGAAAACCTTCCCGTCTTCGACGATTAGACCGGACTGCTTTTCATCGTGCCATGAGAGAATGCTCTCGGCGGCTCCAGACTTCCCAACCCCCAGGCCCCTCGGACAAACCTTCATGGCTTTACCCGGAAACCTGTTGAATCTGCTGTTTGGGCGTCCCCTCGCCACCAGCGAAGAGCGGGCCGAGCATATCGGTCCGCTGGCCGGCATTCCTATCTTTGGCCTCGATGCGCTCAGCTCTGCCGCGTACGGACCCGAGGCCGCGCTCACTCTGCTCATTCCGCTGGGCCTGGTCGGTGTGCACTACATTGTGCCCGTGATCGCGGCGATTTTGGGCCTGCTGTTCATCGTCTATTTCAGCTATCGGCAGACCATCGAAGCCTATCCGCATGGCGGGGGCTCTTATACCGTTGCCAGCGAGAACCTGGGCAAGGGAGCAGGCCTGCTGGCCGCGGCTGCCCTCATGATCGACTACACGCTCACGGCTGCCGTGGGCATCTCGGCCGGCGTGGGCGCGCTCATCTCCGCCATGCCATCGTTGCAGCCGCACACCCTGCAACTCTGCCTTGCTGTGCTGGCGATTCTCACCATTGTGAACATGCGCGGCGTCCACGACACTGGCGTGGTGTTCATGATTCCCACTTACCTGTTCACGGGCACGCTGCTGATTGTTATTGTGGCCGGCATCTGGCAGGTGATTTCCTCGGGCGGTCATCCGCACCCGGTAACAGCGCTGCCCGCGGTGCCTTCGGCCACCGCCATGGTGAGTCTGTGGCTGCTGCTCAAGGTCTTCTCGTCGGGCTGCACGGCCATGACCGGCGTTGAAGCAGTAAGCAACGGCGTGATGGCCTTCCGCGACGACACGCGCAAGAACGCCAAGATCACCCTGACCATCATCATTTTCCTCCTGGCTGTGCTGCTGGGCGGCATCGCCTTCTTGTGCCGCGCCTACGGCGTGGCCGCCACCAATCCCGACGGCCCGGGCTACGAGAGCGTGCTCTCCATGCTCACGCGCGCGGTGATGGGCCACGGAGCTTTCTACTACATCACCATCGGCTCGGTGCTGCTGGTGCTGGCGCTCTCGGCCAACACGGCCTTTGCTGACTTTCCGCGTCTGACCCGCGCCATTGCCCTCGACGACTACATGCCGCACGTCTTTCTGCTACGCGGCCGCCGCCTGCTCTACTCGTGGGGCATCTATGTTCTGGTTGGGCTGACTGCTATTCTGCTGATCGTCTTCGGCGGCGTCACGGACCGCCTGATTCCTCTCTTCGCCATCGGCGCATTCCTGGCCTTCACCCTCTCGCAGGCCGGCATGGTGATGCACTGGAAGCGCCAGGGCAAGGCGCGGCTGAAGATGTTTGTCAACGGCCTGGGCGCGGTGGCCACGGGCATCACCACCGTTGTGGTGCTGGTGGCCAAGTTTGCCGATGGCGCGTGGATCACCGCGCTGCTGGTTGTGTTGATGATCGTGCTCATGCGCTCAGTCAAGAGTCACTACGTCGGCGTCGACCGCGAAACCGCTCTCGACCGGCCCATCGCGCCTGCGCAGATCACCGAGCCCATCGTGATACTGCCCATCGACAGTTGGAACCGGATTACGGAGAAGGCGCTCTCTTTTGCCCTGGGCATGACCAACGATATTCGCTGCGTCCACGTGCAGATCGGCGATGAGCCGGACAAGATCTGCGAGGAATGGGAACGTGATGTGGCCGCTCCGCTGCGCGCGGCGGGAAAGTGTGTTCCACAGCTTGAAGTTTTGAAGTCGCCCTACCGGTACATCCTGACGCCCATTGTCGATTACGTTCTCAAAGTGGAGCAGGAGTCGAGCTTTCACAAGGTGTGCGTGATGGTGCCGGAGCTGGTGGTGCACCACTGGTGGGAGAATCTGTTGCACAACCGCCGCGCCGATCTTCTCAAGGTGCTGCTGCTGCTGCGCGGCAACAAGCGGATCGTGGTGCTGAACATTCCGTGGTACCTGGAGCGGGATTGAGCGCTGCACTGATCAGCCTGGACATCGAGCCCCGTTGCATGCAGGCTCACGAGGATGCGCACATCGACCCCAGGCTTTGTATTGCCTATCTTGCTCCGGCCCCCGTGAGCAGTTCAACGATCTCCTGATGCCCATTTTGCGTGGCGAGGCTCAGGGCAGTTTCTCTGCGGCCGGGAACGATGACGCTTCCCGGAGACTGCGCGGCAATCTCAGAGACCGTCAGGGTGGGGCTGGCATAAGCCGCGGCGCCGTTGGGCATGCGGACATATTCCAGAATGACGTTCTCTGCGTTAACGTCAACCCCGTTATCGAGGAGAAACTTCACCACATCCACGCGGCCGTTTTTTGACGCCAGCATCAACAGGGTTCTTCCATTCTCGTCCCGCAGATCCAGGGGGAAGCTCTTGCTTAGCAACTCCACTGTTGCTCGATCCCCATCCGATGCTGCCTTGGAGAGAGCTTTGGCCAGCCTGGCCTTGGCAACGTCGCGCAGGTCCGCATCTTTGTCGTCTTGCATTACCTGCGCAAGCAACGCTGGGTCAGTGAGTTTTTGTGCGGCTGCCTTGCGCGCATCGCTGGCCTTGCCTTCCAGCGCTACCTTGGCCAGCAGCGTCTGGTCAGTGATTCTCTCAACTGCCGCCATGTGCAGGATGCGCGCGCTGGTTCGGATTGAGTCACTGGTGGTCGGATCCGCGGGAGAATCTTCGAGCGCCACCTGGGCGAGCACGGCTTGATTTACGACACGTTCCACGGCTACGGCGCGGAGATGGGCAAACACCGCGGGACTGAGGCCCTTGCCGTAACTCTCGTCGCCCAAAGCGATCCTGGCGAGCAAATCAGGGTCCGTTACCCTCGCAATGGCTGCCTCGCGAACGATGCCGTCTTTTGAGTCGTCCTCGACTGCGATTTTGGCAATGAGGAATTCGCTGTTCAGTCTTTTGACGGCAGCCGCGCGGACGATCGGGCTAAGGTCGTTCACGGCAATCTCGGCAAGGAGTTCCTGATCCGTGATGTTTCTGACTGAGGCCGCGCGGGCCTCATCTTTGTCGCCACGGACTGGCGATGAATTGGCCAAGCCAGTGAGGGCGAGGGAGATGACGCAGAGCCTCGCGACCGGAAGGCAGGTTGAAAACTTCTTGAGCATTACGATCAAAATACCACTTTGGAGCGATGCCTCGTCAGCGGAGAATGCGGCTGATTTTAGTAACGTGTGCAGGAGTTACCATTGCAGCATTGTTTGGGTTACCTACCACAAGAACGCTGAATGGACACGCTCAAACCGATCCTGCTCATGCGCAGTAAGCGTCGCATCCGAGGTTCGGTCTCGTTGCTCCGCCCGGCCATGTTTGTCGTGTGCCAGTTTGCAGTAACCGCCAGGGCTCCTTTGATCGAAACGAGGCCAGGTTTGGCATGTGCCGTCGAACGGATGTACAAACGGAGTGTGGGAGGTCGGCCTTTGTGCGAATGAAAACCCTCGATATGAAGTTGCTTTTCCGTCTGGCTCAGCGCTCGGGTGCTTTGAGGAGTCTGCTCGTGGCTGTGGTGATGGCAGGGTGCGCAATCTCCGCAAATGCCGCGAGCCAGCCCCCGCACGAGCGAATACAGGCGCTGGCGCGTGCGATGACTTTTGATTGGGCGAAATCGCATCCGCTTCAAGCAACCGCCCTGGGCCTGAGCGATGAGGATGGGCTGCTCGACACGCCGTCTGACGCCGAGAATGCGCGCGACCTGGCGACGATTCGCGGGTGGGAGAGCGAGCTCGCGTCGATTCCCCTGGAGGGCGCGCCGCTGGTGGATGCGGACGACGCCAAGCTGCTGCGCGCGCAACTGGTGAGCATGGAGCGGCAATACACCGTGTACAAGGGCTATGAGAAGGATCTGTCACAGCCTTCGATGACGATTGTCAACGCGATTTATGTGCAGTTTCTGCACCTGCCGATTGCCGGCACAGAGGGCGCGACCAGCGCCGATGTGGCCACGGCGTGGGAGAAGATTATCGCTCGGCTTGAGGGCGCGCCGGCATACATCGCGGCGGGCAATGCGCTGGTGACCCACCCCGGACATCTGCAAGGCGTGACAGGCTCAGAGGAGCTTGAGGGCGCGCCGGGCTTTCTGGCCGGAGCACTGACAGACACGGCAAAGCAGCAATTGCCCGCCAACCGCTTTGCTGCCTTCGCGAAGGCACGGGACGCTGCGCTCGCGTCGATTGCCGAGACGAAGAAGAACATCGATACGCATGTTGCATCGTGGCCTGAGAACTACGCCATGGGCCGCGCCGCTTACGACGCAATGCTGCGCGATGAAGAGTTGTTGCCCTACAACTCCGACGACATTGAGCGCATGGGCCGCGAAGAGCTTGGGCACGGCTGGACGGTGCAGACCTGGGTAGAAGAGTTGGCCGCCGAACGGGGCACGCCCATTGGCCCCGAGACCGGCGGCGGGCTGGCGCCGGGTGGTCCGGCGCTGATCGACTATTATCGCCAACGGATCGCTCAACTGGGAAAGTTCGTCACCGAGCATCGCGTTGTGGATGTGCCGGATTGGCTGGGCCAGATCGAAGTGATCGAGACGCCGAAGTTCATGCAGCCGGTTTCCCCCGGCGCGAGCATGAATTCTCCGCTGCTGTTCAGCAAGCAATCGAAGGGCTTTTACTTCATTACTCCTCCCGTCTCGCTTGCCGAGGCCGCGAAGAACCTGGACGCCAACCAGGACTTTGACCGCGACCGCATTCTCTCGACGGGCGCGCATGAGGCGATGCCGGGGCATTTTCTGCAACTGTCCATAGCCCGCCGCCACCCGGACTTTGTGCGCAAGATTCAAGGCACCGGCGTGTTTGCCGAGGGCTGGGCCTTCTACGGAGAAGAGATGTTTGTGCAGCTTGGACTGTTTGGCGACGATCTGGATGCGCGGTACTTCACGGCACAGTGGGAACGCGTGCGCGGCGCGCGCGCCATCGTCGATCCCAAACTGGCAAGCGGCGAGTGGAGCGTTGACCAGGCGGTTCAGTTTTTCGCGCATGAAACCGGATTCACCGAGCAGCAGTCAAAGGAAGCCATCGCCGGAATCGCTCTCGGGCCAGGGTACGTGATCGCGTATACGGCAGGGCGTGCGCAACTGGAAGCGCTGCTGGCCGAGTACCGCATCAAGGCGGGCAAGAGCGCGTCCCTCAAGGACTTCCACGACCGCCTTCTCTGCTACGGGACAACCCCATTTTCAATAGTTGAACCCGAGCTGCTAGCCGACCTCGCCAAGCCATTGGCCGAGGTAAGGGCTGAGGCCGGGTACTGACGCTAAGATCAGGGATAACTCACTCTTATCTCAATTGCCGATAGGGCTTCCGCTCACTCGCTCAGGCTGCGCTCGCGTGATTGCTGCCTGCTAGCTTGCCAATTCGCCAACGGTGCGGGTGAGCGGGGCATGCCCGTTGGCCTCCTGGTCCTTGTACTGCAACTGGTAGAGCTTCCAGTAGAGGCCGCGCTTGGCGAGGAGTTGCTGGTGTGAGCCCATCTCGCGGAGCTGGCCTTTGTGCATGACGAGGATGGTTTCGGCGCGCTGAACGGTGGAGAGGCGGTGCGCGATCAAGACACTTGTCCGGCCCTCGACCATGCGCTCCAGAGCGCCGCGTATGCGCAGCTCGGTGTCGGTATCCACGCTCGACGTGGCTTCATCGAGGATGAGAATGCGCGGGTTGTAGGCCAGCGCGCGGGCGAAGTTGATGAGCTGTTTCTGGCCGGTGGAGAGCGAGTTGCCGCGCTCCTGCACAGGCTCATCGAACTTGCCCGGCAACGATTCGATAAAGTCGAGCACGTTGACGTCGTGGGCCGCCTGGCGCAGCACTTCTTCGGTGATATCTTCGTTGCCGAGGCGGATGTTGTCGGCCAGCGTGCCGGTAAACAGGAACGGGTCCTGGAGCACTACGGCAAAGTGTTTGCGCAGCTTGTTGAGGTCGTGCTTGCGCAGATCGACGCCGTCGAGAAGAATCTGGCCCGCGGTCACGTCGTAGAAGCGCATCATCAGGCTGGTGAGCGTTGTTTTGCCCGCGCCGGTGTGGCCTACGATGGCCACAGTCTGACCGGGCTCGATGGTGAAGGAGACATCCTTGAGAATCCACTCGATGCCTTCGAGCGACGCAAGGCCTGCCCCAGGGGCTAAAGCCCCAGCTTCTTTTTGAGCGTCTGCGGCACGACTAAAGTCGTGCCCTTTCAAAACGTCGGCTGAACCTGGAGAATTGGCGGCTTCGACGGCCGCCTGCTGCTCGGGCGTCAGTGTTTGATAGGTAAACCACACGTGGCGGAACTCAATGCGATTGCTGCCGTCACCCTCGACTGGCACGGCGGGCCCGACAATCTCCGGCTCCGTGTCTAACAATTTGAATATGCGCTCGCACGCCGCCATGGCTGCTTGCAGGATGTTGTACTTGTCGCTCAGGTCCTGGATGGGCCGCCAGAATCGCTGCGAATACTGGATGAACATGGCCAGTACGCCGATGGTGACTGTTCCTCTGAGCACACCTGCGCCGCCCCGCCAGATGACCAGCGCGATGGCCAGCGAGGACAGAATCTCAACCGCCGGATAGTAGAGCGCGTAGGCGTAGATGGTGTCTTTGAACGCGATCATGTGCTGCTTGTTGACGGCTTCAAAGTCGTCAAATGCGCGCTGCTCGCGGTTGAAGAGCTGCACCACGGCCATGCCGGAGACGTGTTCCTGGGTAAAGCTGTTGATGCGGGCAATGGCAGTGCGCACGCGGCGATAGCTCTCGCGCACGCTGTTGCGGAAGATGCGCGTGACGATAAAGATCACTGGCAGCACGGCAAACGTAATCAGCGCCAGTCGCCAATTAATGGTGAGCATCACGGCGGCCATGAAGACGAGGTTGAAGAAGTCGTCGACAATGGCGAGGATGCCGGCGGTAAACATTTCGTTGATGGCGTCCACGTCCGACGTGAGCCGCGTGACCAGCCGCCCCACGGCATGCGTGTCGAAGAAGCCGATGTGCATGCGCTGCATGTGGCGGAAGATGTCGCGGCGCAGGTCGAACATCATCTTCTGGCCGAGCCACTGCATCAGGTAGGTCTCAGTGAACTGGAAGCCGTAAGAAACCACCAGCGCGCCGATGTAGATGGTGGCAAGCTCGGTGATGCCCGCCCACGGATCGGTGGGCAGCCGGCGCGTGAGCCAGTTGGTGGCCGTAGTTGGAGTCCCGGTGAAATAGCGATCAATGGCCACCTTCACCAGGTAAGGCCCGGTCACGTCCGACATTGATTTGAGGCTGACCGCAAGGGTGGAGATGGCGGCCTGAATCCAATACGGGCGGACATAATGGCCCAGCCGCCGCATCAGCTTCGAGTCGTAGACCTTGCCGACCGGGTCTTCGTCGCGCTTCGGTGGCACCGGCGTCGCAGGCTTTTTTTCCTGGTTTTGGTCAGCCATTTCTCGGGTGGGAATCGGGCTTGCTTCTCTATTGTACGGTTCGCGGCAAAATTAAGACTCGCTGCGGACGTGCGAACGCGCAAAACCCCTACCCGTGCCCGTAACGCGCATAAACCGTCCACCCAATCAAAATGATCGGCCAATTGAGGGTTGCCCGATCTCACTCTTCCGGCGGCGGGAGCTCATCGTCGCCGTCCGCCAGAATGCGCACGGGAATCAGGTCGAACGGGATTGGCTGGGGATCGTCGAACCAGTGGATCGCCTCAGGGCCCTCTATTTGCGCACAGGCCAGCGCCTGTTCGGCCTCGCGCAGGACTACTACTGGAGATCGTCCCAGGCTGTCGGCGATTCCGAAACAGGCGGAGAGGCGGACCGCCTTGCCATCCACTTCAAAGGGGGCGCTGAAAATGCTGCGCAGGCGCTCGGCCATCATTGCGGCGTGGGCCTGGGTGCATCCGGGCAGCGCCACAAGAAACTCGTCCTTGCCGGGGCGGCCGAAGACGTCGTAACTGCGCAACATGCGGCTGGTCCGCGCCGTCACTTCCCGCAAAAGATCGTCGCAGGCCTCGGCGCCAAGCTGCGAGTTCCAATGACCGAAGTCGTCGATGTCAAACAGGATCATCGACAGCGAGCTTTTCATCCGCTGCACGCGATCGGTTTCGCGAAAGAGCACGGCCATCAGCGTTTCCCGGTTGTAGATGCCGGTGAGGTGATCCATCTGCAGGTTGCGCCGCGAGGAGTCACGCAGGGCCTCAAGTTCCAGCGACTGGCTGCGCACGCGCAAGGCCATCTCGATCCGCAGCCGCCACCACGCGGCGTCCATGGTTCGCGGCACGATGTCCTCAACCAGCCCTGAGTCGAGGAAGCCGCACTCACGATCGGTCACCTCATCGGCAATAAGCACCAGCGACAGACGACGCCGGCTGACCTCGGTGCGCACAGGAACGAGAAGCTCGGTGATGTCGAATGCCGGCTCCTTGCCCTGCAGCCGCACATCCACCAGCGCCATTGCAGGCGGATCGTGGGCAGTCATTGCCTTCAGCGCAGCTTCTTGAGTGAGCGCAATTTCGACTCGCGATCCGATATCGCGAAGGACCGGCTCGAGAATCGTCAAGAGCGCCGCGTCGGGCGAGGCGAGAAGGAATTCAGGAATTGGCTCAGCGAGCATGCTGGAATTCTCCGTGAGTTCTGCATCGGCGCGTCTTGGGAAAGGATTAGGAGAATCTGAGGGAAGGAGCGAGGAATCTGAGAACTTTTGTGTGACCAAGCTGAGTTCGGGCCCGAACAGAACGATCGAAGCACCAACGTAATAAGGGCCTGTCCACACTGCCCACGAAGGGAAGCTTGAACAGGCCCTGATTTGTCTTCGCCCGGCGACTTTGGCCCTGCACTTAGTCCACGAAGTCGACCAGCGGCGCAATGGGAATGATGCCGCGCTCGTGGCCGAGGTCGAGCAGTTTGCGAATCGCCTGACGGCCGTCGGCGCCATAGTCCAGCGTGCGCTCGTTCACATACATGCTCACAAAGCGGCCTGCTTCGCGCGCGTCCAGATCGCGCGCAAACTGCATTGCGTATTCCAGCGCCGGCTCGCGATTGTCGAGCCCGTGCTGAATGCTGTCGCGCACGGCCTTGGTGACAATGTGCAGCTTTTCCGGGCCAAGCGAGCGCCTGACCGCATTGCCGCCAAGGGGGAGAACAAGACCCGTGGCCTCACGCCACCACACGCCCAGGTCAACCACCTTTTGCAGCCCGCTGGCCGAGTAAGTGAGCTGGCCTTCGTGAATGATCAGGCCGGCCTCGAACTTTCCTGCCTGGATCTCGGGAATGATCTGGTCGAACGGCACAACCTCAGTCTCGAGTTCCGGATTGAAAATCTTGAGCGCGAGGTAGGCCGTGGTCATGGTTCCCGGAACGGCGATCTTCACGCGCTTCAGGTCGTCGATGGTCATTGCTTTCGACGCGACAATCATCGGCCCGTAGCCTTCGCCCACGCTGCCACCGCAGCCCATGAGCGTGTAGCTGTGCTGGACGTAGGGGTAGGCGTGGAAGCTGATGGCCGTCACGTCGTAGAAGGCTTCGTCGCGGGCCTTCTGGTTCAGGGTCTCAATATCGCACAGGGTGTGGTTGAACCGGAAGCCCGGCACGCGCACCTTGTTCGTCGCCAGCCCGTAAAACATGAAAGCGTCATCGGAGTCGGGGCTATGGGCGATCGAGATATCGGTAATCTGTTCGACTTGCTTGGTCGTCACTGGGGGATTCCTTTCAGAAAAGTGGAGCAGGGAAGCGGTGCATTTAGCTGGCGCGACGCAGGCGCTGGAACCCGCGAGCGACCGCTGCTGCCGCCGCAATGTTGAGCCCGGCACCAGGAAGAAACGGCAATACCGCGAGCGCGAGGACGGTCTGGATTGAAGCGTGGGTCAGGATGGCCAGCCAGGTTGCTCCGCAGGTGAAGACCAGGGCAAGCGCAGTGGCGGCGCTGAGCAAGCCGGACCCAAAACCGCGGCCGGTGCGGCGATAGAGCCACGACGCCAGCGCAGCGGCGGCCGGATAGGCCGTGAGATAGCCGCCGGTTGGACCCAGCAGGTGAGCCAGTCCCAGGGTTGCGGGTAGGCTGGGCGCAAATACGGGCAGGCCCAGCGCTCCCTCGGCCAGGTAGAGCGCCATGGTGATTGCGGCCAGTTCAGGCGCGAGCAGCAGGCCAAGCACCAGCACGGCGAGCGGTTGCAGAGTCATGGGCACGGGCGTAAAGCTCAGCGGCAGAGCCACATGCGCGCTAAGGGCCACTATCGCGCTGCCGGCCAGGGCTATTCCGGCGAAGCGAAGGCTGCTTGTTGCGCGAGTGCGGCGCTCAGAGCTTTGGGCCACGCGGTCTTGGACCACAATCTCCGGAGAAAAAGCTGTTGAACGTTCTTTGCTCAAGGTGTCCTTTTGTCCCGTCTACAATTCAACTTCCGACTCGGCCTCTTCGGCCAGGTCGACTTCCTGTTCAGCTTTCATGCCGCGTTCACGGCGTTCATGTGATCGCTGCACCCAAATGTGGCGTGCCATTCCCAGGGCCGCTGCAAGCAGTCCAACAACAGACACGAGGAGTACGATCATTAACCAGCGCATGAGGGCCCTTTGGCGGCCAATTCCCTCGGGGTGCAGCCCTGCCTGCGCGTTGCATGGAATGCAGGAACCGGTTCTCCGCCAAGGGTCAGAATATCAGACGGGGCGCGCGGCGCAGCAGTCCGTAACGGCTTTCATAACTCCCGGTCAGCTTTCGCTCAGTGCGGGGCCGACGGAGCTTTGCAGCCAAGCCAAGTAGTCGGCGCTGCCGGCGTCGACCTTCAGCACCAGGAACTCGGGCGTTTCGTAGCTGTGCAGTTCCTTGAGCCGCTTCTCCAGCGCCGCCAACTGCTCCTCGGTTGTCTTGATCAGGAGCACAGACTCGTTGGCCGACTCGATCTGTTCCTTCCAGCGGTACACCGACTCGGCGCCGCGCAGCACTGTAACGCATGCTGCCAGCCGTTCCTCAACCAGGGACTGCGCGAGCATCCCTGCCTGGCGCGAGCTACCGGCGCTGGTGAGAACGAGACGAGCTTGGGGCGAGGAGTCAGGCATCACTTGGAGGTCATTCGGGTGGACTGGATTCGTGAGGACTGGGGGTGCAATGCAGCAATCACGGCGTTGGGGTTTCTCGCAATCACCATCAGAAAGGCTCGTGCCGAGGACTCAGGCGTCCGTCTTCCCCCTTCCCAGTGCTTCACTGCGTCCAGGCTGAATCCAAATGTCGAGGAGAACCTGGCCTGGGTCATCTTGAGGCTCTTTCGGATGCTCTGCACGTCGATGTCGGCGGGCAGGTTTACCTTGTATCCGGTCGTTTGCCCGCCTAGAAAAGCTTCCACCTCGTCCAGCCCGCTCATCAAGTCTTGATAAAGGTCTGTCATCGCCTACCCCCGATACTTTGCGAAGATTTCGTCGGCACGCTTCGCCAATTGGTTGCGTTGCTCCTGCGTCGCTCGTCACTTGCTCGCGAGAAGGCGCTTAAGCACGATCAGTGTCATTCCCGGAATCTCCGGCAGCTCGTCGTCATTCGAGACAAAACAGGTTGCTCCGGCGATGCGCGTGGTTGCCAATTGAATGGAGTCGGGAGTTGGCGTTCGGTGCGCCGCGCGAATTCGAGCAGCTTCCGCTGCGATTTCAGAGGAAACAGGGATTGCAGACAGATGCCGAGTCCTTAAAACCATATCGGAATACTGTGCGACCAGATTCCAATCCCCACGCATGCATCGCCGGACAAGGACCTCGGTGAGGGTCAATGTTGAGGTGACGACCTCAATATCGCCTCGGCCCATCGCTTCGAAGAAGGAATCAACCAACGGAAGGTAAGCTGGATGCTCCTCGACGAAGTAAATCAGCGTCGCCGTGTCCAGCCCGACGGTCGCGCCATAGAGCCTTCTTACCCATTCCATGAGGCGCGCTCTTGGCGGACGTACTCCTGGGCGTCGACGCCCTCCCAGATTTCCTTGCCCAGGCCGCGGAACTCCATGATGCTGTGCATCTCTGCGGCAGGATTTGTGCCGCTGGCTGCGCGGGCAGCGAGTTGTGCAAGAAGGCGCTTCTGGTCTTCCGGGCTAAGCGACTCGACGACCCGAACGGCTTGTTCGTAGGTATTCGTGGCCATGAAGAGCTCCTCCTATTGATCCATCATAATCAGATTCCGGGAACAAACAAAGGGGAAGGTGGCTTGTCGGACAGGGCCGGGTAGGACAGCCAGGCGGTTGACCGCGGCACTGCGCTCATGGATCAGAGCGCCGCTTTGATGACCTTGCGGTAGGTGTCGAGCACCTGTTTGCCGCGCTCGGTCAGGCGGCAGAGGGTGAGGGGATACTTGCCGCGAAAGGTCTTCTCAATGGCGACGTAACCAGCCTCGTCAAGTTTTGAGAGGTGTGCGCTGAGATTGCCCTGGGTGAGGCCTGTGGTCTGGCGCAGGTACTGGAAGTCGGCTTCCTCGACGGCGGCCAGCAGGGCAACGATCATCAGCCGCCCCGGCTCGTGGATGACCCGGTCGATCTCGGCAAGCCGCTGAATCTTGGCGCTCATCTTATTCTCCCGCTTCGATTGGCAGACGCATGAAGCGAATGAAGACGACAAGCCCGGACAGCAGCGTAATCAATCCAGACATTCCGAAGAAGATGGCAAGGCAAAGCTGCATCGAGAGTGCGGTGAAGGCAAGCAGAATTCCCGTTGCCGCACTGATTGCGGCGACGATTCGAAATCGTAGTGTCTGGCCGATGAAGGCCCATACTGCGCCGACGTAGAGCCCGAGCGCGGCGAGAATCCAGCGGTCCAGATTAGGGAGTTTAAGCCAGAGTGCGGCAACGAGAGAGAGCGCGAATATCGCAGCAGCAACGAGCAGGATATAGGTGACCTGACGCTTGGCCGACTTGAGCCGCACATAGCCTTCCCGTTCGACAAGGAATCGCCGACGCACCCACTTAATGAGCCAAGGCAAGCTCATGCCAAGAATCATAGACAGGAGGATATTGGCGGCGTATGCGGCTTTGGCGGCCATTGGCGCCCCGTTTATGTTCTGTCCCATCCAGTCGAGGGGCGCCACTAGCAGAAAAAACGTCCCAACAAAGATTTCGGGTAATCCGTCCCTCAGATGAGCGCGTTGGAACAGGCGGCTGGCGATTACTTCTGGGGTTTCCTCAAGAAGACGGGATGATGATTGGTTCATATTGTCCTCGCAATCAAATGCGCAATGCATAGCTCGTTGAGATTTTGGTCAGTTCGTCTTACTGTTCCGATTCGGCGGGCTCTCGCAGGAGGATTGACAATGCGATGCTGCCGGAGAAAAGGCAGAAGAGGCCGATGAAACCGAAGAGGATCGTCAAGCCTGTATTCGGCGAGGTTCCGCGGAGAGCAAGAACAATCCCGATCGCCGCCATCGACCCACCGGCAATAAAGTATCGGATGCTGCGGCCGCCAACACACGCGAGCATTCCGCCACTGATCCCATCGCCCGCCAGGATCCAACTCCAAAGCGAGAGATGGTGTTTGGAGCCGATGATGTATACCAAAGCCGCGGCCAAAGCCGCAGCCACGACAGCAGCGACAACCACCACGCCGATTAACCTGCCGCTTTGCTTGCGGTTGAGCGGCTTCAGTTTCACGTATCCGACCTTCCCGATCAGGTACCGCATTCGGATTTTCTTGATCACCCACTGCGATCCATAAATTGGAATCAGAAGCAGGAACATCATGGCCAACACACCGTAGCTTGATGTCTTGTAGACAGCCGAGCTGGGCTGGAACACCAATGGCAGACCATACAGGCCCGCAAACGTAAGGAGAATCAACCCCGTGGCGATCTCGGGCAATCCATCCTGGTTATGCGCCTTCTGCATAAGGCGGCCGGCTATCTGTTCTGGAGTTTCTTCAAGAAGACGGGACGATGTATCGTTCATATCATTCTCCGCAAACTAGTTTGTGATGCAAACTAGAATGACTCGATCATGCGCTTGCCGTTTTGGCCTGTCAAGCCGGAATTTGAGGAATGTGGCCTTTCGTAACCTGCCGCAAGAGGCCACCGTTGCTAATAGCAGTAGGTAATCGTCTTTCCGTAGGAAGTCGGATCTTCCAGGTGGGCGAGCAGGCTGTGGGCCGTGTCGGCCCGGGAGATGCTGCCGATGGTCACGCCAGTCAGGTCAGTGAACTCGCGGTAGACCCCTTTGAGGGGCCCGTTGTTCAGCGCTCCGGGGCGGAAGATCGTCCAGTCAAGCCCGCTCTGACGAATGATCTGCTCCTGACGGGTCTTGTCTTTGTAGATCTCGTCGAGCAACAGCGGTTGAATGATCCGGTCGTACAGGAAGCCGCCGTGGCCTTTGCTGTCTCCTGCGCCGATCCCGGTGATGCACAAGAGTCGGCGAACACCGGACTGCTCCATGGCGGCAATCAGGTTCCGAGTCCCCTGAGAAAACAGCGTGGTCGGCTTGCGATCGATTTTGGAGCCGAGCGAACACAATACGGCGTCCTGGCCTTCTGCGGCAGCCGCCAGCGATGCGGCATCCATCACGTCCGCCTTCACCAATCGCACCTCGGCTGAAAAGCCGGCGCCTTCGGGATGCCGAACCGCCGCCGTCACCTGGTGGCCGCGCTCAAGCGCCTGTTTCACAATCTCCCTGCCCGTAGGCCCGGTCGCACCAATTACCAGAATCTTCATCCTGTGTCCCTCGGACTCAATTGAAGCGTAGCTCACAGATCGCTTGCGGTATAAAAGCGCTCAGTGAATTCATTTGGAAATTCATTTGGCCCGAACTTGCCGACTGCATCCGGGTAGGGCAGTATGGACGTGGCGGCGAATCAGCGCTTCCAGGCGGGGCGGCATGACGCGGCTCGCAGCGGAGAGAGAAACCATGGCTACCACGATCAAGTTTGGCACCTCCGGTTGGAGGTCGATTGTTGCTGAAGATTTCACGATTGCCAACATACGGCTCGCAGTGGCGGGGATTGCCGCCTACGTCAAGACCCAGCCCGCGCCTCATCGCGTGCTCGTAGGCCGCGACCCGCGCTTTCTGGGTGAGCGCTTTGTGGAGGTCGCTGCCCAGGTGCTCGACGCCGCGGGTGTCACGCCAATCATCATTCCTGACGCTGCGCCCACGCCCGCGATTGCGTACGCCGTGCAGACCCTGAAGACCTCCGGCTCCATCAACTTCACGGCTTCGCACAATCCGCCGGAGTACAACGGCATCAAGTTCTCAACCCACGACGGCGCGCCGGCCCTGCCTGATGTGACGAAGCAGATTGAGGCGGCCATTGCGGGCATTATTGCCGCGGGCGGCAGCGTCCAATTCTCCGCCAAATCCGCCGCCGACTTCGAGCAGGCCGACGTGAAGCCGGCCTTCCTGGCGCGTCTTGCCGAGCTGGTCGATCTCAAGGCCATCGCCAAGTCCGGCATCAAGATCGTCTACGACCCATTCTGGGGTGCGGGCCGCGGCTATAGCTGCCACGCTCTGCGCCAGGCTGGGGTTGCCGTCGAAACTGTCCACGACTATCGCGATGTGCTGTTTGGCGGCAACGCTCCGGAGCCAGACGACCACCTGCTCGGCGACGCCAAGGCGAAGATGAAGGAGATTGGCGCGGCTTTGGGCATTGCCACCGACGGCGACGCCGACCGCTTTGGCATCGTCGATGGCGACGGCACATTCATCCAGCCCAACTACATCATTGCTTTGCTCTTCGACTACCTGGTGGAGACGCGCGGGTGGAAGAACGGCGTGGCCAAGAGCGTGGCCACAACGAACCTGATCAACGCTGTGGCGGACTACCACAAGGTCCAGCTTTACGAGACGCCGGTGGGCTTCAAGTACATTGGCGAGCTGATCATCGAGGACAAGATCGCGATTGGCGGCGAAGAGTCCGCCGGCCTCACCATCCGCGGCCATGTGCCGGAGAAAGACGGCGTGATTGCCGGCCTGCTTGTTGCGGAGATGGTAGCTACTCGCGGCAAGAGCCTGGGCACGCAACTGAAGGAGCTGTTTGCCAAGGTTGGTTCCTTTTATCCTGTTCGCGAGAACTTCCACTTGACCCCCGAGCTGAAGGCCGCGTTCACTGAGAAGATGAAGGCCGACCCAACGGAGCTGGGCGGGCGCAAGGTCACTGGGGTGGTTCGCAAGGACGGGCTCAAGGTTATCCTGGAAGACGGCTCGTGGGTTTGCTACCGGCTCTCGGGCACCGAGCCCGTTGTGCGCGCCTACGTGGAAGCGCGCAGCGAGCAGGACATGGAAGCCCTGAGCGCGGCCGCAAAGAGTTTCGTTCTCTCCTAAGTGAGGCAAGCGATGCACGACCAGAACGCCAATGTCGCCGCGAAGAATGGGAAGCGGGTGGCGGGGAAATCTTCTGCCCGGCAGCCGCAGTCGGGTCGGGAGCCGCTGGCCTCTCAGGAACCGCTATCTGAGCGCGCGCTTGACCTGGGCCGCCGCATCTGGCGCCCCGCGGGCACGCTGGTTGCGTTCGCTCTTGCGCTGCTGCTCACCTGGCACGTGATCAACGGCAAGCACGGCCTGAACGTGTGGATGCAGAAGCGGGCGGAAGACAAGCAGTTGCAGCGCGATATTCAGGACCTGAACCAGGAGAACGCCCGCCTGCGCGATCGCATCGACCATCTCAAGTCCGATCCGGACACCATCATGAGAGAGGCGCGGCAGAAGCTGCACTACGCCAAGCCCGACGAGGTGATCGTGGCTCTGCCACTCGACAAATCGGACAAGGTGCAGCCTTCACCGGATCAGAAGAAGTAGCCGCTCAGCGGCGGCCAATTAGCAAAGCCCCGTCAGGGCGTCTGGGGCATGAGTTCGAGCTTGGCCGCGTCGTAGCCTTTCGCTGCCAGGCGGCTTACGACTTCAGCATAGATACCGTCGTCCATCTTCGGCGTACGGCTGAGGATCCATAGGTATTTCCGGCCTGGTTCGCCCACCACTGCGTACTCGTAGTTATGGCCGAGCTCGATGATCCAATAGTCGCCAAAGAACGGCCAGAAGAATGTGACCTTGAGTTTCGCGCCAGTTTTCTGGTCCACGACCTTGGCCCAGCCGGTGGACACGGTCGGCTTGCCTTCGCGCGTGGTGCAGGCATTTACAACGCTGATCTTGCCATCGGGACGAATCGCATACGACGCGGTCACGTTGCGATCACACTTGCGTTCGAAGCGGTTGGGGTACTTTGCGATCTCATACCAGCGTCCGATGTAGCGACTCAAATCAACGTGCGAAACGGTCTGAAGGGCAACGTTCGTGCCCGCATCACCAGCCATAGTAGACGCTCCTAACAACATGAGGGCGAGAAGAAGGACGTCTCGCGGCAGAATCCTGGAAAGACCATTCACATTTGAAACGTAAATCATGCGGCCCACGGCACGACGTTCGCTTTTGCTCAGGCTCGATGTATGGAATCAGACCTCAGCAATTCTCTAGAAGTCAACGTGTGCGCGGACTGACCCAACCCACACCGGGCCGCGGTCGCGGTTGTAACCCGGATTGTCAATGTGCTGAATATCGAGCGCGTAGAACATGCCCCGCCACGCGTGGTAGTTGTAGTAGCCCTCGACGATGTTCTCGCGTCCGTAGTTCAGGTTGCCGTCGCCGAGCAGGAAGCCTAGGCCTCCCAGCTTCAGGTAGTTCTGGTGGTCGCGCTTGATGGCGTTCGACACCATGACCAGCCCGACCTTGTCGACCGGACGTTTCCAGCGCGTGCCCGCGTAATCTGCACCGAACTCAAACGTCTGGTCCACCTCTGTGTAGGCGAACGACTCGTGCTGGCCCTCGTTCCAGCCGAAACGCCCGAAGACGCGCAGGTTCTCCGTCACTTCCTGCTCGGCATTCAGCCCGATTCCATACTTCAGCGCGCCGAAGTGCTCGTGCTTTGTAATGTCGGGCGTCGTGAGTCCGTACTTCGCCTGGTCCGTGCCGTTGAGAAAGTCCTGAACGGCTTCGCGATACGTGCCCATGTGCGCGCGATTGTCAAAGTAGAGCAGCCGCGCGATGCCTTTGCGATTCTTCACCAGGGTGCGGCGCAGCTCGAACTCGGCATTGCCGCCGTGGGCGCGGCTGAAGGCCCAGTCCATGTCAATGCCGTTGGCAACGGTTGGCATCGCAAATAAGCCGTAGCGGATTGACCAGCTCACGTCGTCGTACTCCACCATCCCGCCCACTGTGTACCCGCGGGTGTCGGCCGCGTAATCCCACGCGCCGTTGTTATCCACGGTCCAGTTCAAGAACTGCAGGTGCGAGTCAGATCCGGGCCCGTTGACGTCAAAGAAGTCGGGCAGCGTGATTTTGCCGACGCGAATCTCGATGCGCCGCAGCGGCACGCTCGGCGCCAGGCCTAAGGGCCCTGCTTCCTGGGTGATAGTTTTCTGGGTGAGCCCCAGCACCTGGTGAATCCCATACCGCGCCAGGTACGGCACTGGGCCCAGGTTGGGATTGCGCACCACGTCGAGATTGGTAAAGCCGGCCAGCCCCAGCGCCTGGCTGAGCCCGCGGCCTCCGGTTGACTCCAGGTCGAGGATGAAGTCGGTGTTCCAGCGGATGGAGCGGTTACGCCGCACAGCTCCATAGAGCGTCCCCACCAGCGATGTTTTGTATTCGCCACGGCTGACAAAGCTGTTGGTCCCCTGATAGGGCGAATGAAAAGGCAGATCACCCTGGATGATGATGTTCGCCTGTCCCGAGATCCACCACAAGCTGTCTTCCGGATGGGAGGCCATCGCGACCAGAGGCGCAGCGGGCGGCTCGTGCATCACCGGGTCAGTGGGCTCCTGACCAGCGCCCTTCATCGATTCAGAATCCACTGCAACGGGGCCGGTCTTTGCCAGCTCCGCTGCCAGCTTCCGCGGGGATGCGGGCGATGTCTGCGGCTCCGGTGCAGACGGCAACTGGACCGCATCCGGCGGCACATGCGCCTGGCCGAGTGCGGATACCGGCACGAGCGCCAGCGCACAGGCAATGCCCGCGGCAAGCGCTCCGATTCGATTCAACATGCCGGTGTCGCGGAACATCCGTTGTCCTTCGCGAGGGGGGTGCCTATATGGGTTGGGGATTCGGGGGGTAGAATGGGATTTCAACGATACCCCCACTGGGTATGCTGAGCTTTTTGTACCATACCCCCCATGGGTATTGTCAATTGGAGCGTGCTCATGTCCCAACACGAACGAGAGAAGGTCAAACTCCTGCAACGGCTGCGCAAGCTCCGCGGCCAGTTAGATGCAGTGGAGCGGTCTCTGACCGCCGATGAGGACTGCGGTGGCCAACTCATGCTCCTCGCTGCTGTCCGCGGCGGCGTGAACGGACTCATGGGCGAGATCCTCGAAGACCACATCCGTTTTCACCTCAAGGACGGCGCCAAAGAACAGATCGCCCCCGAGCTTGGCGAGGACCTCATCGACCTGGTGCGCGCTTATTTGAAATAGGCCCCCTGTTGCAAGGCCGGGAGGGGCCAATCGCCCCTCCTATCCTAGCCAGCAGCACCCTTTCGCTTTGTTAAAGTACGGTTGAGATTCGGGCTGCAACCCACTTATCCAGGACTCACGGCCGCGGCCAAGGTCTCACAGATTCTCTGCGTCGCTGCTGCGCCGCCCCGGCGCAAACGGTGTTGCATCTTCTCTAAATAACCTAAAAACACTTGCGTTTAATTTCCTCAAGTTCAGGTATGATTCGGACTCATCCGGCGCAGTGCCTTCAGCGCAACGCTGAATTCTGCCGCTAGAAAGAGGAAACGCAATGGCAAAATCCCCCAACTCCAAGACGCCCAAAAAGGCCGCGGCAGCGCGCATCGCAACCCCGCGAATATCCGACGCGCCGCGCGTCGTGCTCCCCGGCAGCGAGAAAGCTCCCGCAGCGGAAGCCGTTCACGTAAAACCCACCAACGCCCGCTCCAAGGTGACGGTCTCAGTGATTGTCCCGCGCAAGGAGCCGCTCAAGATCAACCGCCGTGGCGGCCGCGCCGCGGGGCCTGTGCGCATGAGCCGCGCAGAGTATGGCCGCAGCCACAACGCCAACCCGGATTCGCTGAAAGCCGTCAAGGCCTTCGCCCGCGAGTTCAATCTCAAGGTAGAACCGGACCCCACCGCTGCCGCGCGCCGCACCGTCAAGCTCACCGGCACGGCCGCCGACATGCAAAAGGCCTTTGGCGTCACCCTTGAGCAGAAGAAGATCGGCGATGTCGAGTATCGCGTGCGCGAAGGATCGATTCACCTGCCCCAGTCGCTGGTCGCCCATGTTGAAGCTGTGCTCGGCCTCGACAACCGTCCCCAGGCCAAGCCTCATTTTCGCGTCCTGGATGGAGCCCTGAGCGGCGCGCACCCCATGGCCGCCGGGGCTGCGCCCTCCAGCTACACGCCTCCGCAAGTTGCGCAGGCCTACCAGTTTCCCGCCAACGCAAGCGGAGCCGGTCAGACGATTGGGATCATTGAGCTCGGCGGAGGCTACCAGCCCGCCGATATCACCGCGTATTTCAAGACCATCGGCGTCGCCGCGCCCAAGGTGACGGCTGTCCTCGTCGACGGCGGCAAAAATGCTCCCAGCAACGCGCAGAGCGCCGACGGCGAAGTGATGCTCGACATTGAAGTGGCAGCCTCGGTAGCACCGGGCGCGAACATTGCCGTCTACTTCGCACCCAACACGGACCAGGGCTTCATCGACGCCATCTCCACTGCGGTCCACGACACCACCAACAAGCCCAGCGTCATCTCCATCAGTTGGGGCGGTCCCGAGTCCAGTTGGACCGGGCAATCGATGACCGCGCTCGATGCAGCCTGCCAATCCGCTGGGGCTCTCGGCATCAGCATCACAGTGGCCGCCGGGGACAACGGCTCGACAGACAACACATCTGCCTACGCGGTCGATTTTCCCGGATCGAGCCCGCATGTACTCTGCTGCGGCGGCACCAAGCTGGTCGCCTCAGGGTCCACCATCAGCTCCGAGGTGGTGTGGAACGAGACAGCCTTAAACGACGGCGCAACAGGCGGCGGCGTCAGCAACCAGTTTCCGCTCCCTTCGTGGCAGGCGGCCAGCAAGGTTCCAGCCTCCAGCACGGCGATCGGCGGCCGCGGCGTTCCCGATGTTGCCGGCGACGCCGACCCCAACACCGGATACACCATCCGCGTCGACGGCCAGACCTTCCCCATCGGCGGCACCAGCGCGGTCGCGCCACTCTGGGCCGGACTCATCGCCGTTGCCAACGCGCAGATCGGCAAGCAGGTGGGCTTCATCAATCCAGCCATCTACGCGTCGAAGGCGGCGTCGGCGTTCAACGACGTCACAGTGGGCAACAACGGCGACGGGGCAAACTTCCCGCTCTATCCCGCGGGTCCCGGCTGGGACGCCTGCACGGGCCTTGGTTCGCCTATCGCCACCAAGCTGATCCCGCTGCTGGCGCC
>Ga0302320_10000777_pt1 | contig 75232 bp, 75 predicted proteins | sample Bog_T0_3_FD_202130 | JGI IMG/M metagenome (GOLD analysis project Ga0302320, IMG submission 202130) | Peat permafrost microbial communities from Stordalen Mire near Abisko, Sweden - Bog_T0_3 | ecosystem: Environmental > Terrestrial > Soil > Wetlands > Peat | place: Sweden: Abisko, Stordalen Mire... | reverse complement strand
GTGAAGCGCTTGACGATCTCCTTGGCCGATTCCACTTCCTCAATGGGGATGGGCTTCTCAGCGTACTTGAGCTTGAGTAGGCCGCGCAGGGTACACAGATGGCGGTTCTGCTCGTCCAGCAGGTCGGTGTACTCCTGGAAGGTGGCCGGATTGTTCTGGCGCACAGCCTGCTGCACCTTGCTGATGGTCAGCGGGTTCAGCAGGTGATACTCGCCGCCTTCGCGATACTGATACTGGCCGCCCACCACCAGGTCGGTCTCCGACTCGGTGAAGGGCTGGTAGGCGTATGCGTGCTTGAGCAGCGCCTCGCGAGCCAGCACGTCCAGTCCCACACCCTCAATGCGAGAAGCGGTGCCGGAGAAGTAGGCGTCAACCAGTGTCTTGTTCAGGCCCACGGCTTCAAACACCTGGGCGCCACGATAGCTTTGCAGGGTGCTGATGCCCATCTTGGAGAAGGTCTTCAGCAGCCCTTTGTTGATGGCCTTGATGAAGTTCTTCTCCGCGTATTCGGCGCTGATATTTTCCGGCAGCAGGCCGCGGCGCTTGAGGTCGTGAATGGTCTCGATGGCCAGGTAGGGGTTGATGGCGCTGGCGCCGTAGCCGATGAGCAGGGCAAAGTGCATCACCTCGCGGGGCTCGCCGCTCTCAATGATGATTCCCACCAGGGTGCGGGTCTTCTCGCGGACCAGGCGATTGTGCACGGCGGCCATGGCCAGCAGGCTGGGAATCGGCGCATAGGTGGCATCGACGCCGCGGTCAGAGAGAATCAGCAGTGTATAGCCGGATTGGACCGCGTGCGCGGCGCGGGCGCTGAGATCATCAAGCGAACGCCTGAGGCCGGCCTCGCCATCCTCGGCGCGGAACAGCGCCGGCAGTGTGGTGGCCAGCAGATCGCCCGAGGAGACGCGGCGCAGCTTTTCCAGGTCCCGATTGGTCAGGATGGGATGCGGCAGCTTCAGGGTGTGGCAGTTTTCCGGCGCTTCGTCCAGAATGTTGCGCTCGGTGCCGATGTAGCTGATCAGCGACATCACCAGCTCTTCGCGGATGGGATCTATGGGCGGGTTGGTGACCTGCGCAAAGAGCTGCTTGAAGTAGCTGAACAAAGACTGCGGGCGGTCGGAGAGACAGGCCAGCGGCACATCCGTTCCCATGGAGCCGATCGGCTCGGCGCCTGTCGCGGCCATCGGCGCCAGCAAGACCTTCAGGTCTTCTTCGCTGTAGCCTGAGGCGCGCTGGCGGCGCAAAAGCGTCTCGGCATTGGATCCGATGATGCGCGAGGGCTCGGGCAGCATGTCCATGGTGACCTGCTGCTGCTGCAGCCACTCGGCATACGGCTGGCGGCTGGCCAACTGCTTCTTGATCTCGGCGTCGGAGATGATGCGCTGTTGGACGGTATCCACCAGGAACATGCGGCCCGGCTGCAGGCGGCCTTTCTTGCGGATGTCTTCCGCCGGCACGTCCAGAACGCCGGCCTCTGAGGCCAGCACCACAAGGTCGTCCTTGGTGACGATATAGCGGCCGGGACGCAGGCCATTGCGGTCCAGCGTGGCGCCGATGACGCGGCCGTCGGTGAAGGCAATGGCGGCCGGTCCGTCCCACGGCTCCATCAGCGAAGCGTGGTACTCGTAGAAGGCGCGCTTCTCCTCGTCCATGTCGGGATTGCCGGACCAGGCTTCGGGAATCAGCATGGCCATCACATGGGGCAGGGAACGGCCGGATTGGAAGAGGAATTCCACCGCGTTGTCCAGCGAACCGGAGTCGCTGCCGTCGGGCGTAATGACCGGAAAGAGCTTGTTGATCTGGCCGTCATACAGCGGGCTCGCCAGCACCGACTGCCGCGCGGTCATCCAGCTCACATTGCCGCGGATGGTGTTGATTTCGCCGTTGTGGGCCACGTAGCGGTAAGGATGCGCCAGCTTCCAACTGGGAAAGGTGTTCGTGGAGAAGCGCTGGTGGACCAGGCAGAGCGCACTGGTGACCAGCGGATTAGCCAGTTCGAAGTAGAACTTTTCAATCTGCGGCGCCAGCATCAGGCCCTTGTAGATGATGGTGCGGCAGGAGAACGAGGGGACGTAGAAGGTCTCCTTGTCCTCGATATCGGAAGCGGCAATCTCGTTTTCGGTGCGGCGGCGGATGCGGTAGAGCAGGCGCTCGAAAGCATCTTCGTCCAGCCCGGCGTGATCGGAACCATGGGGCCGGCTCACGAACATCTGCTCGATATAAGGCTGCGAGGCGCGGGCTTCGCGGCCCACCGCGTCTCCGTTGACCGGCGTGTCGCGCCAGCCGAGTACGGTCAGCCCCTCTTCCTGGGCAATACGCTCAAAAACGCCCTCGCACTGCAGGCGGCTGTGCTTTTCTACGGGCAGAAAGCACATGGCCACGCCATAGGCGCCCGGTTCCGGCAACTGCATGCCCAGTTCGCCGCATTCGCGCAGAAAAAAAGTATGGGGAATCTGGATCAGAATGCCGGCGCCGTCGCCGGTCTCCGGGTCGCATCCGGCCGCGCCGCGATGGGTGAGGTTGATGAGCACCTCAAGGCCCTTGCGGATAATTTCGTGGCTCTTTTCGCCCTTGATGCTGGCAACCAACCCCATGCCGCAGGCATCGTGTTCATTCCGTGGATGATACAGTCCCTGCGGTAGAGGAGTGCTGAGACGACAATTCGATGTATGCATGGCAGCCTTCTCGATGAACGTTTTCTGTGCAGAATGTGGTGCTTTGGCCTGAAAGACACATATGCATAGCGATTCCGGTGGAGAGAAATCGCCTTGGTCCTTCATGAAGATCTGCCTGCGCAGACCTGGCCGCGTGCGGGACTAGACTGAATCTTTAATATAACGAAAAATTGCCGGTCATGGATGAACTTCCTTGCGCGGCGGAGTCAGGATGGGCACGGTGCACCTTGCTGGAATCGCCTGGCGGGCTCCCCTGTACCGCGAAGTGATACATTCTGAGGCTTATACTGGGGTCTACTCAAGTGCTGGAGGAAGCGTACGAGCGACACCATACTTGTCACCGGCGGGGCAGGGTTCATCGGCTCGAATTTCATTCTGAGCTGGATGGAAGCTGTTGGTTCGCCAGTCCTCAACCTTGACCTGCTGACCTATGCGGGCAATCCTGCCAACCTGTCTGCGCTGAATGGAGACCCGCGCTACCAACTCACGCGCGGCGACATCTGCGACGCGGAACTGGTGGGCGCCCTGCTGGCCAAACATCGCCCGCGGGCCATCGTTCACTTTGCGGCGGAGAGCCACGTGGACCGCTCCATTGCTTCCCCAGAGGCGTTCCTCCGGACCAATGTGCAGGGAACCTTTGTCATGCTTGAGCAGGCGAAGATTTACTGGTCGGGGCTCAGCGAAGCCGATCGCAACGCATTCCGCTTCCTGCATGTTTCCACTGACGAGGTTTACGGCTCGCTGGGCAAGGACGATCCGGCCTTCTCCGAAACCACGGCATACGCTCCCAACAGTCCCTATGCGGCGTCGAAGGCGGCTTCAGACCACCTGGCCAGGGCCTATCACCACACCTGGGGCCTGCCCGTTCTGACCACCAACTGCTCCAACAACTACGGGCCGTTTCAGTTTCCTGAAAAGCTGATTCCGCTGATGATTCTCAACGCGCTTGAGGGCAAGCCGCTGCCGGTTTACGGCGACGGAAAAAACGTGCGCGACTGGCTGTTTGTAGACGACCATTGCTCGGCAATTCGCGCCGTGCTGCAGAATGGCCGCATCGGGCAGACCTACAACATCGGCGGCAACAGCGAACGCGCGAATATCGACGTGGTCACAACCATCTGCGACCTGGTGGACGAGATGCGTCCCCGTGCCGGAGCCGGTCCGCGCCGGGAACTGATTACCTATGTGAAAGACCGGCCGGGACACGACCGGCGCTATGCCATCGATGCGTCAAAAATCTCGCGCGAACTAGGATGGCAACCCGCGGAACACTTTGAAAGCGGATTGCGCAGGACGGTGCGCTGGTATCTCGACCATTCTTCGTGGGTTGACAGTGTCCGCACCGGCGCTTATCTCAAATGGATCGCGGAGAATTACACGGAACGGGCGGTGCTATGAAGGGAATCATTCTTGCAGGAGGCTCGGGCACGCGCCTCTATCCGGTAACGCATGTGGTGTCGAAGCAGTTGCTGCCGGTCTATAACAAGCCCATGATTTATTACCCGCTCAGCACGCTGATGCTGGCCGGGCTGCGCGAGATTCTGCTCATCTCCACGCCGCAGGACACGGGCCGCTTTGCCGAGCTGCTGGGCGACGGGAAGCAGTGGGGCATCGACATACAATATGCCGTCCAGCCCAGCCCCGACGGCCTGGCCCAGGCTTTTCTCATCGGACGGGATTTTATCGGGGACGACTCCAGCGCGCTGATTCTGGGCGACAACATCTTTTACGGCCAGGGTTTTTCCCGCCAGATGCAGTCGGCTGCGGAACTCAAGCAGGGCGCGACGGTCTTTGCCTATCCGGTGGAGAATCCTGAGCGCTATGGCGTGGTGGAATTCGACAGACAGGGCCGCGCCATCAGCCTGGAAGAGAAGCCGCAAAAGCCCAAATCGCGCTATGCGGTCACCGGGCTCTACTTCTACGACAACGACGTGGTGCATATCGCTGCGTCCTTGAAGCCATCGGCGCGCGGAGAGCTGGAGATTACTGACCTGAACCGCCGCTACCTTGAAGCCGGAAAGCTGAACGTGGAGATGATGAGCCGCGGCATGGCCTGGCTGGACACCGGCACCCACGACTCCCTGTTGGAGGCGGCGCTGTTCGTGCATACCATCGAAAAGCGCCAGGGCCTGAACATTGCCTGCCCGGAAGAGATAGCCTACCGCCAGGGATTCATCACCGCGGAGCAGTTGGAGCAGTTGGCTCAGCCCATCCTCAAGAGCGGCTACGGGCAGTACCTGCTGGGTCTGTTGCGTGAGCCCTACTTCGCATCGAAGGCGACGCAGCTATGAACATTCGCGAGACTTCTCTCCCCGGAGTTCTGGTGCTCACGCCAGCGGTTTACCGCGACAGCCGTGGCGCATTCTCAGAGACCTTCAACCAGCGCCGCATGGCGGAGGCGGGTCTGCCCACGGACTGGCCTCAGGACAACTTTTCCATCTCCAGCAAAAACGTGTTGCGCGGCATTCACTACCAGACCATCCAGCCGCAAGGCAAACTGGTCAGGGTGACCCATGGAGCGGTGCTGGATGTGGCCGTGGACCTGCGCCGCGGCTCACCCACCTTTTCCCGGCACGTAGCCGTGGAGTTGAGCGGCGAAAACGGCCAGATGTTGTGGATTCCGGCGGGTTTCGGGCACGCATTCCTGGCCCTCACCGAGGGGGTCGGATTTGCCTACAAGGTTACCGATTACTACTGCGCCGCCGGAGAGCGAACCATCGCGTGGAACGATCTGGATCTGGCCATTCCCTGGCCGGTAGATGCGGAGAGCGTCATCATCTCCGGCAAGGATCGAGCCGGCGTTGCGCTGCGCGATGCGGAGATTTTCCCGTAAGGATCTGGCTGCCTTCTGGGGCCGCCCGAGAGGCAAAATCCAGGGAGGAATTTCCTGGAACACGCCCTGGAGGAATGTCCCGTTTTATCCATCGCCGCCGATGGTATACTCACTAGGTTAGGCGTGCGCCTGCATTCTTCACTACCGCTGAGGTTCTCATGTCCGGCCATTCAAAATGGGCCACTATTAAGCACAAGAAGGGCGCGCTGGATGCCAAGCGCGGCAAGATATTCACTCGTCTGCTCAAGGAAATTGCTGTAGCAGCCAAAGGCGGTGGTAATCCTGATACCAATGCCCGGCTGCGTACCGCGGTTCTAGCGGCCAAATCAGAAAATATGCCGCAGGACAACATCAAGCGCGCCATCCTGCGCGGCACCGGCGAACTGGAAGGCGTCAACTACGAAGAGATCTCGTTTGAGGGCTACGGCCCCGGCGGCGTGGCCATCATCGTGGATGTGACGACCGACAACCGCAACCGCGCAGTCAGCGAAATCCGTCACGCTTTCTCAAAGAACGGCGGCAATCTCGGCGAGTCTGGCTCAGTGCGTTTCATGTTTGCGAAAAAGGGCCTGATTGCTGTTGAGAAATCGGCTGCCACTGAAGATCAGTTGATGGATATCGTGCTGGAGCACGGTGGCGAAGACCTGAACGACGAGGGAGACACCTGGGAAATCGTCAGCGATCCGGCCGCGCATGAAGCGGTTGCAGCTGCTGTAAAAGCCGCAGGCATTCCCACGGTGATGAGCGAAGTGACCATGGTGGCTTCCACCTATACCAGGCTCGAAGGCAATACCGCGAACCAGATGATCCGATTGCTCGAAGCCCTGGAAGACTGCGACGACACACAGAACGTCTACTCGAACTTCGACATGGACGCAGCACAGATGGAACAGGCGGCTGGCTGACAGGTTTCTGACAGCACAACAACAGGCCGCCCGGTTGTGGCGGCCTTTTTGCGGTAATCCTACTTTGCAATGAAAAGAAGGGGAGAATTTTGACCCGAACGGCAAGATTACTATTGTTGGTCTCGATGGCGGGAACGATGATTGCTTCCGCCCAAACGCCGGGCGTTGCCGCCGTCAGCGGCAAAAACGCTCCGGATAACCCCGTGGCCCAGGTTCGCCAGGCCAGGAGCTGGGAGTATGGACCGTTTGTGAATTATGGAAACGGCGTGGGAGACCGGTCGTCCTACAGGTTCCTCTCGGCCGGCGCACAGTTGGGCAAGACGCTTACCCCGGTAGTGAAGGCTGGCATCTTCAGCGGCCAGTTCGAGTTGGCCGGCAACATCATGCCGCTGTGGCAGGCCTATACGCCGGCGCCGCACCAGCAGACTTTTTACTACACCGGCGCCCCGTGCCCGACCGGACAGACCTGTTCTTACGTGGCCCCCGAAGGCGGCGGAACCTACTACGGCGCCAGCATTACTCCGGTGATCTTCCGCTGGAACTTCCTCACCCGGTCGCGGCGCTTTCAACCCTGGTTTCAGGGCGCGGGCGGTCTCATCTACACCACCCACAAGTTTCCGCCGGCCCAATTGGTTCCGCACGGAACTCCGGGCGGAACTTCGGTGTGGAACTTTACCCCGCAGGGCGGAGCTGGTTTCCACTACTTTACTAGCCCCAAGCGGTCAATCGACGTGGGCTTGAACGCCGTGCATATCTCCTCGGCCTCGTTGGGCGACCGCAACCCCGGCGTCAACGCCAGCATGCAGATTCAGGTGGGCTACACCTACTGGAAGTAACCCGGGCCCCCAGCGACAGGTCTTTGTCGCTGGGGTGGTTAACCCGGGCCCTCAGCGACAGGTCTTTGTCGCTGGGGTGGAGTCATGATGAGCAGTCCGTTAGTCGAGTGCGTTCCCAACTTCTCCGAGGGTACGGATGTTCGGCGGGTCGAGGCAATTGTGGCCGCGATGCGCGTCGAGGGAGTGCACCTGCTCGACTGGTCGTTGGACGCCGACCATAACCGCTCCGTGGTCACCATTGCCGGAGAGCCGTCCGCGGTGGTCGAGGCAGCCGTCCGCGGCGCCGGCAAAGCCGTCGAGCTGATTGACCTTACGCGGCAGCAGGGAGTGCATCCGCGCATCGGCGCCGCCGACGTAATTCCTTTTGTGCCCATCTCCGGCATCAAGCTGGAACAATGTGTTTTGCTGGCCCGGCAGGCCGGCCTGGAAATCTGGCGGCGCTTCGGCGTTCCGGTGTTTTTCTATGAGGCGGCGGCGGCACGCCCGGATCGGGCCAACCTGGATGAGGTGCGCCGCGGGCAGTTCGAAGGGCTCAGAGATGCGGTCCGCAAGGAAGCAACTCGCCGCCCCGACCTGGGCGGCCCCGGTCTGCACCCCACCGCGGGCGCCTGCGCCGTGGGAGCGCGCAAGTTCCTCGTGGCGTACAACATCTATCTGGATTCCGCCGACGTGGCCATCGCGCGCGCCATTGCCCGAGAGATTCGCGCCGCTTCCGGTGGATTGAAGGGCGTAAAGGCTCTGGGGGTTCTTGCCCACGGGCGGGCCCAGCTCTCCATGAACATCACCGACTTCGAGGTGACGCCGATCTCCCAGGTCTATCGCGCGGTCGCAAGCCTGGCCCTGCGGCACAAGGTTGCGCTGGCCGAGGGAGAGATCGTCGGCCTGCTTCCTGAAGCCGCATGTGAGCGGGACAGCGAGTGGATGCGTCAATTAACCAGGTTCGATGCGGAAACAAAGATCCTGGAATACCGGCTTGGCTCGCCATTGGCATGGCCGGGAGTGGCATAACCGGGCCATCGGGAGCCGGCAATACACCAGGCGCATACAATGGAAGTAGAGAATCGGCATTTTTTGGGAAGTTCAAGGCGTGCAACAAGCCCTGCTTTGCAGGCGATACCCGATCGATACGAACGGCGATCGGTTTCCGGAGGATGGAATTGTTAAAGGTATTTGTTAAGGTTTCGATTGTCCCCATGCTGCTGGCGGCGGCTACTTTCGCGTCTGCGGCGCAGTTGTCCACCGATGCCCGCACGGCGATACCGCACGATGTGCAGCAGTTGGTCGTGATCGACTACCGGGCCATGCAGAATTCAACCTCGGCCATGGATCTGCGCGACCGCGTGATGCCGCCCGAGCTCAAGCAGTTCGACGAGGCGCTGCGCAAGTCGGGACTGAACGACAACCACGATGTGGACCAGCTTGCCTTTGCCCTGTTCCGGCCTTCGCCGTCGAGCGATGGGCTCTTGACCGTAAGCATTGCCCAGGGGCAGTTTCCCGTGGAAGACATCATCGCCAACTTCCGCAAGCAGAAGGTCAGGGGTACGCTGGTGCGCACCAACCGGATCTATCCGCTTGCCAAGACCGGCATGGTTCTCTGCTTTGTCGACCCCTCTACCATGGTTTTTGGCGGCAAGGATTCCGTGGTAAAGGCTCTCGACGCCCGCGATGGACTGGCGAACAGCCTGCTGACCAACGGTCCCATGATGGACGCGATGAGGAGCGTGGACTCCGAGCCTCTGTGGAGCATCCTCGACGATAAAGGCACACAGACCATGATGAAGCAGGTGCTGGGCGAGGCTGGCTCGGTCACCGACTTCGAGACCGTGCAGAAGCGCCTTCAGGCCTCCTGGTACTCGATGAACTTCCAGCACGGCGTCAAGTTCGACCTGACCATCTCAACCGGCGACTCGTTTGCCGCGGCAACCATCTCCTCGCTCCTGACTGCGGCTGTGATGGTGCGCAAGATGACCGGCACCGACACGGAAAAGCAGGCATTGAGCTCCACGTCGGTGGCCTCCGATGGCGGTCGTCTCTCGATTCACTTTGCCACCACCGACTCGGAATTCAACAGCCTGCTGCATTCGCCGCTCTTCCAGAGCATGGTGCACTGACGACCAGTTATTTTATATTGTGAACCAAGCTGGCAAACGATTCCCAATCGGGATCGTTTGCCGGCCCCAGCTTTTACCCTGCATTGCATCCGTATCCTGACCGTACCCACTCACGCTAATTTACGGCTCGCGGCGACCTCAACCACACCGGCCATCGCCTCGTTCCAGGCGCTGTCCGCCTCCTGGCCGTTGCACACCCGGTTGCGGCCGCTTCGTTTGGCTTTGTACATGGCTACGTCCGCCAGTTCGATCAGCGACGAGGCGATGCGTCCCAGTTGCGGCGTCATCGTGGCGCATCCCACTGAAATAGTCATGATCTCATAGGGATTGTCCTTGTGCGGCAGCTTGCGGCTGCGCAACGCCATGCAGATTTCGTCGGCAATCTGCATGGCTCCCTCGTTCGAGGTGTCCGGCAGAATCACGGCAAACTCTTCGCCGCCAAAGCGGGCCACCAGGTCTCCCGGCCGCATCACTACATCCTGCGCGGCTTCGGCAATCTGCTTCAAACAACTGTCGCCGCGCAGATGTCCGTAGGTGTCGTTATACGACTTGAACCAGTCGGCATCGATCAGCAGCAGGGACAGCGGCTTGCGGTCGCGCATGCCGCGGCGCCACTCGTTGGTCAGGCAATGGTCGAATCGCCGCCGATTGGCCAGGCCCGTGAGTCCGTCGGTAATCGCCAGTGCCTCGACCGCGTGGTAGGCATCCTGCAGCCGCTTTTCCGCCTGCTTGCGTTCGGAAATGTCCCGCACAATGTTGAGTAGTCCGGTGTGCGCGCCAGATTCCTGAGCGCACACCACGCGCAGGCTGGCCTCTACCCAGATATAATCCCCGTCCCGCTTGCGCACACGGCACTCAATAGTGGCGTCTTCATCGCAGGCACGCAGCTTGCGCATAACACTTACAGCATTGGAGCGGTCCTCCGGATGCAGCAGATCAAGTGACTTCTTCTTTGCGAATTCTTCCTTCGTCCATCCGGTCATATGCTGAACTGCGCTGGAAACATAGCTGCGGCGGCCATCAAAATCAGCAAGAATGATCGCGTCGCGGGAGTTCTCTGTGATCAGCGTGTGCAGGGCGACAATCTCCCTGAGCCGCCGCTCCGTATTCTTCTGGATTTCCAGCACGACAGACACGCTGTAGAGCATGAACACGGCAGACGCGATGAATATCTGAAGAAGGATGGTCGGCTCGAGCGGTGTAACGGATGTGGATAGGGCAAACGGGCCCTTGCCCTGGAGCGTGAACACGGTGCCGGCTGTCGTAACAAAGAGCGTGGCGATTGCCGCGAATCCCAAACCCAGCCGCAGCAGGATCAGGAGCAGGAGGGGGTAGAGGAGAAACGACAACGGAACGCTAGCCTCAGAGAAGATGGCCAGGGTAGCGGCCGCCAGAAGCGCCATATAGATCCAGACGGTGATGGAGCCCACACTGTTTTTGAAGCGGGCACGAAAGATCGCTACGCAGGCCGGGGTGGCAACGGCTGCTCCCAGTGCATCGGCAGCTGTCCATTGCAAGAGTGCGGCGCCAGGAGCGTTGTGCAGCCAGAAGCCAGCGATCACGGAATAGACCAAACCCACAGCGAATGGCCCGGCAAGAGTGCCGTACGCGATAAATCGGAGCAGGTAAGCGCGGTCGGTAAAGCGTGGATATTCGCGCGTGCGCTTGCGTAGCAACAAGGCGCTGATGAACACTTCTGCCATGTTCAGTGACGTCAATATCAAGTTCGTCTGCCAATCAGGATTGACAAGCAGGCTGCCGGCAACCTGTGCGGCAAATCCGGCGCTTACATAGCCCGCCCAGCGTGTGCGCGGCGCCAGAAGAAGGAACGCAAGCAACACTCCGTTTGCGGTCCAGATCAGGTGGTTGGCGTCGGGCGCAAAGCGGACAAGTACTGTAGATAGAAAGACAAAGAGGAAGCATAGTGCGAGTCGCACTGCATATCCGTGTCTGCGCATCCACAGCGCATACGCACTGCTTGTCGATGCAGGATTCTCGCGCAACTCCGCCCTCCTGTTGCACTTATCGGAGGAAAAGCGCCGGAGAACAGCGGGAAAGAATGATTTTGTCTTTACTTGCTACTACTTTAGGGGTACTCGCGCGCCGGCTTCAGGGCTGCGGACTCAACTGGGGATGGAACTCCGCCTTGCCTCCGGGAAGCAGCACAATCTGCAGCCGCCCCTCCTGCCGCTCGGCCACCGTGGGTCCGTCTATCTCTGCCTGGCGGCCGTCGCCGGCCGTGAACTGCACCTTCAGCGGGCCGCTGCCGCGCAACTGAATCCGATAGTGGAACTCGGCGCCCGCGGCCAGGCTGCCGGCGCCAAAGCTGGCGCTCGGATAGTCGACTTCCAGCAATTGAATCGCTGCGCCGGTGCGGTTCTCCACCGTGGTCTCCACGTGATAGGAATGGCACCCGGCAAACGCCAGCAGCGCCGGCAGTACCAGAATGCCTCTGCAAAGTACGCTCCGACCTGTCATTCCTGGCCCTCTTTTCCGTCCGTTGCGCCTTCTGCCGCTTCCCGGGCTGCAACTTTCTTCTCCACGCGGTCCAGCCGCTTCAGCAGCTCCGGGAGCCGTTGAAAGATGGTGACGGCCCGCAGCCAGACGCGGTTGTCAAAGCCCGGCGAGCCGGAGATCACCTTGCCCGGCGGCACATCGTGCGATACCGCCGATTGCGCCGTCAGAATCACGCCGTCACCGATCGAGCAGTGGCCGGCGATCCCCACCTGGCCGGCCAGAATCACGTTGTTGCCGATCACCGAGGAGCCGGCCAAACCCGTTTGCGAGCAAAGCAGCGTATTTTCACCAACCCGCGAACCGTGGCCCACCTGCACCAGGTTGTCGACCTTCGTTCCGTCGCCGATTTCTGTTGCGCCCACAGTGGCGCGGTCGATGGTTGCATTGGCCTGCACATCCACCCGGTTGCCAAGCCGCACCGGGCCGGATTGCGGAATCTTCTCCCAGTGCCCGGCTTCGTTTTTCGCGAACCCGAAACCGTCTGCTCCGATGATGACGCCATTTTCCAGCGTTACATGGTCGCCCAGAATGCAGTTCTCCCTAACCACCGCATGGGCGTGCGCAAAGAAATGTTCGCCTGCCTGCACTCCGGGGTAGAGAACCACGTGCGGCAGCAGCGTGGCGTGCGCTCCCAGCCGTACGCCGTGCCCCACCACAACATACGCGCTGACGTGCGCCCCTTCGCCGATCTCGGCCGTAGGGGCGATGACCGCCGTGGGGTGAATGCCGGGAGCGTAGACAGGCGGCTGATAGAAAAGGCCCACGGTGCGGGAAAACGCCAGGTACGGATTCTTGATCCGCAGGGTTGCGGCTGAAATCTCTTGAAACTCGGGCTCTACCAGCACGGCGGCAGCCTGCGTAGTGCGCGCCAATCCGGCATAGCGGGGATTGGCCACGAAGGTCACCTCCGTGGGTCCGGCTTCCTCAATCCCTTTCACGCCTGTAACTTCCAGATCCGCGTTGCCGCGCAACTCCGCGCCCAACCGGCTTGCCAGCTCGCCTAACTTCATGGATGAAATTGTACCGGAACGCATCGGGGCCATTCAGGCAGAGCAATCGCATCAGGGTCTTGTCACCGGGTGCCCCTCGACATTCCGTGCCCCATCCATTTCACAGTTTCATCGTGAAATGGGTGGGAATCCATGAACCCCGCGATCTCTGAACCATGATCTCTGTATTTGCAGATAATTACCAACACTTGACGCATACTGGAGAGGCAATGGAGTGTGCTTCAGGTGCCGGAAATAGGGGAAAGAAAAGGGATAGAAACACCCACAATTCCTTTTTTTTCATTTTTTGCGCGTTTTTTCAACCAAGTGTTTTAAATAAGTGCATTGTAATGAATAGTATACAGTTTTAACCTATTAACTATTGGGTAACGACAAACCTACGTTTTTGGCCACTTTTTCGCAGAAAAATGGCCTTTTTCGTCAAAAACGTGGCCTTTTGGGCGCCAAAAACACGGCGTTTCAACAGGTGGGGAACAAGCTCTAGGGATGAGCCTGCGGCTCGACAGCGATTCCCGGCGTGGCTGCCTGCGGAGGCGGCGCTTGCAACGTATGCGCTCCAGACTCGGCTGCGCGCAGCACTTCGCCGGGCACAATACCCAGAACCAGCGTTGCCGCAACCGCCAGCAGCAAGGCCGCGCCCACTGCAACGCCCACTTGCGGCGCGGGTGCTTCGGTCTTCCTGTCGGCATTCCGCTGGACTGAAGTGAGAACCAGCCGCAGGTAGTAGGCTGCCGCCAGGCCCGAGTTCAGCAGGCCGATGATCGCCAGCCAGATGGCTCCGCCGCCCACGGCTGCCGAGAAGGAATAAAACTTGCCAAAGAAACCGCCCGTGAAAGGAATCCCGACCAGCGAGACCAGGAAGAAGATCAGCAGGCTGCCTAACAGAGGCGAGCGGTAAATGAGCCCGCGGTAATCCGCAACCAGGGGCAGTTCATCGTCGTACCCGCTGACCAGCGTAATCACCGCGAAGATGCCCACGTTCATGGCCGCATACGCCGCTGTATAAAAACTAGCGGCGGCAATCCCGCTGTTGCCCAGCCCGGCGAAAGCCACCAGCAGGTAGCCGGCGTGCGCAATCGAGGAGTAGGCCAGCATCCGCTTCACGTTCTGCTGGCGCAGTGCGGCCAGGTTGCCCACGGTCATGGAGAGCACGGCCACGATCCACAGCAGCGGCGACCAGAGCGAGTGCAGCGAAGGGAACATCTCATACACCACGCGCAGCAGCAGCGCGAAGGCCGCGGCTTTGGGCGCGGTAGACAGCAGCGCCACCACCGGCGAGGGCGCGCCCTCGTACACGTCGGGCGTCCAGACGTGGAAGGGAGCAGCGGAGACTTTGAAGAGAATGCCCACCAGCATCAGCGCCAGGCCGGCCAGCACGAACAAGTGATTCGGCGCAGAGGGCACCAGGTAGGAGATCTCGTAAATCTGCGTGGTTCCGGTAGCGCCAAAGATCAGTGCGATGCCATAGAGAAGGAAGCCGGTGGCAAACGAGCCGAGCAGAAAATACTTGATCGCGGCCTCGGGACCGCGGCCCGTGTCCTTGCGGTAGCCCGCCAGTACGTAGGTGGAGATGGAGGAGATCTCCAGGGCGATGAAGACCAGCAGCAGCTCGACCGCGCCGGTAAGCAGGCACATGCCCACCGCGCCGAAGACGATGAGGGCGTAGAACTCGCCCTGGTGATGGCTGTTCTCGGGCAATGTGTCCAGCGAGAGCAGCAGCGCCACCAGGACGATGCCGCAAATCAGCACGTGGAAAAAGACGGTGAACGGGCTGGTTTCAACGGTCGAGTAAAAGCCGGTTCCAACCGGTAGGGAGAGTTGCCACAGGCTAGCCCACAGAGCCAGCGTGGTACCAATCGCGGCCACCCAGCCAAGGGGCCGGCGCGGCCATGCAGCCGGCAGCGTAGCGTCGGTCAGCATGACGGCGACGCCGGTGAGGGTGAGCACCAGCTCGGGAAGGATGCGGTAGATGTCAGGAACAGGATTCACCGCTGGCCCTCCCCTGGGGACGAAAGGATAAACACCGATAGTGGCAAGACAGCCGAGGCCTTTGCCGGCGGAGGATGCACGCCCGTCTGGATCGAGGTGAGCCAGAACGAAGGCGCCACGCCCATGACCAGCATCAGCACGGCCAGGGGCGCCAGGATAGCCAGTTCACCGAAGCGCGCGTCCTTTGCGGGCTTTGACGCGGCCAGCGCGCTCTCCGGTCCGTAGAAGAGACGCTGCACCAGGCTCAGCATGTAGGCCGCGCCCAGAATCACGCCCAGCAAGGCGGCGATCGCCCAGCCGCGGCTCACGCCGATGAAAGTGCTGGAGAGGATGAGAAACTCGCCCACAAAACCGCTGAGGAAGGGCAACCCGATCATGGCCAGCGAGGCGATGACGAAGAGTGTCGCTGCGCGCGGCAGCTTGCCGGCCAGGCCGCCGTAGTCGCCCATCTGGCTGGTGGCGTAGCGGTCGTAAAGGAAGCCGAGCAGCAGGAACAGCGCGCCGTCGACAACGCCGTGGCTGAGAATCTGGAAGACCGCGCCGCTCCAGCCAGTAAACGTGAAACCGTAGATGCCCAGGACGATCAGGCTCAGGTGGCTCAGGGCTGCAAAAGCCAGCAGCCGCCAGAAGTCGCGTTGCACCAGCGCCAGGCATGCGCCGTAGAGAATACCGATGACGGCCAGGGCAATCAAGTAGGGAGCCAGCGCCCGCGCCTGTTGCGGGAACAGCCCGATATGAAAGCGCAGCATGGAATACAGGCCAAGCTTGCCGGCCACCACCATGGCCAGGGCCACGGGCGCTTCACAGAAGGTATCTGCCAGCCAGCCGTGCAGCGGGAAGACCGGAACCTTGACGGCAAAGGCAAAGAGAAACGCCAGTGCTATCCAGCAGAGTGGCCCGGCAGGGAAGTTCCCGTGCGCGATCAGGATTTGCAGCGTCACAAAGTCGAAGCTGCCGGTGCGCGCGTAAAGCCACAGGATGGCCACCAGCAACGGCGCGGAAGGAATAAACGTGAACAGGAAGAACTTGAGAGCGGCCTTGGGTCCATCCTTGCGGCCGTACATAGCGATGAGCACGGCCATGGGCACCAGCGACAGTTCCCAGAAGCCGTAGTAGAGCATCAGGTCCAGCGAGAGGAAGACGCCGAACATCGCCGTCTGCTGCACCAGGAAGAGCGAGTAGAAGACCTTGCGCCGTTCGGTGATGGCGTTCCAGCTGGCCACTACGCCAACCGGCGCCAGCAGCCCGGTCAGGACCACCAGCCACAAACTCAGCCCATCCACGCCGACGTGGTAGAAGATCGCCGGATTTTCAATCCAGGGCATGTTGATCTCAAACTGGAAGCCGCCCTGGTTGAGAACAAAGTGCGCCGGCAGATGGAGGGTAAGAGCGAAGGTGACAAGCGCCGTGATGAGAGCGATCCAATTGGGCAGCTTGAAGCGGTCGGGGACCAGCGCCACCAGCACCGCCCCGGCCAGCGGGACAAGGATGATCCACGTGAGAATCGATTCGTTTATCGCGTTCATTCTCTAGTGCCCCGCCATGGTGAGGTGAATTCCAAAACCGGCCAGAACCGTGGCCCAGGGAACGACGACAAAAAGCAGCACGGCCGCTGCGCCCGCGGCCAGCCACGCCGCATAGGAGCGCAGATTGCCCGACTGCCATCGCTGCAGAATCGCTCCCGCAAACGTAGCCGTTCCGCCCAGCAGCCACGCCGTGCCGCCCAGCAAGGCCTTGTCCACAACCCAGTCCAGCAGGTAGTGGGAGATGGCGAACAGCGGCTTGACGATCGATGCGCCGTAGAACTCGTCGACGTAGTATTTGTGGGCGAGCAGGTTGTAGCTGCTGGGAAGAGCTTCAGCCAGTTCCGCCGCACGCGCGGGTTTTTGCCGGTAAACCAGGTCGGCAATAAACCAGCCGAGCAGGGCTACGGCCACGGCGGCGATGCTCAGCATCAGTTCAAGATGCGCACTGCCTGCATCCAGCCTTGTGCCGACAGAAGGAGCCAGGAAAGCGCCGAAACGCTCGCTGCCAATCCAGCCGCCGCAGATCGAGAGCAGCGCCAGAATCACCAGCGGCACGGCCATTGACCAGGGATTGGCGTGGGGATGGGCCACTTCGCCGCGCGGCTTGCCCAGGAAGGCCATGTACCACAGGCGAAACATGTAAAACGAAGTCAGCAACGCGGTAAGCAAGCCGACAAACCACAAAACCCGGCCACTGCCGCCATGGACAAAAGCTGCGTAGAGAATCGCGTCCTTTGAGAAGAATCCGGCGAAGGGAAAGAACCCGGCAATCGCGAGTACGCCTACCGTGGTGACGGCAAAGGTCACCGGCATCTTCTTCCACAGGCCGCCCATCTTGCGCAGGTCCTGCTCACCGCCCAGCGAGTGAATCACCGCTCCGGCGGCAAGGAAGAGCAGAGCCTTGAAGAATGCGTGGGTCATCAGGTGGAAGATGGCCGCGGAATAAGCCGCAACGCCGCAGCCCAGGAACATATAACCCAGTTGCGAGATGGTGGAGTAGGCCAGTACCCGCTTGATGTCGTTCTGCACCAGTCCGATTGTGGCCGCGAACAGCGCCGTTGCAGCGCCTATTACCGCAACCGTACCAAGCGCGAACGGCGAATGGTCGAACAGTACATGCGTGCGGGCAATCATGTAAACGCCGGCCGTGACCATGGTGGCGGCATGAATGAGTGCGGAGACCGGCGTGGGGCCTTCCATGGCGTCGGGCAGCCAGATATAGAGCGGAAGCTGCGCACTCTTGCCGGTGGCGCCCAACAACAGGCAAAGCGCTATGACGGTAAGTATGCCACCCTGCCAGCCGGGATTTGCGCCGAGCCTGGCGCCGATCTCGGTGAAGGTCAGTGTGCCGAAGTTGGCCAGCAGCAGAAACATGCCGATCAAAAAACCGAAGTCGCCGATGCGGTTGACGATGAAGGCCTTCTTGCCCGCGTTTGCCGCTGAATCCTTATGGAAATAGAAGCCGATCAGCAGGTACGACGCCAGACCCACGCCTTCCCATCCGACAAACATCAGCAGGGCATTGCCGGCCAGCACCAGCAGCGTCATGAAGAAGAGGAAGAGGTTCAGGAAGCTGAAGTACCGCGCGTATCCCTCTTCGTCGCCCATGTACCCGACGGAGTAGACGTGAATCAGGAAGCCCACGCAGGTAACCACCAGCAGCATCACCAGCGAAAGCTGGTCGAGAACCAGGCTGAAGTCAATGTGCAACGTGCCGGCGTTGATCCAGCCCACCGGGCAGGTTTCGACGTAGGGCAGGGAACCAAGGACGCCGGTTCGGAAGAGGCCTTGCGCGTCGCTGAACACCACGCCGAACGCGGCCAGCGGCGCCAGCAGCGCAATCGTGGTTATCAGCCACTTGGGCAACCGGGAGCCGAGGATTCCGTTCAGCAGAAACCCTGCAAAGGGCAACAGCGGAATCAGCCAGAGATGGAGTGATCCGTTCATAGTTTCATCAGGTCGATACGGTCGACGGCCAGGGTAGCGCGAGCGCGGAATACAGCAATAATGATGGCCAGTCCCACGGCAGCTTCCGCCGCGGCCACCATCATCACAAAGAAGACAAAAATCTGGCCTTTCACCGCATGCCACTGGTAGGCGAAGGTCACAAAAGAGAGATTGACACCGTTGAGCATTAGCTCAATCGACATGAAAACGGTAATCAGATTGCGCTTGATGAGGAACCCGACAACGCCGAGCGTAAATAGCACAGCGCTCAGCAGCAGGTACCAGGAGAGAGGGACTTCCTGCGAAAAAATGGAATTCACTTGCCCGTCCTTTCCCGGTTCCCGTGGGGATCTCCGTCGCCGTGACGGGCCAGGGCAACAGCGCCCAGAATCGCGATGAGAATGAGTACGGAAGTGACCTCAAAGGGCAGCAGCAGCCTGGTAAAGAGCACAGTGCTGAGCACCTCGATGTTGGTCGCGCCCTTCTGGTCGGTGAGGCCTTCGCCCAGTGTCGCCACGCCCAACCCCTGCGCCTTCAGAATCACAGTGGCGATGACGGCCAGCAGCGCCACGACCGCGGGAAAGCCCACCGCGCGCGCAGAACGGCTGCCCATGGTGCGCTCTTCGCGCCCGGCGTTGAGCAGCATGACCACGAAGGTGAACAGCACCATGATGGCGCCGGCGTAGACGATGACCTGCGCAATGGCCAGGAACTCCGCGCCCAGCAGAAGATACAGCACGGCCAGCGAAGTCATCACCACAATCAGCGACAAGGCACTGGTGATGGGATGGCTCTGGAGCAGGAGGTTGATGGCTCCAGCCAGGCAGAATCCGGCAAACAGGACAAACAGTATCAGGTGCATCGTTCCCTGGCGTACTGGCTAGATCCGGCGCAGTTGAACCGGCTGGTTAAGGAGAAGGACTCAGGAGCAAAACACCCAGGCTCCGGGAAATCCTTCCCGATTGTAAATCAGTGGTACGCAAGCCAAAGGCTTGTTCCCAGAATGTTCAGAATGGCCAGCGGCATCAGGTAACGCCATCCGAAGTTCATCAACTGGTCATAGCGGAAGCGCGGCAGCGTACCCCGCACCCAGACGTACAAAAACAGGAAGCAGAAGACCTTAGTCACAAACCAGAAGATGGGAAAAAACGCGTGAATCAGGATGTTCTGCGGCGGAGGCATCAGGTCGCCCATGGGGCTGGTCCAGCCGCCCAGAAACATCAGCGTGGCCACGCAGCCCACGGTGATCATGTTGCCGTACTCGGCCATGAAGAACATGGCGAACTTCATCGAGCTGTATTCGGTGTGATAGCCGCCGGTCAGTTCGCTCTCAGCCTCGGGCAGATCGAAGGGAGAGCGGTTGGTCTCGGCAAACGCAGCCATAAGGTAGATGAAGAAGGCCACGAACTGCAATCCGCCGAAGATGTTCCAGGTGACGATCCCTTTCTCGGCCTGTTTCTGCACAATCACCCGCAAGTTGAGCGAGCCGGTCTGCAGCACCACGCCCACCAGCGAAAGTCCCAGCGCCAATTCGTAGCTGATCAACTGCGCCGAAGAACGAAGCGAGCCCAGCAGGGAGTATTTGTTGTTCGACGACCACCCGGCCAGCGCAATGCCGTACACGCCAACCGAGGTAACGCCCAGAATCACCAGAAGCCCGATGTTGATGTCGGAGATCTGAAAGAAATGAATGCCGCCCGGTCCCACATTTGGCTCGCCGAAGGGCACCACGGCGATGGACATCAGCGCGCAGCCAAGGGCAAGAATGGGCGCCAGCAGATAGAGCGGCCGGTAGACGCCTGTGGGGATGATGTCTTCCTTGAGGAAGGACTTCGCTCCATCCACCAACGGCTGCAGCAATCCGAACGGTCCCACGCGACTGGGTCCCCAGCGGTTCTGGATGCGGCCCACGAGTTTGCGTTCCAGCAGCACGGTATAGGCGATGCCGAGCAGCATCACCACCGTCACCACGGCCACTTTGAGCAAGCTCCAAAGAAAAAATACGAGAATCGTCACGTGCCTTCAGCCTCTTTTGTTAATTCCGTTCCACTTCCAATACAGCTAATCAGCCACCGATTCCGCCAATTCATGTTTCTGGTGCTGTTCCAGGTCCTTGAGCGCCGGGCTGAACCGGCCAAGCGTGGCCGACGTAAACAGTCCATCGTGCGCGGGAACTACAACATCCTGTGCGCTCGATGCCGCGCCAGTCAAAGCCGTGACCGGAACAAAACCCGGCTCAGTAGGCACCGCGTTGCCGCCCAGGAGATTTGTCCGGTCCAGTGTGTAGCCGGGAACCAGCCGGGCAATTTCATCCAGCACGGCAAGCGGATCGAAGGGGCTCAACTTCGGCTCCAAATTGTTCGCTGCCAGCCAGACGGCATGGCGATCTGCCTCGCCGGCCTGCGCGCCGCGCGACTGGCCCAGATCGGCGGTGACGCCGCCCTTGCCGAAAGGCACCAGCGCCTTCACATCCACGCCCATGCCGCCAGCCAGGCGCACCAGAATCTCAAAGTCCGGTTTCACGCCCGCGCGGTCGGCCGCCTTCTTTGCCAGTTGCACATCGCCATAGGTATTAGTCACCGTGCCGGTTTTCTCGTAGAGACTCGCCGCCGGCAACACCACATCGGCCAGGGCCGCGGTCTCGGTGAGGAAGATGTCCTGCACAATGACGAAAGTGTTTTTCAAAGCCGCGGGGTCAACGCCCAGGCTGGCCACGGGATTCGCGCCCATCACCAGCAGCGCGCCCAGATCGCCCTTGCCTGCCGCTGCGAAGATCTCCGGCAGTGATATTCCCGGCTCTGTGGGCAGGCCCGTATATTCCGCGGCAAAAGCGCCGGGTGCAGACACCGGCACATAGCCCGGCAACAGGTCAGGCAAAACTCCCATATCCGCCGCGCCGCGCGCGTTGGCGTGATCGCCCAGCAAGGCGAAGCGCACATTGCCGCGCTTCAGGCCCCAGGCCACCAGCGATTCAACGGTCTGGCCGCGATACTCCTGGCCAAAGATCACCACCAGCGACTCCTCGGCCAGCACCGCTTTGCTGAAATCCGAGTTGCTCGATTCAAGATATGCGGTCAGCGAAGCATAGCCGCCTTCCGGTAAAAGCACGGCTGCCTTGGCCTGCCGCTCCAGCTTGATGGCCTCGGAGTTGGCGATGTAAAGCCGGGCGCGATTCAGCCGCACATTGGTACGCAGCGTCCATGCCAGCAGCGGATGTTCCTCGGTTGGATTGCCGCCCACCAGCAGGATCGCCGGCGCTGTTGCAATCTCGCTCAAGCCGGCTGCCTTGTTCTTGTGTCCGGCGAGAGCGCGCGCAAAGGCAGCGTAGTCGGTGCTGCGCACGTGATCGATATTGTTGGTCTGGAGCACCGTCCGCGCAAATTTCTGCAGCAGGTAATTCTCTTCGTTGGTGGTCTGGTTGGAGCCGACAACTCCGATAGCCTTTCCGCCTTTGCTGTCGCGCACTTCTTTCAGCTTGCCCGCTGCAAGCCGCAGCGCGTGCTCCCAGGTAGCTGTTTCCAGCTTGCCCTCGGCATTGCGCACCAGCGGCGTGTTCAAACGCTCCGGGCTCTCCACAAAGTCGAAGCCGAAGCGGCCCTTGGCGCAAAGAAAGTCGCCGTTGATGCCGCTCTTGTCGCGGTTGTCGGCGCGCACAATCTCCGATCCGTCGTTGACCTGCCGCACGCCCAGAGTCACCTTGCAGCCATCGGCGCAATGCGTGCACACCGTCGAAACGTGGTTCATCTCCCACGGCCGCGTCTTGTAGCGGTAGCTGCCGCTGGTCAGCGCGCCCACCGGGCACACATCGATGCACATGCCGCACTGTTCGCAGTCCAGCTGGTCGCCGCCGTTGGGCGCAATCACCGAGCTGACGCCGCGGTTCTGCACGCCCAGCGCCCACACGTCCATGCCTTCGCCGCACATGCGGATGCAGCGGTAACAGAGAATGCAGCGCGGCCGGTCATAGTAGACGGCCGGCGACCACTGCTGCTCCTCGCGGTGCTGCTTGGCCTCGGCGTACAGGCTCTCGCCCGCGCCGTACTTGAAGGTCATGTCCTGCAGTTCGCACTCGCCGCCAGCGTCGCACACCGGGCAGTCGAGCGGATGGTTGCCCAGCAAAAGTTCAATGGTGGATTTGCGCGCCTGCGCAATCTCTTCTGACTCGGTGATGAAGACCTGGCCCTCGGCGACCGTGGTGGTGCAGGCCGTCTGCAGCTTGCCCACTTTATCCTGGCGCACCACGCACATGCGGCAGGCCGCCTGCAGGCTCAAGCCCGGGTAGTAACAGAACGCCGGAATCTCGATGCCCGCCTTGCGGCAGGCGTCAATCAACAGCGTTCCCGCGGGAGCCGTCAGCTTTTTTTCATCGACTTTGAAAGTTACGTCTGCCATGGGGTCCTTAATAGCGAGGGTCTAGAGCTGTCTGCCGTATGGTCTGCAAATCGTCGTCAATCTCCTTCTGGCTGACGCCACTGATTTGCATTTTGACAATCATCATTGCGTCCGTAGCGAGGATTCTCGTATTGCGGAAATCCTTGTAGAACTGATCTACGCCGTCAACGTACTGTCCGATCGTAATTCCGGAGTAGTCATTACCTTTCTGAACCGCAGTCATGTATTTTGCGGGCACCTGCTTTCTGCATAGTCCGGAGGCCCACGAAGCATCTGCTTTTGCGCTTCCGTCTGCGTAGCCGATTACATAGCCCGCCTTGGCGAGAACGTTAAGCCCCTTCCACCAGTTACCGTCGGTCCTGCTTTGGGTTGAATCTTGGCCAAAGCTTGGATTAGCTATTAGAGCCGCTGAGAAGGCAAGAAGAAACGAACGCCGGTCCATTAAATCACCGCCATTTCCACGTGCTTTGCGAACGGGCAAGGCTTGCCGTTCAGGTGGTCCTCGAACTCCTTGCGGAACTTCTTCACAAAGCCCAGCGTGGGCATGGCGGCCGCATCGCCCAGCGGGCAGAAAGTGCGGCCCAGCATGTTTTCGGCCAGGTATTGAATATTATCGATATCCTTGGCCACGCCAAATCCTGCGTGAAATCGGGTCAGCGACTTCTTCAGCCAGTCCGTTCCCTCGCGGCAGGGAATGCACCAGCCGCAACTCTCGTGCTGATAAAAACTGATGGTCCGCAGCGCGAACTCCACGATGCAGGTCTGGTCGTCGAGCACCACAACGCCGCCCGAGCCCAGCATTGAACCGGCCTTGCCCACCTGGTCGAAGTCCATGCCCAGGTTCTCAATCTCTTCCGGCAGCAGCACCGGCGTTGAGGAGCCGCCGGGAACCACGGCCTTCAGCGCGCGCCCGCCGCGGATGCCGCCGGCCACTTCGTAGATCATCTTCTTCAGGTTGTAGCCCATGGGCAGCTCGTACACGCCGGGCCGCTCCACGTGGCCGCTAATTCCGAACAAACGCGTGCCGCCGTTGCGCGGCGAACCCACCGCCGCAAAAGCCTCAGAGCCCATCGCGATCACGTGCGGAACCGTGGCGATGGTCTCAGCGTTGTTGATGACCGTGGGACCGCCATAGAGGCCGACGACAGCAGGGAACGGGGGCTTGATGCGCGGCACGCCCCGCTTGCCTTCCAGAGACTCCATCAGCGCCGACTCTTCGCCCACTTCATAGGCGCCCGCGCCGGTCTGGACGATCACCTGAAACTCGGTATCCGAGCCGAAGATGTTCTTGCCCAGAAAGCCTTTTGCGTAGGCATCGGCAACGGCCTTCTCCATGATCTCGATGAGGTACCGGTACTCGCCGCGCAGGTAGATGAAGCCCAGCTTGGAGCCAATGGCCAGGCCGGCGATGATTGTCCCTTCGATGACCGCGTGGGGGTCATGTAAAAAGATAAGATGATCCTTGCAGGTTCCGGGCTCGCTCTCGTCGCCGTTCACCAGCACATATTTGGGCTTGGCCGAGGTCTTGGGCACAAACGACCACTTGAGTCCCGTGGGAAAACCCGCGCCGCCGCGCCCGCGCAGGTTGCTGGCCTTCATCTCGTTGATGATCCACTCCGGGCCTTGCGCCAGGCATTTTTTCGCGGACACATAGCCGCCGAGTTCGAGATAGCGATCGATCTTTGCCGCGCCTTTTCCAAAGCGGCTGGTGACGATCTTGACCTCATCGGGATGGGAGACCAGCCTAGGCATGGGAGACCTTCTTTTCTGCCTTAGCCTTGCCGCGATAGCCGGCCAGAATGCCGTTGACCAGCTCGGGCTTGAGCTCGTCGTGGAAGTCGTAGTTCACCTGGATGGCCGGCGCCCAGCAGCAGGCCCCGATGCACTCCACCTCTTCGAGCGAGAACAGGCCGTCAGGCGTTGTGCCTTTGGGTCCGATGCCCAGCTCCTCCTGGAAGCGATCGTAGAGTTCATACGCTCCGCGCAGCATGCAGCTGATGTTGGTACAGACCTGCACGTTGTACTTGCCCACCGGCTTGAAGCGCAGCATGGAGTAGTATGTGGCCACATTGCGTACATCCAACTCGGTGATGCCGATACGTTCGGCCACTTCGGAGATGACCGCGTCGGAGAGATAGCCGATCTCGTCCTGCGCGTAGAGCAGCATGGGAACCAGCGCCGAGCGGCGCAAGGGGTACTTCAAAACCAGCGCGTCGAAGCGCGCGGCCAGCTTGGGCGAAAACAGGGTCATGGTCTCCGTACTCGTCTCCTTGGGACTCATCGCGGCAGCTCCGTTAACTTCATTAGGTCCCGCGCCCATGCTTCGGCTGCCATATCCATCTCTTCCTCGCCCGAGGCCCTGTGCAATCGGCCGTTCTGGGTCAACTCAAGCACTCCACTCCGTCCATCCTCGCACTGCCAGCTCACCTTCGCGCCCGTGCGCCGCAAATCCAGCCAGCTTTCATCGCAGCGGACCAGAATCCTGTCTTCGCTCAACTCTACCGTCGCCTGCCGGTTGCCGCTCAGCCCGTGAAGCGCTGTATAGCTGCGGAGCAGGGAAGCCAGCGATATCCACAATTCACTCCAAAGCGCATCCAGAGAATGCGGCGGAGCCGTCAACGGTCAATCTCTCCCAGCACAATATCGATGGACCCGATAACCGCAACCACATCGGCCAGCATCCGCCCTTTGCACATGGTTTCCAGCGCCTGCAGCGTGGCAAACGAGGGATAGCGCATATGCACCCGGTAGGGTTTGGCGGTGCCGTCTGAAACTACGTAGTAGCCCGTCGGTCCGTGGCCAGATTCCACGCCCTGATATACTTCGCCGGCCGGCACCGCAAAGCCTTCAGTGACGATCTTGAAGTGATGAATCAGCGCCTCCATCTGGGTCTTCATCTTCTCCCGGTCGGGCAGCACAATCTTCGGCGCGTCGGCTTTAACCGGTCCCTCAGGCATGCCGTCCAGCGCCTGCTGGATGATCTTGATGCTCTCGCGCATCTCGTCCAAACGAACCAGATAGCGCGCCCAGCAATCGCCGTCCGTCAGTACCGGAACCTTGAACTGGAACTTCTCATAGCCGGAGTAAGGAATATCGCGGCGCAGGTCGAAGTCAACGCCCGAGGCGCGCAGCGGCGGTCCGCTCACGCCCAGCGCAATCGCGTCCGCTGCCGAGATGGTGCCCACGCCCTGCAGCCGGTTCTTGAAGATGGGATTGCCGGTAAGCAGGTTGGAATACTCGTCGATCTTTTCCGGAAGGATGCTGATGAAGCCCTGCACCCGGTCGAAGAAGTCCAGCGGCGGTTCCATGGAGACGCCACCGATGCGGAAGTAGCTGGTCATCATCCGCTGCCCGGCCACGGCCTCAAACAGGCGCAGGATATCCTCGCGCTCGCGGAATGTATAGAGGAAGACGGTGAGGGCGCCGATGTCCATGGCGTGCGTGCCCAGCCAGATCAAGTGGGAATTCAGGCGGCTCAACTCGGCCAGAAGAACCCGGATCCACTGCGCTCTCTCGGGAATCTCCAGGGCGAGGAGCTTTTCCACGGCCAGGCAATAACACAGGTTGTTTGACAGCGGATCAAGGTAGTTGATGCGGTCGGTCAGCGGCACCACCTGCTGGTAGAACTTGGCCTCGCAGGTTTTTTCAATTCCGGTGTGCAGATAGCCGATCTCCGGGTAGACCCGGACGACGATCTCCCCGTCAATCTCCAGCACCAGGCGCAGCACACCGTGGGTCGCAGGGTGCTGCGGTCCCATGTTGATGACCATGTGCTGGTCTTTGGCGCCTTCTGCCGGTTCGAGGACGGGCATTCCCGCGGGATTGCTCATTTATCTGTACCCCTCCACCGGATAGTCTTTGCGCAACGGATGTCCCACCCAATCGTCGGGCATCAGGATGCGGCGCAGGTTGGGATGACCTTCAAAGCGGATGCCGAACAGGTCAAAGACCTCGCGCTCGTAATAGTTGGCCGAGGGCCAGACCGCCGTGATCGACTCCACGGACGGTTCCGCAGCATCCAGCATCACCCGCAGCCGGATGTGTTCCTTGAATCCGTGCGAAAGAATGTGGTAGCTCAACTGGAAGCGCGGCGCGGAGGGGAACCAGTCGACCGCGGTCATGTCCTCGAAAAAGTTATAGCCCGCTGCCTGCACAGCCGCAGCAGCGGCGCGAATCTCCTCGGCCGCAATGGTCAGCGTCAGCTCGCTGCGATCCCATTTGGCGTCGGTCAGCGCCTGCGGATTCCAGGCCAGGATGGCTTTCACGGCCGGGTGCTCGGGAAGGCCCTCGATCACGGCCGCTTTGCCTGTGAGTGTGTTGTTCATCCTAGAGATCCGCCTTGTCCCGGCTCCAGTTCAGGATGCCTTTGCGCACAATATAGTAGAGTCCGACTCCTACAAAGCCCAGATAGACCAGCATCTCCCAGAATCCGAAGAGCCGGGAACCGGTGATCCGGGGCAGTTGGCGGTAGACCACCGCCCAGGGCATCATGAAGACCGTTTCCACGTCGAACAGGATGAACAGTACGGCGACCAGGTAAAAGCGCACGCTGAACCGATGGCGCGCATCGCCCACTGCTACGATGCCGCACTCGTAGGCAGCTAGCTTGGTTGCGGTGTTGCGATGCCGGCCGACAAACCAGGAAGCCACCACCATCCCCACGCCGAGCAGGAGCGCAGCCAGAATCTGCATCAACAGCGGGAGATACTGCCAGTAATAGGGGATCATCGCTGCCCATTCCGGAAAAATGTCCAGTAAAATTGCGCCCTGCACGCCCCGCCTTGGGCTCTGATCAAACAGGATGCTTGTTTGAGATTAGGTATTCAGCCTCATCCCGTCAAGGCTGATCTGGAGGCCGCATTGCACCGGGCCGGCTGCAGACAGACTCTTGATGAAAATCGGCTCCTGAATGCCGCCCACCCACCTTTGCAGATTTTTTCGATGCCTTGTGCAAAGCTTGTTTCATATCTCCCATGCAGGCTGGCAAATATTGGTATATCCGGGGCAACGGTGCGTCATCTGTGCGCCACATCACAAGAATTCCCATTCTGGCACACGATAATCTCACTGTTCCGTTGTCGGAAACAGTACGTTCGTCATCTGAAAAGATGCCCATTGGGGCCGAAGAATTAGGTGAGGATAAACGCCATGGCTGCTTCTACGACATCTTGCTTTCCTGTTCCGGCCTCGACGCGTGCTGTTTCCGCGTCCTCTGTTCTTCGTAAACGCCGCCGCCGCATCACCCCCCAGGCGGGACGCGCCCTCGAAATTCTGGGCCACTCCATCGAATACCTCACAGACGAGTTTGTGTACCGGGGCGGGTCGTTTTCCGCCAGCAACTCTCAGCTTGAAGCTGTGCAGTTGCTCATGGCGCTCAACCGGCAAATCTATTTCGAGTGCCCTGAAGTACCTACCTTTGGCGAGCGCTGCCAGGCCTTTCTGGGCTTGCATGCAGCCTAGCCCTCAACGGCGGGTATATATAGGTAGTCTCTGATCGACAGTGGACTCCAGCGAGGCTTCGGGCGAATAGCTGTCCGCGGACTACTGTCCCAGGGTCAGAACCGCAAGCAGCAGTAGCCAGGCCATGCTCATGGTGTGCCAGTACCACGCGGTTGCATCCACGGCAATCTGCCTGTATTCCACGCGCTTCAGCCAGCCCAGCGCGCACAGGCACAGGATCAGGGCAAAGACACCGAGCAGCAGATGGGCGGAATGCAGGCCGGTAATGACATAGAAAAAGTAGCTGGCCGGCGTCGACCACCGATCGAAGGCAAAGCCCTGCGCGGTCAACTGCTCCCAGGCCAAAGCCTGTCCGGCCAGAAACAGGCTGCCGAGCAGTAGCGTGGCACCCACCCAGGGCAGGGTACGCCGCAGCGCCGGCCGGCCCAGCCCCAGCCATTCTTCCAGCACGTCGATTTCCCAAAAGATGCGCCTCCGTGCGCATTCCATGGTCAGGCCGCTCAGCAGCAGCACCGCGGTATTCAGGTAGAGAATGGGCGGCAGCAGCACGGGATGCCAGTCGCCGATCAGCTCATGATTCCGCGGGTCCATGCGCAGGCCCGCCTGGCGCGCAATGAAGAACAGCACCAGCACGGCAAAAAACATCATGTCGGCCGCCAAGGCGGAAAATACGAAAAACCGGATGCGGTGGAGGAACTCGTACGGCTCCCGCCGCTCATTGTTCCCGTCGTCGCCTCCCCCGCCGCCTCCACCGGTTGGCCGGCGAGTCACAGGGGGTTTGCCGCCGATTCCCGGCTCTTTCCGCTCCGTTTCCGCTGGGGAGTGCGTAAAGGTGGACGGCATGGGCGCCTCTGTGAGACACAGATTACTCTCACATTGATTCGGACGCATCCAGATTCGGAAGGGTGACGCCGGAAAACCGAAAATTCATCTACTTCCGTTCCGCAGATGCTTTTCAGCCTATCCGCTCATTTTGCGCGCGCGGCCTGCACGGCCTCAACAAAGAGCCGGTGCACCCGCCGATCTGAGGAGAGTTCGGGATGAAAGGTAGCAGCCATGACCGCGCCCTGCCGCACCAGCACCGGAGAACCATCGCGCTCGGCCAGTACCTCAACGCCAGGGCCGGTGGCGACGATGCGCGGAGCGCGAATGAAAACCATCTCCAGCGGTCCGCCGGCCAACGCGGTCTCCGCGGTCAGGATGGTGGAGTCGATCTGGCGGCCGTAGGCATTGCGCTCGACGACTGCATCCAGCACTCCCAGGGAGCGTTGCGGTGGATTGAGAACCTCGCGCGCCAGCAGAATCGCTCCGGCGCAGGTGCCGAAGACCGGCTTGCGGCCGCAGTACTCCTGCAAAGCCTCAAAAAAAAGGTGTTTTTCCAGAAACCGGAGAATCGTGGTCGATTCGCCGCCTGGCAAAATCAGCCCATCCAGCCCGACGAGCTGTTCCGGCTTGCGCACTTCGACCGGTTTAGCCCCAGCCTCGGTCAGAGCCGCGGAATGGCTGGCATAGTTGCCCTGAATCGCCAGAACGCCGATGCGCGGAAGTATGTGTCCCCTGGTCAAACCTGTTCCCCTGAAGTGTTCTGATGGCTGAAAGGCTCTAACTCGAATCCTTCAAAATCTTACCCGGTCGGCATTATGCAACTGCAGCCGCGACATTGCCCGTCGGCTCATGGCTTACGGCTCTTTCGCCGGGCGTCGGCTCTGGCCCAGTATTGAAACTCATCGGCGTAGAGTTCTCCGTTGAGATCAGCTACGCGTTGCTGCATGCGTGCCTGCCCATCGGCAATGGCCTGGTTATAAATCGCTGGTCCAACCTCTTCCAGGAAGAAGTTGAGCAGCATGCCCGCAGGCAGGTCGCCAATAGGCTCGGGCATGTTCTCTTCGAAATAACGTTTGATCGAAGCAATCCCGGCGGCCCGTGATTGCTTCGATATTTCAATGTTCATGATTGCGTAGGACTCCTGCGAATGAGCTTACACGCCACATGGAAAACAATCGCAGGTTCCAAGGCGATGAACGTCATGCGAGCGAACAGCGAGCGTCTGCCCCACCGCAGGTGGTTACCAACCTCTCGTCTGCAACAACTGCGACTCATCGAGCCCGGCAGCGGCCACGCCCTTCATGGTTCCGGTCACCTGTTCGGAGACCTCGGCCAGAATCTTCGGGTCGTTGAAGTGCGTGGTGGCGATCACGATGGCCTTGGCGCGGCTCATGGCTTCCTCGCGCTCCTTGGGATCGTTCTCGACATCCAGAGGCGTGGCGCGTTCCTTCATGAAGATACCCGAACCCACAAAGATGGCCTCGGCGCCCAGTTGCATCATCAAAGCGGCGTCTGCCGGGGTGGCAATGCCGCCTGCGGAGAAGTTGGGAACCGGCAGCTTGCCGGTCTGGGCCACCAACCGGATCAGTTCGTACGGCGCCTGGTGGTCTTTGGCAGCCTTATAGAGTTCCTGCTCGCTGAGTACGGTCAGTTCCCGCATCTCGCGAATGATCTGCCGCATGTGCTGCACGGCGTGGACCACGTCGCCGGTGCCTGCCTCGCCCTTGGTGCGGATCATGGCCGCGCCTTCGGCAATGCGCCTGAGGGCCTCGCCCAGATTGCGCGCGCCGCATACAAATGGCGTTGTAAAAGCATGTTTGTCGATATGATGCGCCTCGTCGGCGGGAGTCAGAACTTCGCTCTCGTCGATGAAATCCACGCCCAACTCCTGCAGGATCTGCGCCTCGGCAAAGTGGCCGATGCGGGCCTTGGCCATCACCGGGATTGAAACCGCCTGAATGATCTGCTTGATCAGGCTTGGCTTGGCCATGCGGGCCACGCCGCCCTCGGCGCGGATCATGGCCGGCACGCGTTCCAGGGCCATTACGGAAGTAGCGCCGGCCTCTTCGGCAATGCGCGCCTGTTCCACGTTCATCACGTCCATGATGACGCCGCCCTTGAGCATCTCTGCCAGGCCAATCTTCAGGCGCAGGCTGGTGCCGGTAAAACTCTTGTTTTCATTCTGATCTTGCATTCTCTTCAACCTCGATTCGAGGCGGCCTCCGGTTAGCTGTGGGCTGGGAAACCGCGATGTACTAGCACTTTCAAGTGTAGCAGCGATAGAGATGACAGGTTGCGCATCCTGCGGAACGGCCAGGTCGACCGCTTCAACGGCGCATGCACGGCTGCGAGGTCTTAACTTGTGGGCAAGGCCGGGAGAATGCGGTTGGCCAAGCACGCGAATAAGCAGCGATTTTTAGAGTGAAAAACGGCATTTTGAGGCAAATAAGGGGCCTTTCCTGGCTAAAAACGGGCCAAAATCGAGGGTTTGGAGTTACTAGTGTGCTAACAGGTTAAAATTACATGTTGTTGATTACAGATATGTTAAAAGAGGAGATGGGATGAAAAAGTGGGTGAAAATGTGAAAATGGGGGGTGGTACCTGTTTTTTAACCCATTTCCGGCGTCTGAAACACACTCCATTGCCTCTCCAGTATGCGTCAACTGAAAGTAATTATCTGCAAATGGACTTGAACGGGGCGGGCCGAAAGACGGCTCATCGGCGTGGCAGGGTTCGAGTCGGTGGAGGGGATGCGGCGGTGGGGGATCGGGGTTCGTGGTTTCCCACCCTTTCCGCAGAAAGAAGCGGAAAGGATGGGGCACGGGGCAAATCTGGCTCTTTTCCGGCAGGCGGCGAGCGCAGCCGCCTCAGGCATTTCCATTAGCTCTTTCCAATACTTTCTGACCGCTTCTGGTCACATTTCTGCATAGTTCCTAAGCACATGGCTACTGCACACCCATTGCCGGCTCCGGCACCCGGGCAACTGCGCGAGACAAACAGGCCGGAAGCAGCGGCGGGCAATGCGACCACCGCCGAACAGGCCCTGGTGGCTTCGCCGGCGCCGCGCGAAGAGAGCGAACTCATTGCGCTCAACCCGTCGGTGGCGCGCCTACCGGTGGAACTGGACGTTACGATCCCGGTCCGGGAGTTTCGCGTGCGCACCCTGCTGGCTCTGGAACCGGGCCAGTTGATCGAGTCGCAATGGGGCAACGGAGACGATGTGCCTCTGGCCTCCGGAGACGTGCAACTGGCCTGGAGCGAGTTTGAGGTGGTCGATACGCAGCTGGCGGTACGGCTTACGCGGCTGGTTTGAGCCGTCCGGATATTTGCATTCACTACCTGAGACAGAAGAAAGGCCGGGGAATGAACCAGGAAGAAAAGCAGAGAGCAGCGCTCAACACTCCGCGGCCCGGCGGGCTGACCGGCTGGCTGCTGGGCAGGCTGCGCGTGGCGCGCCGCCCGCCGCCGCGGCTGGAGCTGCTGGAACGCATCGCACTGGCTCCCCGGCAGTCGCTGGCCCTGGTCGAGGCCGAGGGCCGCCGCTTCCTGGTGGCGACTTCTGCCGAGGGTGGGCCGGCTTTCTATGCTCTCGACGAAGGGGCGCGAACAGCCGGCTTCAATCCTGCCGCCGCGCGTCCGGCATCGGTACGCTCCCCGAGGGTCTCATGGTAGCCGCGGCGCTGGCCTTTGCTGCGCCGGCTTCCGTGCCCTTGCTGCCCGATCTCAGCACCCGCCTGCACGCCTCGGACTCGACCCCCTGGACGATTCTCTTTGTCCTCACCCTGATCACCCTGTTGCCCGCGATTCTGATGTGCATGACCCCGCTGGTGCGCCTGCTGGTGGTCTTTCACTTTCTGCGCCAGGCGCTGGGTACCCAGACCGCACCTTCCAATCCCACGCTGATGGGCCTGGCCCTGATGATGACCTGGTTTCTGATGACGCCGGTGCTCAACCAGGTGGACCAGCAGGCCGTGGAGCCTTACCGCGCCGGCCAGGTTACAGGCATGGAGGCCATCGACCGCGGCGCGCAGCCGGTGAAGCACTTCCTGCTGCGCTACGCACGCGAGAAGGACCTGGCCCTGTTTACAGCCGCGGGACAGATTCCCCGGCCCAACAAACCCGACGACCTGCCGATGCAGGTGGTGATTCCGGCCTACATCCTCTCCGAGCTCAAGGCCGGCTTTGCGATTGGCGCGGTGCTCTATCTTCCGTTCCTGCTCATCGACATGGTTACCGCTTCGATCACCACCTCGATCGGCATGTTCCAGTTGCCGCCGGTCGTGGTTTCGACGCCGTTGAAGATTTTGCTGTTTGTGATGGTGGACGGCTGGAACCTGCTGGCCGGTTCGCTGTTGAAGAGTTTCTGAGGGGATTCACATGACGCCCGACATGGTTGCCGAACTGCTGCGCCAACTGATGAAGGAGGCCATGATTCTGGCCGCGCCACTGCTGATTGCCGCGGCCCTTTTGAGTTTTGTCCTGAGCCTGGTGCAGACCCTGACCAGCCTGCAGGAGCAGTCGCTGACCAGCGTTCCCAGGCTGGGCGCGATCGCCATGATTCTGTTGGTCGGCATGCCCTGGTTCCTGGGCCGCCTGGCGGCCTATACCCGGTTGCTGCTGACCGATTTCCATCGTTACCTGGGCTGAAGGCAGCTATCAGCCTCCAGCTTCGAGCTGGATTTGGGAGATGCACCAGGTTGTTTGAGAAGAAGATACGTTCGCCGCAGTGCACGGGTTCACGACGAGCTGTTCACGGATGCGAAGGATAAGCGGCAAAAAGCTAGTGGCTGGAAGCTTGCAGCTCGAAGCTGGTAAAGGAAGACGCCTATGCAGCACGGAAGCCAGTTGGAGTGGACGAGCTTTTTGAGCGCCATGACCCTGGTCCTGGTGCGGGTGAGCGGGATGGTGGCCTTTGCCCCATTCTTCTCCTCGAACGCGCTGCCCATGCGTGTCAAGGCGGTCCTAGTGGGGGTTGTGGCGTACCTGCTGGCTCCGCTGGTAGCGGCGTTGCCCCATGCGCAGGCCGCGCTCAGCTTCTCCGCCCTGCTGGGCGAGCTCTCCGTGGGGCTGGTCTACGGCCTGACGCTGGCCCTGCTCAACGAGATGCTGCTGTTTGCCGGCCAGATAGCCGGGATGCAGTTCAGCTTCTCACTGGTCAATCTGATGGACCCCGCCTCGGCCATCCAGACGCCGCTGCTCGGCGAGTTGTTTCAACTGATGGGGACACTGGTGGTGCTTGGGGCCGGCCTGGACCGGATTCTTCTGGCCTCGATGGTGCGCAGCTTCCACGCGGCGCCGCTGGGTTGCTACGCGCTGGCTCCGGCCACGGCGCTGGGCATTGTGCGGGCCGCCGGGGGTATCTTTCTGGCCGCCGTGGAACTGGCTGCGCCGGTGCTGGCCGCCACCATGCTGGTTGAGATCGCCGTGGCGCTGCTGGGCAAACTCAGTCCGCAGTTGCCGGTGATGAACCTGACCGTTCCGCTCAAGACTCTGACCGGCTTTGCCTTGCTGATCGGCTCGCTGGCCCTGTGGCCGCGCTTCATTGAGGCCCGCTTTGCGGGCCTGCTGGACCTGGCCGAGCGGCTGATCGCCGTGCCCGGCGCCGGACCTGTCCTCGGACTGGGAGGATAGCCGATGCCCGGAGAGCGCACCGAACAGGCAACCCAGCATCGCCGCGAGCAGGCGCGCAAGGAAGGCGACATCCTGCACAGCCGCGAGCTATCTGCGGCCGCCGGAACCCTGGCCGGGGTCATGGTTCTGGGGGCGCTGGGCAGCCACATTCTGGTCGCCTGGCGGGCAACCTTCGCCGCCTTTCTCGCGCTCGGGGCGCCGGCCCGCTGGGAGCCTACCGAGATTGAGCCCACGCTCTATGCCGTGCGCCGGCTGGCGCTTGCCGTGCTGGGGCCGCCGGGCGCGGTCATGGCGGCAGTGGCGGCGGCGGCGCTCGGAGTGGGCGTGATGCAGACCGGCGGGGTCAACTTCTATGCCGGGGCGATCGGCTTCAAGCCGGACCGCATCAATCCCGTGTCGAACATCAAGAACCTGTTCAGCCTGCGCGCCGCGGCGCGGCTGGCCAAGTCGCTGATTCCCGCCAGCCTGCTGGCGGTCTTTGCCGTGCAGCGCATCGCCCGGCAGTTGTCCCTGCCGCCGTTTTCAACCGAGCGGCTGGAACTGCTCGGCTCCGACGTCTACGGACTCCTGCTGGCGGCCGCCTGGCTGCTCTTCGGCTGGTCGGCCATCGACTACCTGGTGGAATGGCAGAGCCGAGAATCGCGGCTGAAGATGAGCAAGCAGGATATGCGCGAGGAGATGAAGCAGACCGAGGGCAATCCCCAGATTCGCGGCCGCATCCGCAACCTGCAGCGCCAGATGCGCCGGCGCCGGGTCAAGAACGACGTCTCCCGCGCCGCCGTGGTGCTGGTCAACCCCACGCACTATGCCGTGGCCCTGGGCTTCGACTTCACCACCATGGAAGCGCCGAAGGTGATGGCCAAGGGCCGCAACCTGCTGGCAGAGGAGATCAAGGCCGAGGCCCGCTGGGCCGGCGTGCCGATCATCGAGAACCCGCCGCTGGCGCGTTCTCTCTACCGCTCGGTCGAGGTGGGCCAGGCGATTCCCGTCGATCTCTACGCTGCCGTGGCCGCCATTCTGGCCTATCTCTATCGCCAGCGGGTGGAGACCGAATTGCGGGAGCGCCGCGCCCGCGAAACCGCCGAGCGCGCCCGGGCGCAGGCTCAGGCGGCGGCCGAATCGCGGCGTCCCGGCACGGCCGCTCCACCGATCAACGGAGGTTCCCGATGAGCACCACTGCCCTGGCGGCAGGCTCGCTGCCTGCCCAATCCATCTGGCACCGGCTGCGCGAATACGTGCTGCCGCTGGCCTCGATCAGCGTGATCTTCGTCATGCTGGTGCCGCTGCCGGCTGCAGCCCTGGATTTTCTGCTGGCGCTCTCGATGGCCGCCTCCATCATCGTCTTCCTCTCCGCGGTACAGATCCGCCGCGCGGTCGAGCTCTCGGTCTTTCCCACGCTGCTGCTGCTGCTGACCCTGTTCCGGCTGGCCCTGAACATTGCCTCCAGCCGCCGCATCCTGCTGCATGGGCAGGAGGGAACGGCCGCAGCCGGCAAGGTCATCGAAGCCTTCGGCCAGTTTGTGGTGGGCGGCAACTACGTGGTCGGCTTTGTGCTGTTCCTGGCCCTGATCGCCATTCAATTCCTGGTGGTCTCGCACGGGGCCGTCCGCACCGCCGAGGTCACCGCCCGCTTTACACTCGATGCGCTGCCCGGCAAGCAGATGGCCATCGACGCCGACATGAACGCCGGCCTGATCGACGAGGCCGAGGCCCGGCGCCGCCGCCAGGGCATTGCCCGCGAGGCGGAGTTCTACGGCGCCATGGACGGCGCGGCCCGCTTCAACCAGCGCGATTCGCTGGCCACGATTCTTATCACCGGCATCAATATCATCGCCGGCCTGCTGATTGGCACATTGCAGCAGGGCATTCAGCTTTCTGAAGCAGCGCGTACCTATACTGTGCTGACAGTGGGCGATGGCCTGGTCACCCTGATCCCCTCGCTGCTGGTATCGGTAGCCGGGGGCATCACGCTGACACGCGCCAACTCGGCGGGATTGCTGGGCGGCGAGATCCGCCAGCAGTTGCTGGCTAAGCCGGCCACGCTTTACCTGGCCAGCCTGGTCTCGGCGGCCATGTGCCTGATCCCCGGGCTGCCCAAGATAGCGTTTCTCTCTGTTGCCGCCGGCCTTTACTGGGCTGGGCGCCGCGTCTCCACTAGTGCTGTGGCAGCAGCGCCGGCCGAACTCGCGCCCGGCGAGAAGAAGGCCGAGCAGGGGCCGGGCTCCGACCTGGCCCAGTTGCTGCGCCTGGAAGAGCTGACCCTCGAGATCGGCTTCCAGTTGATTCCTCTGGTGGACGAAAAACAGGGCGGCCAGCTGTTGAGCCGGGTCCGCTCGCTGCGCCGCCACCTGTCTTCCGAGATGGGCTTTCTGGTGCCGCCGGTGCACATCTCCGACAATCTGCGCCTCCGTCCCCGCGAATACCTGTTTTCGTTGCGCGGCATTGAGATCGGCCGCTGGCAGACCGAGGGGCAGCATCTGCTGGCGGTTTCCGGCGACCCCGGCCGCCGTCCCCTGGCCGGCAAGGAAGCGCGCGAGCCGGCCTTTGGCGTGCCCGCCATCTGGATCGCGCCTGCACTGGAAGACCAGGCCATCGCCGCCGGCTATTCGGTGGTCGATGCGGTCACGGTCATCACCACCCACCTGGGCGAGCTTATCAGGCAGCACGCTTACGAACTGCTGGGCCGGGCAGAGACCAAACGCCTGCTCGACTCGCTTAATGACAGCCATCCCAAGCTGATGGAGGAACTGGTACCCAAGCTGCTGACCCTGGGCGAGGTGGGCCGGGTTCTCGAGCAGTTGCTGCGCGAGCGCGTGACCATCCGCGACCTGGGCGCCATCCTCGAAGCACTGCTCGAGACCGCGCCGATGAACAAGAACCTGGTGGCCCTGGTCGAAGCCGCGCGGCAGGCGCTGGGGCGGCGGCTGATTCGTCCCCTGCTCGACGCGGAGGGACAGTTGCCGATCCTCCTGCTGGACCCGGCGCTCGAAGAGGAGATCCTCACCACCCTGTCGCCGGAGTCCGGGCAGCGGATGCTGGCCTCTGCCGCAACGCCGGGGACGCCGCTGGTCCGGCGTCTCACCGATTCTTTGAGGCAACTTATCGGCGCCACCTCCGCTGCGGCCATTCCCGTGCTTCTTTGTCCCAGTCCGGCGCGCTATCACGTCAAGCGCTGGCTGGAGCCGGTTCTGCCTCGGCTGGCAGTGGTTGCCGCCGCGGAGATTCCTCCCGAAACCCGTTTGCGCCCGGTGGGAACGGTGCGCTGAGGACCTGGGCGGAGCGAATTTGAGAACGTGAGCAGGCAGGGCAAGAGAAGAAAAACAGCTGCAGGGTCGGATACGAGCGACTTTCAAGGGTTCGGTGAAGGGGCGGGATGGGGATGGAAGCGATGGCCACGGCAGGGAACCAGAGAGGAATGCGCAGGGGCATGGCCGGAGGTGGGTATCCGCCCGCCGCGGCGGCAGGCCCGATGCTTACAGGCGAGCAGGAGCGGATATTGCTCGAGCATCTGCCGATTGTTCGTTTTTTAGCCCGTCGCATCCATGAGCGGCTGCCTCAGCATGTGGATATCGAGGACCTGGTCTCGGCCGGGGTGGTGGGGCTGATGGATGCCTTCTCCAAGTTTGACTCGACCAAGAATGTGCAGTTTCGCAGCTATGCGCAGTTCCGCATCCGCGGCGCCATTCTGGACAGCCTGCGGACCCTGGACTGGAGTCCGCGCGAGCTGCGCCGCAAGGGCCGTGCGGTCGAGGAGGCCATCCGGGCGTTGACGGCGCGGTTGGGCCATGCGCCGAACGAGGCCGAGGTCGCCGAAGAGATGGCGCTGGGCCTTGATGACTACCAGCAATTGCTGGGCGATCTAAAGGGTCTGGAGATCGGCACGCTGCACATGGAGCGCAACGAGGACTCGGGCGAGGAAGAGCTGGCCTATGTGCCCGGCCGTCCCGAGGAGGACCCGCTGTTCTGCTGCCTCAGGGGAGAGCTGGAAGAACGGCTTGCCGACGCGATTGCCCATCTGCCCGACCGGGAGCGTCTGGTGATGAGCCTTTACTACTACGAAGAGATGACCATGCGCGAGATCGGCCTGGCGCTGGGAGTGGTCGAGTCGAGGGTCTCGCAGGTCCACGCCTCGGCGGTCGCGCATCTGCGCAGCGCGCTGCGCGACCTGGCCGAGAGCGGCACCATGGACCGCGGACGGACGCGCAAAACCCCGGAGCGGGCGCGGCGCTGAGTGGATTGGGCTGGGGAAATTCCGGAAGCAGGATGGATAGCAGAATTAGCGGGTAAGCAAAGATGCAGAGCAGCGGAAGAGGCGGTAATCCATGATGGAAAAGACCCTCAAGCAGGATGAGATCGACGCCCTCTTTCAGGCTGCCCGTTCCTCGGCGCCCGAGGCCGAGCGCGCCGAAGTGCGGGCCCGTGTGGTGCCCTACAACTTCTCCTCGGCCGGCCAGATCTCAACCGAACAGTTGCGCGCCATCAGCATGTTGAACGACCTATTTGCCCGCAACCTGACCCACAACCTGGCCGCCTGGCTGCGCAGCCGCTTTCAGGTCAACCTGGTTTCCGCCGAGCAGATCCAGTTCAATGAATTCCTGCTGCGCATTCCCGAGATCAGCTACGTGGCCTCGGTGCGCCTGGAACCGCTCGGAGCCCTCTCGGTGCTGCAGCTGGATCTGGGATTGGCGCCGCCGATCATCGATCTGCTGCTGGGCGGCGAGGGCAAGGACGGTCCCTTGCGCGAGCTCACCGACATCGAGGAATCCATTCTGGGCAGTGTGGTCGAGATCATCTGCCGCGAGCTGACCGCGGCCTGGCAGCCGGTGGGACTGAGCTTCAACTTCGAGCGCCGCCAGATGCAAACCCAGGTGGCTCGTATCATGTCGGTCACGGAAAAAACCCTCTGCCTGAGCTTCGAGATTCGCATGCCGCACAGCTCGGGGTTGCTCAACCTGGCCTTTCCGGCTGTCGTGGCCAACACCATCCTGCGCCGCCTGACCACGGACTGGGGACGGCGCCGCCGCCATGCCGGGGAGACCCGGGCGCGGATGGAAGCCGCAGCGCGCCGCATCCGCTTTGGCGGTTCCCTGCAGTTGCCCACGGTGCGCCTGCCGGCCAGCGTCCTTGAAAATCTGGAACCGGGTACCTTGCTCCGCCTGGACCTGCCCGCCAATACAACCCCAATCTGGCGGGTGGGCGGCCAAACCGTTGCCCCGGCGCAGGTCATCCGCCAGGGACATCACCGCGGAGCCCGCATGGAGCGCCAGACAAGCGAGATGGAAGCATGAAAACCTATATAGAGTGCTGGAGCAGCGTTGCCGCGGCCCTGTTTTCACAGGCCTTGGCAGGAGAGCCCGAACTTTCCGAGTCGCCGCCAAAGCCGATGGCGGCTGGTTCGTTCAGCTTTGCCGCCACCCTCTCCGGAGACCTGGAGGGCCGTTTTTCTGTGGTCATCGAGAACGCTATTCTGGAGTCGCCCCTGGTGGGCGAGGGTGTGGACCAGAAGGCCGGCTGGAGCGAATTGCTGCGCGAGATTGCCGATGCCGCGGCGGGTGAACTGCTGGCCACGAGCGGGCAAACCTGCCATGTGGACAAGTTCGAGGAGACCTCCGGGGAGAGTCAGGTCTCCCGCGCCTTCCAGTTGCGCTCGGGCGAGCGCAGTTGGACGATCCTGATCCGCGACGAGGTGCGCCCATCCAGGACGGACGTGCCGCAGGAGACAGGCTCATCCACGGTGTCCGGGCCTGAGCCACCGGCTCCTTCAAACACCGGAGCCGGGCAGAGCGCGGGAGCGGCCTTGAGCCCTGGTATTGAACTGCTGCTCGATGTCGAACTCGAGGCCTCGCTGCGCTTTGGATGCCGCGAGATGCCTCTCGGCGAGATCCTCGACCTGGGGCCGGGAGACGTGGTGCAGCTGGACCGCCATGTCTCTGATCCGGTCGACCTGATTGTCGGCGACAAGATCGTGGCGCGCGGCGAGGTAGTGCTGGTCAACGGCAACTTCGGCCTGCGCATTACCGAGGTCGCCGCGCCCAGAAAGCGGCTGGAGACCATCCGATGCCTTTTCTAAGCCGCAAGTCGTCCGCGGCAGCACAAACCCGCGCCGATGCCGTCTTGCAGGAGTTTTCTGCGCCAGAGTTGCCGCTTGGCGGGGCCGCGCCTCGCCGGCAGGGACGCGCTGCGGACCGAATGCGGGCGCGGCTGTTTGAAACCTGCGCCAATCCCGGCTGCTCGTCTGGCTGGCTTCACCTCTGGCGCAGCCGTTCGACGCCGGTCTTTGAAGGCGGCTGGAACTGCTCGCCGGAATGCACCCGGATGCGGATCGAGGCCGCGCTCGGCCGCGAGAGGGACGGGCGCGGCAAGGCGCCAGAGAGCCACAGGCATCGCATTCCGCTTGGTTTGGTGATGCTGGAACAGGGCTGGATCAGCTCCGGCCAGTTGCGCCTGGCGCTGGAGGCGCAAAAGGGAGCCGGCGCTGGGCGACTGGGTCACTGGCTGGTGCGCCAGCAGGGTGTGAGCGAGCAGTTGGTGACCCGGGCATTGGGACTGCAATGGAGCTGTCCGGTGCTGCCCATCGAATTGCACGACGCCGAGGCGCTCACCGCGGTGGTGCCCCGTCTTTTTGTGGACGCCTTCGGGGCGCTTCCCTTGCGCGTGGCTGCGGGCAGAATTATCTACATGGGCTTCGAGGACCGGCTCGATCCGGTGCTGGCCCTGGCCGTCGAGCGGATGTCGGGCTTGCACGTGGAGAGCGGGCTGGTGCAGGGGTCGCTGTTCCGCGCCGCACACACCCGCATGCTGAATGCGGCCTTTCCGGCGGTAGAGCTGATCGAGGCTGCAACGGAGCCGGCGCTGGTCAACGTCCTTCAAAAATCCATTGAGCGAGTCCGGCCGGTCGAGTCCCGCCTGATCCGGGTGCATGACTGCCTGTGGCTCAGGATGTGGTTGCGTCCGCAGAACGGCCCCGTACCTGAAGCTGCTTCGGTGCAAGATCTGATCTGTTCGATCGGCGTGCAGTGAACGCGGGATCCGAACGTGCGGCGCAATCGGCCCGCTCATGAGTATCCGCTCATGAAAGGAACGGCTCAAGCATCGCACACAAGAGCCGATAGACACAGTAGCAGAGGAGCCTGGGCATGGCTGAAATTCGAGTTCTGATCGTTGACGATTCCACGGTGATGCGCAAGATTGTGGAGCGCTCTCTCCGTCAAGCGGGGCTTGACCCGCTGGTGGTGCATGAGGCCGGCAGTGGCAGCGAAGGACTGGACGTCTTGCGGGACAAGAAGGTCGACCTGATTCTTTCCGACATCAACATGCCTTCGATGGACGGGCTGGAATTTCTGCGCCAGTTGCGAGCGCAGGATCTGGCCACCGGCGTTCCCGTGGTCATGATCACCACCGAGTCCAGCGAGGAGCATGTCAAGCAGGCGATTCTCTCCGGAGCGCAGGGCTACATCCGCAAGCCGTTTACCGCGGAACAGGTCAAGGAACGGGTACTGCCGTTGGTGCATGCGGCGTAGCCGGGGAGTGCCGACGTGTTGAATGGAGTGCGTAATGCCGCCATCGCGCGATTGCGCAGGAGCGGTATCAACGAAATGGAGCCTACGATGGCGGTATCGTTGCGTGAATCGGTGCAACTGGTCTCCGATCCTCGGAACCTGGATGCGAGCGTGGAAGAGGTCTTTCATTTGATGCTGGGGGTCAACTGCCGGAGGGACTCCTCGCCGGCTGTCCAGGAGCCGGAGTCGGTCACTGCCGTGGTTGGCTTTGGCGGGCTGTTGAGCGGGGCCTGCGTCTTCAAGAGCGGCAGTTCGGCGGCCATGAAGATCGCCGCCTTTATGACCGGCATGGAGTTCTCAGAGGTCGACGACACCGTCAAGGACGGCATCGGCGAGATCTGCAATATGCTGGCCGGCGCGTGGAAGGGCAAGGTCCCCAACCTGGCCGCCAACTGCGGCCTGTCGGTTCCCGCCGTCATCACCGGCCGGGACTACAACCTCCACGTCCAGGCCCCGGAGTTTCAGTTGCACCACTCCTATCGCTGCGACGACCTGAGCTTTGCCGTAACCATCGTTTGCGACGGCCTGCAGTAGACCTGGGCTTCTGTACAGCTCCGATCAAGCCCGTCGCCACGCGCCCCAAGCCCCGTGGGGGCGCCAGGTCCCGTAGGGGGCGCCAGGTCCGTGGGGCGGCCAGGTCCGTGGGGCGTGCCAGGGTCCAGGGACTCCGGCAAGAGGCCTTCGCCGCAGGAATTGAAATTCCACTTGGAAATATGGAACTACTTTCAGGCTCTTGCTCGCTCCGCTCGCCGATTCTGATGTTGCTCTAATCCTCATCTCTCTTCTGCGGCACTCTATCTGCATCTCTTCGTGGCGGACAGAAGGAGTGGCCGATGGACAGCGGATATTATGCGGCGATGACCGGTTTGGTGGCGCGCACCCAGGCGCTGGACACGGCGGCCGCCAACCTGGCCAACGCGCAGACGCCCGGCTACCGGGCCGAGCGTGAGTTCTTCCGCTCCGCACTGATGGGTCCCGACTCCGCGGACTCGCAGCTGGGGCAGACCGTGAACAACTTCGGACTGTTGGGCGGTGACCGGCTCAGCATGGCCCAGGGAGCGCTGCAACAGACCGGCAGTCCTCTTGATCTGGCGATAGAAGGGGATGGGTTCTTCCAAATCCAGACTTCCAACGGCCTTCGCTACACCCGCGACGGCGGTTTCCACCGCGCCCGGAACGCGCAACTGGTCACGGCAGCCGGTGAACCGGTGTTATCGACGGCCGGGCAGCCGATAACCGTGCCGCCGGGCGAGGTGACGGTAGGCGCCGACGGAGTGGTTTCAGTGGCGGGCGGTGCGGTGGCCTCGGTGGGCGTCTTCACTTTTCCGTCCGGTGCTCAGCTGACCCCCGAGGGAGCCAACCGCTACGTCGCTCCGGCCGGCAGCGCACCGGTGCTATCCAAGTCAGCCGCAATCCACCAGGGAGCCATCGAGTCAGCGAACCAGGACGTCATCCAGGGATCGCTGGACCTAATCGTCATGCAGCGCCAGGCGGAGATGATGCAGAAAGCGCTCACCGTCTTCCACACCGAGTTTAACAAGATCGCGACCGAGGATCTGCCGCGGATTTAAGGGCAGGTCTCTTGTCCTGGTCGAGGAGAAAACCATGATTCGAGCCTTGTATACAGCTGCCAGCGGCATGAGCGCGCAGCAGATGAACCTGGACACCATCGCCAACAACCTGGCCAACTCTTCGACTACTGGATTTCGCCAGTTGCGCCTGGAGTTCCAGGACATGGTCTACCAGAACCTGGTGACGCCGGGCGCGGCGCAAAGCCAGTCCACGGTCTCGGCCGGCCTGCAGATCGGGCTGGGAACAAAATCGGCGGCAACCGAGGTTATCATGACCCAGGGATCGCTGAATCAGACTTCGAATCCGTTGGATGTGGCCATTGAGGGTTCCGGCTTTTTCCAGGTGCAGCGGCCGGACGGCACCATTGCCTACACGCGCGCCGGCCAGTTTCAGCTCAACAATCAGGGAACCCTGGTCACCACCGACGGCGATCCGGTGATTCCCACGATCACCATTCCCGCCAATGCGACAGCCGTGACGATCACACAGTACGGAGTGGTGAACGCGACCCTGGCAGGGCAACAGAACCCCTCGCAGCTGGGCCAGTTGCAGTTGGCCACCTTTCCCAACCCCGGCGGACTGGAGAGCAAGGGATCGAACCTGTTGCAGGCCACGCTCAGTTCCGGCGATCCGGTGCTGGGCAACCCCGGAGGGACCGAGGGGCTGGGCACATTACAGCAGGGATATCTTGAAAACTCGAATGTGGACGTGGTCACCGAATTTGTGCAGATGGTGCTGGCGCAGCGGGCCTACGAATCGAACTCGAAGGTCATCAAGGCCGCAGATGACATGTATTCCCAGGTCAATAACATGACCCATTGAAGTTGAGCAATCCAGATGCAGACTTTGCGCACAGGAGACAGGATGAGTTCAGGATGGCAGGCCGGATGGGGGTGCGTAGTGATCGCCGCAGCGGCGCTCTCGGCCCATGGCCAGGCAATGCGCGCGATCTCTGCCGGCGGGACGGATACCGCTTCACGGACTCTGCTGGCGCCGTCCGTTCCCGCTGCTGAACCGGAGCCGGTGTATGGCGAGGCAGTCCGCGAGATCGACGACCCGCATACCGGTGACCGCTGGCTGTTGCTGCGCGATACCACTCATCCGGGAGGCCCGGGCCGCCTGGTGCTGCTTGGAAGCCGGGGGAACGATGGCAGGCACGAGCGGCCTGGAGGTTCGGAGACGGCCTCTGCGCGAATGCCGCTCACGCCGGTCATTCACGCCGGCGAGCGGCTGATCGTTGAAGAAGACACCGCCGTGGTCAGTTCGCGTCTGGAGGCAGTGGCGCTGGGGCCGGCAGCCATCGGAGCTGCTTTCGAGGTGCGGTTGAAGATTGGCGGCAAATTGCTGCTGGCTGTCGCGCTGGCTCCTGGCCGTGCGGCTTTTCAGGCGGAGGCGCGGCCATGAAATCCGGACGTATTGCTGCGGTTGTCTTCTGCGTATCGGTTGCACTCCTGGGGACGGTGCCGGCGCATGGCATGGGCAAGAAGCAGAATCCGTTTGCGCCGTCCGTCAAGCCGACTCCTCCTGAGGAGGCTTTGCACGCCTACATCGAGCGGGTGAGGGCGCAGCAGGCGGCGGAGGTGAGAACGCCAGGCTCGATCTGGACCCCTGAGGGACGGCTGGTGCGTCTGGGCACCGATGCCAAGGCAGTCCGGCTGCACGATGTGGTTTCCATCGTGGTCACCGAGAGCCTGGCAGCCTCGACCGACGGCCAGGTCAAGGATTCCAGGGCCTCGAATGCCAATTCGGCGCTGTCCTCGCTGTTCGGCAAGCTGAAGACAGCGAACAATATGCAGAATCTGCTCGGCATGGCCGCATCCTCCGGCCTGACGGCGCAGGGGCAGAGCACCACCAACTCCAGCCTCTCCACAACTTTCGGCGCCGAGGTGGTGGACGTGCTTCCTAACGGGTTGCTGGTGGTTCAGGCTACCCGGCAGTTGACCTTCTCGCAGCAGACACAGCTGATCAGGCTGCGCGGGCTGGTGCGTCCTGAAGACGTGAGTTCCCAGAACCAGGTGCTGTCGACAGCCATGACCGATCTGGAACTGGAAGTGACCGGCAAGGGTATTGTCAACGACTCGACATACCGGCAGAATCCGTTGGTGCGCTTTATCGAAAAACTGTTGGTGTTTTAGGGGCAGGGATAAGACAAAAAGCGGCAGGAAAAAGACAAGAAGGAACAGGGAACAGACAAAAGGAACAGGGAACAGACAATAGGAACAGGGAATAGACAAAAGGAACAGAGAACATAACTGACAGGTTGAAAGAGCAGTATTACGTATGTTGGAGCGTTGGGCCACGCGGGGATAGACGATGCGAAGAACGAGCGTTAGAACGGTTGAAGAGCATTCGGGATTATCCGTCTGGCATTGGGTTGCGCTGGGGATGGCTCTGGCGCTGGCCGCAGTGCTGGCCCATGCTGAATCTGCACCGCAGTTGGCGCGGGTCAAAGATGTTGCCTCCATCGAGGGGATTCGGGATAACCAACTGGTGGGCTATGGGCTGGTGGTGGGATTGCGAGGCACCGGGGACAGTTCGCAGACGGTCTTTCCCGCACAGACCCTGATTTCGGCGCTCGAGCGGATGGGCATCACCGTTCCGCAAACCGGCTCGAACAGCGCCAGCAACATGCAGGTCAAGAACATGGCCGCGGTGTTTGTGGTGGCCACCCTGCCGCCGTTCACCCGGCCCGGCTACAAGATGGATATTACGGTTTCTTCGGCCGGGGATGCCCGCTCGCTAGAGGGAGGCATCCTGCTGATGACCCCGCTCTACGGGCCGGACGGCCAGATTTATGCCCAGGCCCAGGGAGCGCTGGTGCTGGGCGGCTATATGGCTTCTTCAGGAGGAAGCAGCCGGCAGATGAATCACCCCACCACCGGGCGTATCCCCGATGGGGCGCTGGTGGAGCGGCCGGTTCCGTTTGATCTGAAGCAGATGCATACGGTCAGCGTGGTGCTGAACGATGCCGATTTTCATACGGCCGAGCAGATGGCGGCAGCCATCAACCGGACATTGGGATCGACCCGGGCGCAGGCTGTCGACAGCCGGCGCGTGGAAATCACGGCGAAGCCGGATGAAGATATTGCGGCCTTGCTGGACAGGGTGGAAGACGTTGAAGTGGATGTCTATCCGAGGGCTCGCGTCGTGGTCAACGAGAGAACCGGAACGGTGGTCATTGGGGGCACAGTGCGCCTGCAGCCGGTTTCAATCCTGCATGGAGGATTGAGCGTGAATGTGATCTCCGAGACCAAGGTTTCCCAGCCGAACGCATACTCCACGGGAACGACGCAAGTGGTGCAGCAGACCACTGTTCAGGCTCAGGACAAGCCGGTGAACCGCATCGACCTGAAGGAAGGCGCGACAGTAGAGGATCTGGTCCAGGAATTGCAACGTACGGGAGCAGGAGCGCGGGACGTGATTTCAATCCTGCAGGCAATGAAGGAAGCCGGCGCGTTGGAAGCCGACCTGGAGGTGCTGTGATGCAATCCATTGCAGCAATGACAAGAGCAGGCGGCGCGGCGGATCAGGCGGCACCGCAACCGCGGCTGGTGCGGGCCGCGCACGAGTTTGAGGCACAGATGATGAACGAGTTGATGAAGCCCTTGACGCACGGCAGTTCTCTGACCGGAGAGGATGACGATTCCGATTCCGGCTCCGGCGGAGCGCTGGGAGAGTTTGCGACGGAGGCCATGGGAAAGGCGTTGAGCGAGCATGGAGGCTTTGGCATTGCCAGCAGTATTATCAAGGATCTTTCCCATTCTGGTAACCGGAACGGAGTCGTGCCGGTAACCGGAACTTTGCACGAAAATACCGTCATGAGATCTCTTAAATGACTACAGTGATTAGTAAACATGGACGATAGGCCAAGTAAGGAGCAATGTATATGGACATTCGAACCGGTTTTGATGGGTTGAAGTCGCTTTTGGGGGTGGCGCCGGCAGCACCGGCCGCCACGCAGCAGGCCAAAAGCAGCAGTAGTGCTGCGAGCGGGAGTGCACTGGGCAGAGACCGGGCGACCTTCAGCAGTGCGGGAAGTGAGGTATCCCTGACCGCATCCGAATCCGATGTGCGAACCGACAAGGTTGCTGCGGTGCAAGCGGCGCTGGCGGCGGGAACTTACAACGTGCCGGCGTCGGCGGTGGCGTCCAAAGTAGTGGATGCGATGCTGGGCGGCCAACAGTAGCCCGGCGGGAACGAAAGGGAAGCGGGCAATGCAGGAGTCAGGGACACGCCGGCAGCATGCGGATCTGAAGGAACTGGTGGTAGAGGCATCGCGGGCACTGGCCCGCCTGGATGCGGACCGGCTGGAGGAACTGGCTCTTTCGTGCCAGGCATTGAACCGGGAACTGGCGCCGGGAGGTACAAGCCGGGGCGCGGAAATGTTCCGCCAGGCTCGGGAGGCGAAGGGAGATATGGCGGTGTTTGCCCGAGTACTGGAGGCAACGCGGGCCAATCTGGATGTGATGAACCGGCTGCGGGAGTTGCGTGCGGGCCGGCTGGAGTATGGTGAACGCCTGACGCGGGGATGGCCGCGAACGGAGGGCGGACATGGGGACAATTAACTCCGCATTCAGCATGATGTCGGGGGCTCTGGATGCCGATCAGGCGGCGCTGAACATTGTGGCCAACAATGTGGCGAACGCGAGTACCACAGGCTACACGGAGGAAACTCCCAATTGGCAGGAGAATGCTCCGGTCGAGATCAACGGGGTTTCATACGGTACAGGGGTTACGGAGACGGGTCCAACGTCAGTGCGGGATACGGTGCTGGAGGAGCGGCTGAACCAGCAGCAGCAATTGGCGTCGGCTTCAGGTTCGCGCTTGACAGCGCTGAATTCGATTCAGGCCCTGTTTACGCCAGACTCGGGCTCGACCAGTTCCACAGCAGGAGACATCGGCAGCGATCTGACCAGCTTTTTCAATTCTTTCTCCTCTCTGGAGGCCAATCCAACCAACAATTCAGATCGCCAGGAGGTGCTTTCCTCAGCGAAAACCCTGGCCGGCGATGTGTCTAACGCGGCGGCCAGCCTGAACTCGCAGAGATCGGCGCTTGATCAGGAAGCAAGCGGCGTTACCAGCCAGGTGAACTCACTGACGAGTGCGCTTGCCCAGTTGAACCTGCAGATTCAATCCACTTCGCCTAATGGAGATGCCGGTACGCTTGAGGATCAGCGCCAGGAGGATCTGAGCCAACTCTCAAAGTTGATTGGAATCAATCAGATTACGACGGAGAACAACAGCCTTTCGATTACGACGACCTCAGGGGAGTTGCTGGTTTCCGGGGGGACGAGCAATCAGTTGACGACCGGCAAGGTGAACGGGGTCACCGACTTTTTTCTGGGTGGTACTGACGTTACCAGCCAGTTGACCAGCGGCGGCGGCGAGTTGGGAGGGTACCTGACGGCTCGGGATCAGGACATTCCCAGCGCGCTCAGTTCGCTCGATCAGCTGGCCTATAGTGTTTCCACGCAGGTGAATACGCTGAACAATGCAGGAACCGATGCGGATGGGACCGAAGGCACAGGGACCAATTCGTCCGGGATCACCGGTACCGGGGCTACGCCTCTCTACATTTTTAGTCAATCCACGCAGGTGGCGGGCAGTGCAGCGTCGATGAGCGTGGTGATGACCGACCCCAACCAGATTGCGGCTGCGGGATTGGGGGACGGTACTGGCGACAATTCGAATGCAACAGTGATGGCCAAACTGGCCAATTCATCGATTGTGAACGGGCAAACACCGATTAATTACTACTCCAACTTTGTTTCAACGTTAGGTGCGACTGTCTCCGGAGTGCAAACGGAGAATGCGGCTCAGACCGCTTCGGTAACCCAGTTGCAAACGCAAAATGGCGCTCTCTCCAGTGTGAACCTCAACGACGAAGCCTCATCGATGACTACGTTGGAGCGCAGCTATCAGGCTGCTTCGCAAGTGTTTTCGATGCTGAACACCATCATGGCTTCGGCCTTGAACCTTGGGGAGCAGTCGACCGTCTCTTAGACCTTTCAAGGCTGCTGGAGCATGCGCGGCACGGTGTAAGGTTGTTTTAATCTGGAGCATGCGAGGCACGGCGAAGGGTGTTTAAGTAAGTGGAGGAAGGCAATGCGGGTGGACCCGAATTATGTCACGAATCTGGTAAGTTCGCTCGATCAGACCCAGTTGACCGAACAACAGTTGACCTCTGAGCTGTCGAGCGGTGTGAGCATCACCTCGCTGAGCCAGAATCCGGTGGCCTCAGGGGAAAATGTGCTGCTGCTTAACCAGATTCAGCAGGATGATTCCTTCACGCAGAGTTCGAGCCGGGTTACGGGCCAGTTGCAGGTGGCCGATTCGACGCTGGGCAGTGTTGTTTCCCAACTCACACAGGCCATTTCACTGGCCACCAGCGCCAACAACGGCACCATGAACACAAGCAATGTTAAATCCATTTCACTTCAGATTTCAGGCATTCTGGACGAAGTTCAATCGCTGGCCAACACCAGCTATCAGGGGCAATACATCTTTGCCGGCGGACAGACCTCGACGACTCCTTTTACCACATCGACAGCCACGTCGCCGGCTGTTACTACCTACAACGGGGACGAGGGCGTCAATTATCTCCAGACTCCCAACGGTCAGAAGATTCAGTTGAATGTGCCGGGCGATCAGATTTTCTCAGCCAGCGGCTCGAACAGCGTCTTTGCCGCTTTGAATAGCCTAGTGGCCGACTATGCCAGCGGTACCGTGGACACCACCCAGGCCGTGAGTGATACGCAGGCATTGAGCACGGCACTGAACTACGTTTCCCAGCAGCGGGTAACCATCGACAACTCGATTACGCAAGTGACCGCAGCTACGGACGCGGTGAGCAGCGATCAGACCCAACTGACTACGGCTCAGACGAATCTGATGCAGGCCGACGTGGCGACGGTTTCCACACAACTGTCCCTATCGGAAACTCAGCAGACAGCTCTTGAAGACGTGATCGCGCAACTCAATTCGACTTCGAATAGTTTGTTCAGCAAGCTGTAATTGGCCTGTGCCTCATTTGCGCCCTGCTCATGCAGCACTGTGCCCTGATCAGTCGCTACTTGCCGGCCACAATCTCCGAATCGTGTTCTCTCCGCTCAACGTGAGACCGCGGGGGGGTGCCCCCGTCTATACTTTAGGGAAAAGGACACACTTTGCTCGCTCCTATCCGATTTATCTGGAATGCAACGCGTGGTCATCGGCTGGCTCCATGGCGGAGCGAGTATCTGCGCTGGCGTGTGGAGACCTACTCCGGCCAGAAGGCCGAGACGTTGACGGCTGGCAAGATCATGAGTTTTGTCTGGGCCTCGCGCTGGGAGTTGTTGAGTTTTCTTGCCTGGACGGATCGTCTGAACCGTGAAGTGCGCAAGCGGGTTTGAGGTCAGTTGGCAGGCAAATCAAGGGTGATTCCGGCAGTCTGTCAAGTGTATTCAATATCTTGTGCGTTCATCCCGAATGCTGAGTCAGCATAGCGATAACCGGCAAAAGGCTTCTTCATTTTCGGAGTTATTCCTCATATGAGATTTGGATTATCCCGTCTGGGCTGTTTTTCAGTCGCTACATTCTTCGTGATGGCAGTGGCTGTGGAGGCGCAGCAGCTGCCTCCGATCGAGCCCGCTCAACCGCTGCCCACTGAGCATTCAGACTCTCCGACGCTGCGCGTGTTGACCCAGGAGGTGCTGGTGCCCACGTTGGTGGAAAAGCGTGGCGGCGGCATCCTCTACGGACTCAAGCCGGACGATTTCGTACTCGAAGACGACGGTGTGCCACAGAAGATCCGTGTGCAGGAGGAGATGGATACAGCGCCGGTCTCGCTGGTGGTGGCAGTAGAAGAGGGAGGCATGAGTGCTCTGGAATTTGCCAAACTGGCCAAGCTGGGGCCTTTGCTCGATCTGTTTCTTTCTGACGGCAAGAGTCAGGCGGCGCTGGTGGGTTTCGATTCCCGGCCTCATCTCATTCGCGACTACACGCATTCCAGCGAGGACGTGAATGAGGCTCTCCAACACCTGGAACCGGGCAATGGGGGCGATGCGATTCTGGATACTGTGAGCTATGCAGTTGATCTGCTTCAGTCGCAGCCCAAGGAGTATCGCCGCGTTTTGCTGCTGATCAGTGAGGAGCGAGATCACGGCAGCAAGCATACCCGGCCGGAGCAGTTGATCCGCAAGATCGGCCAATCCGATGTTCTGGTGCTGAGTGTGTCGTTTTCTCCCTCGCGCGCCGAACTGCTGCACGACATCAAAGACTCTGGAGACGAGCGGACCATGAATATGATTTCCAGCCTGGTCATGATCGTGCAGGCGTTCAAGAAGAATGCAGCCAAAGAGGTTGCCCAGATGAGTGGCGGAGAGTACACCACTTTCACCGGAGACAAGCGCTTTGAGCAACGCGTGGTGGACGCCGCCAAGCATGTTCGCAACCGGTACCTGATCACCTTCAGCCCCTCCAATCCCTCTCCTGGCCTGCACAGTATCCGGGTGCGCACAGCGCAGGATTTTGGGGCTCGCATCGTGGCCCGGTCCAGTTATTGGGTGGCGCAGGCGCAGTAGCAGCTTCAAACAGGACCTGGCGATTCCAGACCGTTGATTCTGACCATCAACTCGGAATGGATTCGGTCAAACGTGGGTGGGTGTGCTTTCAGGTTCCTGAAGGGCGGTGGATGGCGCCGGGCCGCATATTCATGGTAATCTCACTTTAGACACTTAAGAGTGGATCTGAGAAGACAAGAGGAGTAACACACGCCGTGCTGGCGACTGCTAAGAAAACTACCCTAATTGAACGCTTCCGCACCCACGATACGGACACCGGCTCGCCGGAGGTCCAGATCGCGATACTGAGCGAGCGGATTGGCGAATTGACCGAGCACTTCAAGACGCACAAGAAGGATCACGCTTCACGGCGTGGCCTGTTGCAGCTGGTCAGTAAGCGCCGTCGCCTGCTGGATTACCTGAAGACGCACGATGCTGATCGCTATCGCGACGTTATCGGCAAACTCGGTATCCGCAAGTAATCGGAAAGTCAACTTTGACCCGGAAGCGCCCAGACCGAATATTGGTCACGGTCCCCGTTCTACCCAGAACCAGGGGCCATGGTGTACCTGGCGAACCGTACCCGCTGCCAGGGCAAGCGCACAGCTATCGGCTGAGCGCCGCCCAGGCAACGCAACTGACAGGCAGTTCAGCCTGCAGGCCGGGAGAATCCGCTCCCCCGCGCAGATCCCACTCTTTTGCGCGCGCCCTGTATTATGACCGGACCGATTGCCAGCCTCTTCGCCAGTTTTTCCACACCCTCCGACGCATTCCCCCTACAAGTTTCCCAAGCGAACACAATGAAATGAGGACTCTATGTCTACCAAGCATGAAGTAGCCGTCGAGCTTGCCGGCGGCAAGCGGTTGGTCTTTGAGACTGGCCGCATGGCCAAGCAAGCCTCTGGCGCCGCGCTGGTAACCACGGGCGAAACCGTGGTTCTGGCAACTGCAGTTGCTTCACCCGATCCCCGCGAAGGCATCGACTTCTTTCCTCTCACCGTGGATTACCGTGAGTACACCTATGCGGGTGGACGCATTCCCGGCGGCTTCATCAAGCGCGAAGGCCGTCCCAGCGAAAAAGAAGTCCTGACCTGCCGCCAGATTGACCGGCCAATCCGTCCTCTTTTCCCCGACGGCTTCCGCAACGAAACCCAGGTGATTGCGCTGGTATTCTCCGCCGACAAGGAGAACGATCCCGACGTTGTGGGCATCAATGCCGCAGCTTGTGCGCTTGCTCTGTCTGATATTCCCTTCAGCGCCACCGTCGGCGCTGTGCGCGTAGGCCGCGTAGATGGCGAGTTTGTCATCAATCCCACCTATGCCGAGCGCGCTGCCACCACGGTCAACATCATGGTCGTAGGCCACAAAGACGGCATCGTTATGATCGAGTCAGGCGCCCAGGAAGAGTCTGAAGAGATCATTCTGGCGGCCATCGAGTTCGCCCATGTGGAGATTAAAAAGATTGTCGCCGCCATCGACGAGTTGGTCGCCGTGGCCGGCAAGCCCAAGCGGGCTTTCACTGCGCCGGAGTTCGACGAAGCTTACTTCGCGGAACTGAAGACGAAGGCCGAAGACCGCCTCAAGGATGCGCTGGACACCAAGGCACACGCCAAGCTGGAAAGCCAGACACTCGTCAAGCAGATCAAAGACGAGCTGGCCGCCGCGCTTCCCGCCGACGACTCGGCCGCAAAGAAGAAGCTGGCTCATTATTATGAGCACCTGCGCGAACGGATCTTCCGTGAACAGGTGACCAAGGACCGCATCCGGCCCGATCGTCGCGCCTTTGACGAGATTCGTCAGATCACCATTGAGCACAGCGTTCTGCCCCGTACCCACGGATCGGCTCTGTTTACCCGCGGCGAGACGCAGGCACTGGTTACTGCCACGCTGGGAACAACCGACGATGGACAGCGTCTGGAGAGCTATGAAGGCGAAAAGAAGAAGCCCTTCATGCTTCACTACAACTTCCCGCCCTTCTGCGTGGGCGAGACAGGCCGCATGGGCGGCACAGGCCGCCGCGAAATCGGCCACGGAGCACTGGCCGAGCGCGCCATCACCGCGGTTCTTCCCAGTCCGGAAGATTCGCCTTACACCATCCGCATTGTCAGTGACATTCTCGAATCCAATGGCTCTTCGTCGATGGCCACGGTTTGCGGAGCAAGTCTGGCGCTGTTTGACGCCGGCATTGCGCTCAAGGGCGCAGTGGCCGGTGTGGCCATGGGCCTGGTCAAGGAAGGCGACGACTATGCCATCCTCACCGACATCGCCGGCGCGGAAGATCACTACGGCGATATGGACTTCAAGGTAGCCGGCACCCGCAAGGGCATTACCGCGCTGCAGATGGACATCAAGATCGGCGGACTAACCCGCGAGATCCTCGAAAAAGCAATGGAGCAGGCGCGTCGCGGCCGGCTTTTCCTGCTGGACAAGATGGACGCCGTTCTCGACGGACCTCGCACGGAGCGCTCGGCCTACGCGCCGCGCATCGAAACCGTCATGATTCCCACCGACAAGATCCGCGATCTGATCGGAAAGGGAGGCGCCACGATCCGCGGCATCATCGAGCAGACCGGCGCCAAGATCGATGTGGACGATACAGGCCGGGTCAATGTTGCCTCGTGCGACAGCGAGGGCCTGAAGAAGGCGCTCGAAATGATCGGCAACATTACCGCGGTGCCTGAGGTAGGCAAGGTTTACCTGGGCAAAGTGGTTCGTCTAGCTGAGTTCGGCGCTTTTGTTGAGCTCTTCCCTGGCACAGATGGCCTGCTTCACATCTCCGAGATCGCGGAGCATCGCGTGAAGGAAGTGAAGGACGAGCTGCGCGAGGGCGATCAGGTGATGGTGAAGGTACTTGCCATTGAAGGCAATCGCATCAAGCTCAGCCGCAAGGCGCTCATCAAAGAACAGAAGGCCAAGCTGGTGCAATCTGCGCCTGCCGGGTCAGAGGAAGTGGAGATCGTTGCAGACGAGACGCCTGCACCCGCACCTGCACCCTCCAGGCCCCATCATGAGTTCGACGAGCGTCAGCCGAAATCCAACCAGAGCACGATTCTCATCGAAGGCGGAGACGATTTTGATGAGGAAGGGGGGGAGGAGTTCGACGAGGAAAACGAACCGAACTTCAACCGTGTTGAAGGAGCGCCGGTTCCGGCAGCACAAACCGCTGGCGCGGGCCGTCCTCCGGCGGCGAACAACAACAATCGGCGCCGTCGGCGCCGCAGGCCTGCTGGTGGTAGCGGTGGCGGACGCGGACCTGGCAGCGGTGGTGGCCAGGCCTGATAAGCAGCAACATTAGAAGGCAGGGGAAAGGCCCGGACGCTGAGTCCGGGCCTTTCTCTTGCCTGTAACTATTTCACGGGACTGCCATCCCATCAGGCATTCATCTCCAGACTCCCCAATTTATCAGGATGACACGAGCATATAGCCCATGTAATATCAACTGCATTGCTCGCAGGCGCGTTCTGAACTGTAAAAGGAGAGGCTCATGAATACAAGCAATCGATTGGTATTGGCAGCTGCAATGTGCGTTCTTTGTGTACAGAGTGCTTTAGCTGGCGCGCCTTTGAAAGGAATCGATGTAAAGCTGGGGAAGAATCCCGGCGGAGGATGCGCGGCACGGACGACGAATGGCACAGGGACGGCCAACTTTGGCATCTGGCCCAAAGGCAACTACACGCTGAGTGTCGTTCCCATAGCTAAACCGGCTGCAACGGTGCAATCCTCAAGCCGAGTGCAAAAGTCCGATGCGCAACCTGATACTCCGGTTTCTGTAAAGATGCATCTGGAGATCATGGGCGTTGCCGGAGGAAAGATCGAACGCGATATAGTGCCGGCAATGTCGTCGGCGCGCGTTGAGCCCATTCAGATTTTGCTGAGCGGGACAGAGGAACTCATTGTGGTGGTGTCTGCGGAGCAGTGAACTTTATGAGGCTTGAGGAAAGCAAGAGACAGGCCAGGACGCCCGGGCCGGGCACGTCTCTTGCCTGTTTTTTCAGCCTTGCGAAGAAGTTTCCGACACAGATCAGGAATCTGTGTGTATTTCAATTTCACGATCTGAAATTCAGGATGCGTATCAACCGTACTGCAGGAGTCAGCCCGTAATTGATTGGGTGACCGCAACGGAATTCATTACCGCTCATACCTCTATCTCAACTAAACTCTTAGCGATGGCTACCAGTCTATATATCGTCGTTGAAGGGGATGATCCAGGGTTCGACATTTTTGTGAATGGCCAGGCGATGGCCCGCAATGAAGATGCCCTGGAGCAGTTGGCCGAACGGCTGCACGTGATTCCTCTTTTAGAATTCTTTTCCGCCGATGAGAATTCAATGGCGCTCCTGCTGGAGCAAGGCGCAGGCAATCCGGATTGGGCTCGCCACCTGCCGCAGCCACAATGGTTTAATGCATCGGACGGTCTTCTAACCGTGCGTGCGCTCATCGACTTTTTGTCGGCGTCTCCCACTGCTCTCGGCTCCGAGACGCATCCGGTAGTTACCGAACTCCGCGAGTACGAGCGCGTACTGCGCAAGACATCCCTGCACGGACTGCGCTGGCATATAGCCGTGAGTTGGCGTTAGAGCAATATAAGAAGATGTATCTTCAAGAACTGGAGCGGTTCGCTTTTCTTACCGCTCAGCCTGGTGAGACAGCCAGGTTCTCCTCGTCTTTGGGCGCAAAGATGTTTCCCATGCGTTGAATCTGCGCGCCCACGCCTTGCAACTTCTCTTCGATGCGCTCATAGCCGCGATCCATGTGATACACGCGATCGAGGATGGATTCGCCATCGGCCACCAAGGCAGCCAGGACCAGTGATGCTGAAGCCCGCAGGTCAGAACACATGACGGCAGCGGCAGAGAGCCGGGCCGGACCCCGAACCGTGGCCGTACTTCCATCCACTTTGATGTTGGCGCCCATGCGCACCAGTTCCTGCACATGCATGAAGCGATTCTCGAAGATGTTTTCCTTGACCACGCTCACGCCTTCGGCCTGCGTGGCCAGCGCCATATATTGTGCCTGCATGTCGGTGGGGAAGCCAGGGTACTCTTCCGTAGAGATGTTGGCTGCGTGCAGGCGCCTGTCGGCACGGACTCGGACAGTATCGGGCCCAAGAATATCCACGCGGGCGCCGGTCTCCTGGAGCTTGCCGATCACAGCGCCCAGATGATCCGATTTGCAATCCGCCACGATAAGATCGCCGCCGGTGATGGCTCCAGCCACCAAAAATGTTCCTGCTTCAATACGATCAGGATTGATGCGGTAGCATGCGCCATGGAGCCGGCTTACACCTTTGACCCGGATGGTAGACGTGCCGGCCCCTTCGATCCTGGCGCCCATCGCGGTCAGCAGCGAGGCCAGGTCAGTAACCTCAGGCTCACGGGCGCAGTTTTCCATCAGGGTTTCGCCGTCGGCCAGCACCGCGGCCATCAGCAGGTCTTCGGTGCCAGTTACGGTGATCTTGTCGAAGACCAGGTGCGCTCCGTGCAGATGCTCCACGCGGGCTTCCAGATAGCCGTGTTCCTGGGTAATGGTGGCGCCCATTTTTTCGAGACTTTTGATGTGCAGATCGATGGGCCTGCCGCCGATAGCGCAGCCGCCGGGCATGGCTACGCGCGCCATGCCTGCTCGCGCTACCAGTGGTCCCAGCACCAGGGAACTGGCGCGCATGGTCTTGACAATCTCGTATTTTGCTACAGGGTCGGAGAGTGTGCGGCAGCTGATGATGGTGGTGTGGGGCGTGTCGCCCAGCCGGATTTCGGCTCCCATGGACGCCAGCAGCCGCCGCTCTGTTTCGATATCGCGAACCTGGGGAATGTTGTCGAGCGTGATTTCGTCTTCGGTCAGAATCGCAGCGGCCATGCAGGGCAACGCTGAATTCTTTGCGCCCGAGACGCGAATGGTGCCCACCAGCGGATTACCGCCGCGAATTACATATTTATCCATTAATTTTGAGCAGCTCCTGGTCTCCTAGTGTAAATCGAGGAATTCGGAAGTCTGGAAAGACCGCACATCGCTGCACGCTCGGCGGAAACACAATGCAAACCGCACGCTACGCGAAACAACTACAGTTCCAGGACGTTATCCTCAATGGCCAGGCGCACGTTGCCGTCAGATTTTGCCAGGCGACGGACGGCTTCAGGCTTGTCGACTTTGGCTTTGAGCATGACCAGAGCAACGGGGACGCTGCGCCCGGCGCTTTTGATGGTGTGCACCGCGGTTTCCCGATCGATTTTGCAGGCACCCATCAGGATGCGGATTCCGCGCTCAACCAGCTTGGAGTTCTGCATGTGCACGTTGACCATGAGGTTATCGTACACGTAGCCCAGGCGAGTCATGGCTCCGGTGGTGATCATGTTCAGGATCATTTTCTGCGATGTGCCGGCCTTCATGCGTGTGGAGCCGGAGATGACCTCTGGGCCCACGTCGGCAATAATTGCGATATCGGCGGCTGCCGCGAGCGGAGTGTCTTGATTGCAGGTGACGGCGGCAGTATGAGCGCCGCGGGCGCGAGCATAAGCCACTGCGGCTACTACGTACGGAGTGCGGCCAGAGGCGGAAAGCCCGACAATAATGTCTTTGCGCGTGGGGCGGCGGCGGGCAATATCCCGCTGGCCGAGTTCTTCAGAGTCCTCGTTGACCTCGACTGCGGAGGCCAGCGCTTTTGGTCCTCCTGCCATGATGTACTGCACCTGGCCTGGGGCGGTGGAGTAGGTGGGCGGGCACTCCGATGAGTCAAGCGCCGCTATGCGTCCGCTGGAACCGGCGCCGATATAGATGAGCCGACCGCCATCGCGCAGGCAACGAGCTACCTGGTCAATGACTTGCGCGATCTCAGGAAGCGCCTTCTTGACCGCCGCCGCGACCTTCACATCCTCATGGTTGATAATGCGTGCGATTTCGAGCGCAGATTTGGTATCAAAGCCTTGCGAGGCCTCGTTCTGGCTTTCTGTTGTCAAATGCTGAAGCAGCGAGGCCTGATCTTTCTTGGAGTCTTCGTGGGCGCCGGCCATCTCATGCATAGTCGTGCTGGTTACCATCGCATCTGTCTCCAAGTTTTTATTGTATCTGTAAATTGCGCAAGTCCAGAGAGAATTCTCCTTGGACGATGTCAGCTTAAGTGAACGAAAATTAATGAATGGTTACAGCGCTTCGCGTACTGCGTCGTGAAAGGCAGGCCTTATCGCACGAATCAAATGGCTCTTTCGGTCAGGCCAGGTGCGGTTGGTGAGCAGCGCAACGGCCACCCTGGCGTCCATGTCAATCCATAGAGAGCAGCCGCTGTAGCCCAGGTGCCCGATTGAGTGGGGCGAAAAATGACGGCCGGACGAGGAAGGCTCAGAGGGCGTATCCCAGCCGAGCGCCCGCGAACTTCCTTCCGGGCTTTGCCGCTGGCTAAATAGTTCCACTGTAGCTGCTTTAAACAGGCGCGGCACTTCCGCTTCGGGCCCAGCATTGGCATGCAGAATCTCCCTGGCAAAGCGCAGCAGGTCCGGCACATTGGAAAAAACTCCGGCGTGGCCGGCGACACCTTTGAGCATCCAGGCATTCTCGTCCTGGACTTCACCCTGGATTCGGCGCTTGCGCAGTGTTGTGTCGTCTTCAGTGGGCGGAATCAAGACACGCGCATCAGGCTGCGGACAAAACTCTGTAGCTGTCATCTGGAGAGGCTGAAAGATCTCGCGGCGGGTCCAGGGGGCGAGGTGGTCGCGCATAATCACTTCCAGCGCCTTGCCGAGGAGGATGAAACCCGGATCGGAGTATTCGGCGCGCGTTTCGGGTTCCGCTTCGAGGGGCAATTCCAGACAGGCACGAAACAGAGCGGCTGGAGAGGTTACGGTGCGAAAAAATTCAACATAGCCAGGCAGCCCGGAATTGTGCGCAAGAAGGTGGCGCAGCTTGACATGGAGTGCGTGTTCCGCGGGCGCGCGGCCTACTACAAAGCCGGGGAGCAACTCACCCACAGGCGTGTCCAGGTCGAGCAAGTCGCGCTGATAGAGCAGCATGGCAGCGGCTGTGGTGGCAACCACCTTAGTGAGGCTGGCCACGTCATAGACTGTCCGTGCGGTCACGGCGGGCGCGTCTTGATCATAGGTAAAGTGGCCGAGCGCGTCCTGAAGGATGATTTCGTCGCCGGCCAGCACGCCAAAAGCGCAGCCAGGAAAGGCGCGGGCTGCGATTGCATCGTTCAGCACGCGGTAAACGGCAGCAAACCGGCTATGCGGATCAGAAGACTGGTAGACATTCGGAGTGAGTTCAGGCTCCATCGCTGTCTTGCATCGTAACGCGAATTGGATTCTGCCGCAGTGAGAAGGCCTGGAGAAGGCGGTTGGCGAAACGGGCGAAAAACGGTGTTTTTTTGCCCCAAACGCCTTTTTTGAGGCAAAAGGGACATTTTTAGGCCAAAAATGGCAAAAAACGAGGGTTTAACGTTACTGGAAAGTTACTATGTATAATTTACAAGTCATTCAATTATATATAGTTATTTGAGATTAAGGGCTGATAAAGTGGGGAAAAAGGGAGGAGGGGTGGGGGTGTACCGTTTTTTACCCCGTTTTTCGGCCTCTGCAATACACTCCACCGCCTCTCCAGTATGCGGCATCGGAAGGTAATTATCTGCAAATAGCGGAAAACAGGGAACAGGGTCTAAGGGACGTAGGTAACAGGGACTAAGGGACCAGGGACCAGGACAGGGACTAAAGAACTGGGAACAGAAAAACTGCGGAGCGGGGATCGTGGATTCCCACCCATTCCACGATGAAACTGTGAAATGGATGGGGCACACGGACGCTTCACGCTGGGCGAATTGGACTATCCGTTCGCTGCCTGACGCGCTATCCTTTGTAGCGGACGGCGAGTCTATAGCTCCAGCGCAACCTAGGGAGGATGCATGCGTCTGCCGCATGGAAGATGGACGACTGCAATCGTATTGAGTTTGGCAGCCGGGGCCTGCTTTCCCGGTTTGGCCCAGACAGGACCGGACCCTGTGTCTGCAGCGTCACCGGCTACAGGTGATCCCACTTTGCCTGCCGCGCTTGCACCTGCCGATGCAGTTGCTCCCGCTGCGGCGAAGAAGACTTACACCGTCCCTGCCGGCACCAAGGTATTGCTGCAGTTGCGCAGCGCCGTCAACACCAAGAGCGCCAAGCCGGGGGATGGCGTCTATCTGGCTTCGACATTCCCGGTGGTGGTGGGAAGCAGAGTGATGATTCCGGCCGGGGTTTATGTGCAGGGCGTTGTGGACCGCGTTGCCCGCGCAGGGCGCGTGAAGGGCAGGGCACAGCTCGACATGCATTTCACTTCGATCATCTTTCCCAACGGCACGGTAGTGGAGATTCCTGGCATCATCAATAGCCTGCCGGGCGCCAAAGACCGGATTGTGAAAGGCGACGAAGGCACGGTGGAACAGCAGGGTAACAAGGGCCGCGACGTGGCGCGCGCAGCGGAGATCGGACTGGGCGGCGCTACGGTGGGCACCGTTGGCGGAGCCGCCGCAGGCCATCCGCTGGAAGGAGCGGCGATTGGAGGGCTGGGCGGCGTGGCAGTTGGCACCGTGGTTGCCCTATTCACCCGAGGCGACGACATTAACATTGAGAGCGGCACGCCGGTGGAGATGGTTCTGCAGCGGCCACTCATACTGGAGGATGAGAATCTGGCCGGCAGCGTTCCCGCGGGCACGGCGCCAGCCCTGGTTCCCGCATCCAGCCAACCTAAACCGATCGGGAAGCCGAACCGCGCTCGCGTCTTGTGCCCTCCGGGTGGACTCGGGTGCGAGTGAAGTAATCTAGAAGAGAGATGCAAACGGATCCCCAAAACTCCCCAACCCGCCCTTCAACCGCGAACCTTGAGCCCTGTTCCAGTGAGCCTAGCCTCAATCCCACACCAGCCACGCCGCAACAGGCTGGAGGTCTTGGGCTGTGGCTGCGCGATTTGCTGTTCTCTGCCGCAGCTTCGGTGCTGATTATCACCTTTCTTTATCAGCCCGTCCGCGTGGAAGGCACCAGCATGTTGCCGCGGCTGGAGGATCGGGACCGCCTTTTCATCAACAAATTTGTCTATCACCTCTCGGCAATCGAGCGCGGGGACGTGGTGGTCTTCCACTATCCGCGCGATCCGGAAAAGAGCTACATCAAGCGCGTGATTGCCCTGCCCGGCGACCGGCTGCGCATTGACCATGGCGTGGTCTGGCTGAATGGGACGCCGCAGACGGAGAACTACGTTCCTGAGGAATATCGGGACACACGCTCCATGGCCGAGATTGTGGTACCCGAGCAGACTTTTTTCATGATGGGCGACCACCGCTCCATCTCATCGGACAGCCGCGAGTTTGGCCCCGTGGAGCGTTCGCTCATCTACGGCAAGGCCGTCTTTGTCTATTGGCCGACCAAGGATGCAGGCGTGGTGCATTAGGCAACACATCAGGCAACAGAAGTTCACCCGGATATTGACCGGTCAAACCTGTTAGAATCGATTGAATTTATTTTCGCGTGTGTAGAATCAAGCACTTACAGATTATAAAGGACTTATAGAAGGTTAAAAAGGCCAAAAAGGCCACAATGTCCAGTTTGGTTCTGCAAATATTCTGCAAAATCCGTGTCGCGGGCTGTGCAAAAGGCGCAACGGAGAGCCTAGCTTAATAGCTTTGTAGTTTCCATCGCTGCTGGTTTTTGATTCATGATTCTCTCTAGTTTCTTATTTGTCTCGGCGGACAATTGCGTGTCTTCTGCGATACAGCGAAGGGCGGCATCGTGCTTTTCAGCTATTCCGATGATTCGGCCCGTGTGATCTGCATTTACTTTGAGCACACTCAATTGCTGGTTAAGTGCTTCAATAATCGATTTGACGTGCTTACCGGATAGGAACTTATCTATCACAATTATTACAATCACAAAGCATACACACGCGGTTGACAGCGATACCTCTACTACAAAAGCGGGTGTGACTGGTCCATTCCGTTGTGCGAGTGCATAAAGCCAAGTAGCACTGCCGCCCACACACAAAAAGTCGGCCGCCAAACCTGCCGCCGCTCTCGCGTGTCGTTTCTGGTCCTCAATGTTCGGAACCCATTTGAAGTAGAACTGCGCCGCGAGAGTGAGGACAAGAATCCCGACGGGTACGACTACAGAGGTAATCCAATTCGGCATGAGAGCGGTCCTTATGCAATTTCCAAACAAGAATACGCCCATGCGCGGCGTCAAGGTCACAATGAAAGCCCGTAGGCTACCCGGCGTCTGTTCTCACCGGGCCGCCTACGGGCTTCTCTGTGCGATTGCGGGGCGCTCTAGGCCGCACTCACCGCAAGCTGTAAATGAACGCGCCAAGCAGCCCCGTGAGGATGTTCCCCACAAACACGGCAAAGGCCATCTTCCAAAAGCCTAGAGCCGGAGACTTCTTGACCGGCTCTTCCCGCTCATCCGATTGAGCCGAAGGGTTGAGTGACAGGCTTTCCATTTAGCGCCCCTCCGTCATGAAGTCCAACAAGCTGACCAGCTCTTCCCTGTTGAGGCCGTGGTCCGCTGTGATCGTCGCAAGGAATTGCCCACGGCGGCGGGTAATGGTGGCAATTGGCTTGGCTGACTTGGCAGGCTCGGATACTTCCCATGCGTTACGGCTGATGGCTGCGAAACGTGTATACGTCATGATGTTGCCCCTCCCAGGGCCGTACTAGTTTTGGGGAAAGACCATATTGCGCCGGACGCGGCAAGAAGTCAAGTGTTTGAAAATAAATATCTTACGGGATTTTCTATCGGTATTTGCTATCGGGACGTGCTACAGGGATTCTCTTAAAGTGTCCGTCAAAAACGCGTCCAAATGGCCGGGTCTTTTCGTTTTGTGACGCCCGGCACAGGCAAAATAAAAAGTCTGCGCGTAATGCAAAACACTGTGTTTTCAGGTAGTGTGACAATTGAACGGGAAACGAATTATGGTAATCCGCTTGGAACCCGGCTTGAAATTATTTTTTCTGCGTGTCCGAAAACACCCAGGCTTGTGGTACTGTGACAATCGAACGCGCCGCAAAATAAAAATCGACTGACTTGGGCAATTGCCCTTGTATTGGGGTATGGTAACAATCGAACACACTAAACGGAATACGTTAATCCGCTTGACAAAGGCTTCGGCTTTGGTAGGGCATACATACGAAGGGGAGAAAATGACGGCACTAAACGCAATGGCAAGACGTGAGGGGTACAAGGCAATGGAAGGCTCGATAAGCGCGGCTCTCCGTGTGCGCCGTCAACTCAGAGCGGGCCGCCAACGGAAGAATAGCTTGAGCCTCAACAGATATGAGGCCATGGGCCTGATTATGGGTGAGGCTGACCGGGCGCGCGGCCTGATGCACAAAGCTGGCCTTGACCCCGTGGATGTGCGGCTCGGGTTGATTGTCCGCACACCAACGGACCTTCATTGCAAGTGGCTCCCCGTACCTGAAGAGGCCCCGGCCTTTTTCGCGGCAATCTCCGGCATGGTTGATGCGGTGTTTCTTGGCGTCCTGTGGCAGCAAACAGACCGCGAAGTCCAGGCGGACGGAGTGCCGCTCTCAAACTATTGGGTCACGCCGTTTGTGACGGAGCCGGAGGCCAAACAGCAGATGTCGGCTCTATGTAATTTTGTTACGGCTGGCGGCATGAGGATGCAAGCCAACTGAGGACAAGAAACACGAAGGCCCCGGAGGGCGGCAACCCTCCAGGGCCGGGTTTGGCAAATCGGTACGTGGGGTACGCATCGCAATTGGCCTGTCTCATTTTACGGCCAACCGCGCGGCAAGGAAAGGTGAGGCGATGACATACAGTTACAGTGAGCAGTCCATGAAGTTGGCCCTGGATTCTTCAGTTGCGGTGCAAGTCCTGATGGGCGCGCCCGATGACGTTGAATTCATCCCCGTCAAGCCGAGAGCAGCCGATGAAAACTGGCTTGCGGAGCTGAAGGACCGCTGGCCCGGACGCGGTTTGCGTTCCGTGGGCATCATTGGTCTTGTGGGTACGTCCCCACACTGTGTCCTGAAAGAGCCGCTAGAGCCGGAGCAAGTAACCGCGCTCGCGGGTGCCTTCCTTGCGTACCTTCACGTGTTGTTCTGTGACAGCTTCGCAGAGCAGCAACAGGGCGCGGAAGTTCAGGAACTCAACCGCTTGTGGTCCCTTGTGGACCCGCGTACTTATGACTAAATTTGCGGCGCTAACCAGCGCCGGGGGCGGTGTCAACGTCCGATGCCGTCCAAAATTTAAGTGCCGCACAGATAAAAAGGTCTGTGTCAACCGCGTTGGCTGCCGGAGTACCCGGACGTGAGACGTGGAGCACCAAAGGCGAAGGGGAGCGCCGGGAAGTGCAAACCATCAACCTAAACCAGCAGGGACCTAACAACCCGGCTGGCCGTAAGAGCTGCGCCGAATGGGCGTGTGTGACTGGCGGATGTATGACCGGGGCAACCCGAGAATTTCATCCGAAGGATACAACAATGAATCTCATCGACATTTTGCAGAACCAGAAGGAAGCCCTCGATCAGGCAGAGTCAATGCTCGCGAAGGCGAAACAGGAATGTCGCGATCTGACGGCCTCAGAACAGTTGAGCTATGACGGTGCCATGGCCCGGTATAAGCATCTTGGGGCGCAAGCGGATGACCGCCAAGCAACCAACACATTGAGGCAGGTTGTTGGCGGTAACTTCCCTCAGTTGCTCATGGGCGGCAAGGGAGCGCCCGCCAAGCATGGTCAGAAGCCGATGTCCACGGAATACAACGAAGCCTTTCTCGCTTTCCTCCGTTCGGGTGGTAAGCAAACAAGCAGCGCGTTGAGCGAAGGCTTTGACCCGATGTTTGGCGGCTTCGCTTTGCCCACAATGCCTGGAATGTCTTCGGCGCTTTATGGGGGCACCGGCGGCAATTCCACCACGGCGGGCGGTTATGCGGTCAGTGTGCCAACGGACAGCCTTATCGTTCCGCTGGCAGTTCCAGACCTTGGAGTCCGCTCAGTTGCGCGCGCAATTCCGACTTTGACTGATGTCAAGATACCGAGTCAGTCCACGTTTGGTTCGGCGGGCTGGAAACTTGAAAGCGGCGCGTCCCAAAACCTGTTCGTGGAAAGTGACCCGGCGCTTGGTCAGTTTACCCTTTCAGCATTTATGACCGGGTTAACGCACACCGTAAGTTGGGAACTGTTGCAGGACGTTGCCATGTTTCAGGAGTTCGGCGTGCGTGACCTCATCAATGCTGTTGACATCAATGAGGACAACGCCTTCGTCAATGGCTCCGGCACCAATCAGCCGCTTGGGTTGGTTGGCAACACGGCAACCGGAACGGGCGCGCCGTACCTTGTTGAATCAACGGGCGCTTATCTTCTGAATGCCACTGATGACGTTCTTGGCACGCTCAAAGGGAGCTATTTCCCCAATGCGTCTTGGCTGATGAGCCGCGCAACCGCCGTGGCAATTCGTAAGGCACAGCGGCAAGCAAACCTGTTTGCTCCGGTGTTCACGCGTGAGAATGGCCGGGACCTGTTGCACGGCTTCCCGGTCTCGTACTCGTCCAACATGCCAGCACTTCCCACCGCAACCACGGCGGGCGTGGTGCCCATGTTGTTTGGCAGCTTCCAGGACGGATACGTCATCGGCGACCGTGGCGGCGCGGGGACGTTCGTGAAAATCCTTGACCAGCCTCTTGCCACGGCGGGCCAAACGGTTCTGTTGGCTTACAAGCGCGTTGACGGACGTGTCCGGCGCTCGGAAGCTATCCAGGCCGTAACCATCAGCCACTCGTAACCAACATTGCGGGGCAAACTCCGCACACGGCCCCGCTTAGGCGTTGCGCCTTAGATCAACCGTGTGCGGGCTGGCCTTCAGCGTGCCAGTCATGGAAACCGCTGGAGAACGGGGCCGCTTGCTTTCGGGGAGAGCGGGCGGCCTCAATCCTTTTTGAAAGAGGCAGCAACATGGCGCAACCAGTTTGGGTTTTAAGTGTCAACCTTGAGACGAAGACGGCAACTTTTCAGACCGGCTTGGCTGATGCGGCCAAGGCCGCCCGTGGCAGCTTCAATGACATTAAGGGCGGAGCCGGTGAGATGGGCGGAACCGTCAATTACTCAATGGGTGAGGCGCGGCATAGCGTCATGCTGTTGGGCGAGGAATTCGGCGTACACCTTCCCCGCGCCTTGACAACCTTCATAGCGGGACTGGGGCCGATTGGTCCGGCTCTTGAGGCGGCATTCCCGTTTCTTGCCATCGCCGTGGGCGCAACTCTGTTGATAGAGCATCTTGTCAAGATGCATGAAGCCGGTGAAAAGCTGACCACGGACCAAATCAACTTTGGGACAGCAGCCAACAACGCCTTCAACACGCTGGACGAAAAGCTGCTCCAAGTGCAAATAAAGGCGGATGACTTGAGCGGCAACCACATGGCCGCTTTGCAACATCAGCTTGAGCTAATTGACCACCAAAGCCTCAACGAATTGCAGCACAGTTTCCTGGAGTTGGCCCGTTCCATGGAACCTGTGATGAAGGACCTGGAGGGCCACTGGTACACGTTTGGTGAAGGTGCGGACGGTGCCAAGCACGCGCTTGATGACTTCAAGACGCACTATGAGTATTTGCTTTCAATGGGGAAGAGTGAGGAAGCCTCCGGGCTTTTGCGTGGGACAGCGGACCAAGCCAAGAAGACCTTGGCAATGATGGACCAACTGAAGGCTAGCCGGTCGATGGACGGCAAGGGCGGCAATTACGAACGATACGAGCAAGCTGCCGTGTACCTGGAGAAAATGGGCGTACTCAGCAAGGTTACCGGGGACTACACCCAAAAGACGTATGACGCCCAAATGAATCTTGTGTCTGCCCTCTCAGACCAACTAACGGCGGAGCAACGCATTGCCGACATCAAGAAGTTGGAAGGCCAAAATGCCACCACCTCAACTCACAAACAGATGGGCAGTGAGGCGGAGTCTGCCGCCCGTAAAAAGGCTGAAGAGCAGACCCGGCTTGAGCGTGATTACCTTGCTAATTTCAAACATGAGCAACAGGACCTTATCAACGTCACACGGGAAGGCACGGCAGACCGCTTGGAGGCGCTCCAAGCGGCCATGGATGCAACGGCTTCTTTATATGGGCGGGACAATGAGACATACCGGCAATACGCTAGTGAGTACCTCAGAACGTGGAATGAGATGTCCGCGAAAACGCTTGAGGCCATAGGCCAAGAGCTGGACGAAGAGTCCCGGCTAAATGACCAAGCGATAAAGCAGCAAATAGCGGCCCGTGAAGTGGCAGCAAAAGAAAAAGCCCGCCACTCCGGTGCTATGGAAAAAATTCAAAAACCACAGGGTAACGATTTTGCTGAGAAAAAGGCGGAGCTAGACAGGGAATACAACGCTAACCATGACGAAAAAGTGCGAGAGCTGGCGGACGCGGCAAAAATGGGCCAAGACCGCGTAGCCACGGAGCGCCGCATACAAGACGAGATAGCGGCCCTGGACAGAAAGCATGTGAACGAGACGCAAGAGATTGCGGCGGAGGAAGTAGCTGCCCATAGACAAGCAGCGGCAACGATGGCAAACAACTATGCACAGGGGTTTCTCCGCGTTGCTGAAGGGCAAAACTCTATGAGAAGGATGGCACAGCAAGTCGCTGAGAGCGTAATAAGCAACTCGTTGAAAGCGGCCATAGCAACAAGTTTGCACGCGAAAGATGAGCAACTTGCTCAGGCAAAAGTTTGGGCAAGCGGCGCGGGTAGCGCTGTGTCAAAAATTCCGTATGTTGGTCCGATACTAGCGCCTATTGCGGCTGCCGCCGGGTTTGCCGCTGCAATGGCTTTTGAGGGCGGCACAGACCGCGTGCCCGGTGTGGGCCGTGGTGACATCGTGCCCTCCATGCTGGAGCCGGGTGAGGGCGTTGTACCGGGCGGCGTCATGGACGGGTTGAGCAAACTGGCACGATCAGGCGGCCTGGAAAGCGGCGGCACTCATTACCACATCCACGGCGTTCACTTTGCGCCTACGGTTCACGCTCTGGATTCTGACGGTGTGGATGCGGTCCTCACGAAACACCAAGACACATTCCAACGGCACTTTGAAAACACGCTTCGTAGGCTTAACCGCTAACCATGCCGGTATACGCCCCGCGATGCGCCTACGTGCATTGTAGTGCGATTGCGGGGCATTCTATGAGCCGGACGGCTTACCGTCCACTAGCCGAAAGGACAAACAAATGGATAACCAAACATTGAGCATGGAAGTCTTCCTGAAGTCGCTTACCGCAGATCAGGCAAACGTGTGCGAGAGTGACGAAAAACAGCTCGCTGAGGTTTTCAGCGCCGGGTGGTCAGAAGCATCCGCCGTGCGCTTTCACCGCGCCATGCTGCACAGCAGACGTATCCTTGCCGCTGACGTGACCGTGGAGGGGGTTTTTGAAGAAGCCCTTAGGCTTGGGCTGTCCTTCATAGGCGATGAAGAGATATTGGCGCGGCTCTTTCAGGCGCGGGAAGACGATGTTATTGTGTACGGCGTGCAACGCCTGGACGGTAAGGACGCGGGCCGGACGGCTTGTATCATGTCGCCGGACGTGGCCGCTCTGGCAAAAATGAGGCGTAAGAAGCGCGCGGTGCGGGGCGTCTAGTGGGCAGACCAAAACTCATCAAAGTTGACGTGACAGACGGGCGCGGCCTTGGTGGTGCCAAGGAAAAGACGGTGAGCGTGCAGACGCGCATCCCGGACATTCTGGCATACCGGGATACGCCCGGCTTTGCCTACCTGCTAATGGCTGCCAATCCCGAGATGCCTGTTTCTGTTCTTTGCCGGGTGCTAGAAGCCGTTGGGCCTCACCAAGTGCACCCGGCTACCTGGATGTATATGCGGCGCGGTCTCTTCAAGGTGCCCGAATTGCCGTCTGGCGTCAATGAGCGCACCGTTGCTTTTGTGGAAGCAAACCAGAATCTGCCTTCGTGGAAACTTCGGGTGCTTGCACGTCAAAAAGGGATTAAATGCAGCGTTGCAAAACTGTACCGTATTCGCATGGCAATTTTGTATGAAAACACAATGGAATCAGGTATATGACCGTATTAAATAAGTCCTGTAACTCAAGAGAGAGGAAAAGTATTCTCCCTCGCGCTTCGCTCGGGATAATCCTATTCCTCCCAAATAGGTGAAGGATATGAACGGAAGACGTGTGACAGATATGGGCGCTTGGCCTTCTGTTGTTGTTGTTGAGAAAGAAGCACTTAAGCCAAAGCGCGCTTGGTCCTTTGGGTGATGCTCGTAACCCTATCAGATTGAATAAGATAGGGGGTGGGGTAAATCATGCCAACAGACCCCGAAAAGAGCGCCGCAATCCACAACTTTACACAGACAAAAATAAATCCCAAAAACCGTATTTTCTGTTGAATTATACGGTTTTATGGATATTCCTGCGCGTTTTAGGAGAAACCGTGCCGCGTCCCGTTCTCACATGGTCACGGTAACGCCCATGCGCCGCATTGCCGCTACGGCCTCATCCTCAAGTTGCTGCCTCCGGCTTGCCGTCCACTTCGCGTAATACCGTTCCGTCATGGTGACGGATTCGTGCGTCAACAATTTGCTTACCTTTTCGAGCGGGACACCGGCCAAGAGCATCTCCACCGCGAACGTGTCCCGGAGCATATGGGACCGGAAGTCCATTGGCTCCCCGGCTTCATTGGCGAGCGAGAGATACGCGTTGAGCCGGTCAACCTTGCGGAGCCACTTGTTTGTGTTGACGTGCTCCGTGCAAGTCCGGGACCAAAAGAAAAAGTCCGGGTGCTCTTCTGTGCGTGCGGGGAGGGATTGGAGGGCCGCAACCACGTGGTCCGGGAGAATACACTCAACGCGGGCGGCGGCGGGCTTGCGGTTCCGCTTTTTCTGTATCACCGCTGTGAGCCGGTTACCCTGGAGCGCCGCCTTGGGTAGTGCCAGCACGTCCCCCACGCGGAGCCCCGTCCACCGCTGGACTAGAAAGAGCGCCCGGAGATGTTGGCCCACCTGTGCGGACTTGTACCGGGCCTCAGAGTCTAGCTTGTGCGTTGCGGCCAACAGCTCTTCAAACTGTTTGGGCGTCAAGGGCCAAGTCTGGCTCTCATCGGGCGTAACGGCCTTGAGCATCAGAGCCGGGCTACGCCGGGCGTACTCCATGCCGGTGGCCCACCGGAAAAACGCCTTGACGCGGGTCAACAGGGCCGCTTGCGTGGTGAGTGCCAGCCGGTTGGCTTTGTCCGTGGCGTCCGGTGACCAAGACGCCCGCCACTCGTCCAGCATGGCCGGGGTCACATCGCTGACGTAGGCAACGCCCACGCGGTCTGCCCATCGCTGAATTTTGCGCGTGGTAGAGCGGTACGCCTCAATCGAAGTTTCTCCGGGCGTCTTCATACCGTTGAGCCACTGCTCCAGGGCTTCCCCTAAAGGCTTGAGCCGGAGCGCGTCCTTGGACGCCTCAGATTCTGCAATTTTCTGCAATTCGATTTTTACCGGGTCACGCTTGTCCCTTTCAGTCTGTGCAAACCGTTCCGCTTGCGCCCATAAGCGCGTCTTGGCTGACACATACCGCGTTTTCCCGTCCTCCCGGATGTACAGGGACTTGCGACAATTGCAGCGTTTCCATTGTGGGTCATCTCTTTTGGGACAGTCCGCCGAATGACGCGCAAAGACTGTTATAGTTGATGAGGCAATCGGTTCCACAGTAGTCATAGGATGTGCCATCCTTCTGCAATTCTTCTGCAATACGGCCTTTGAGAAAACCGGATTGCTGATAATAAAGAGGATAGCACGGTTATGTGTGAATCGATTGAATCCAATCCCCGGAGACGCGATGCAGGCGATCCTGGCGCTCGAAGACGGGCGCATATTCCGTGGCCTCGGCTATGGCGCACCTGGTGAAAGCCAGGGCGAAGTCGTTTTCAATACTTCCCTTACCGGTTATCAGGAAATCGCCACCGATCCCTCCTATGCCGGGCAAATCGTAGTTCTTACCAACCCCCAGATCGGCAACTACGGGACGAACCAGGCAGACAACGAGTCGGCCAAGCCTTTTATTGAGGGCTTGATCGTCCGCGAATTTTCGCCCATCAGCTCGAACTGGCGCTCCGAACAGGTCACGGACGAGTACATGGAGCGGTATGCGGTGCCGGTGCTTGCAGAGATCGATACCCGCGCCCTGGTGCGCCATCTGCGTACCCACGGGGTGATGCGCGGGGTGATTTCAACCGATGTTGCCAACCCTGAAGCCCTGGTCCAGAAGGCGAGAAACATTCGCAAGATGGACGGGACGGACCTGGCGCGCGTTGTGTCAACGAAGGCTCTATATCAGTTTGATTCCTCCGACAGCCGCAACCAGACTGGAGACCCTCTTCTGGCCGACGGTTTTCTCCCCAAAGAGGAAGTGCGGAAGCACCTTCATGTGGTGGCTTATGATTTCGGCATCAAGCTGAATATTCTAAGGATGTTAGCGCGCGAGGGCTGCCGGGTGACGGTGGTGCCGGCCGAGACCTCAGCCGAAGACGTTCTGGAGCTGAAACCCGACGGAGTCTTCCTCTCGAACGGCCCTGGCGACCCCGAGCCGGTGGATTATGCGGTGCGCGCCATTCGCAAATTTCTGGGCCGCGTGCCGGTTTTCGGCATCTGCCTGGGCCACCAGCTCACCGGGCTGGCGCTGGGCGGCAAGACCTACAAGCTGAAGTTTGGCCACCACGGCGGCAACCATCCGGTGAGAAACAACACCACCGGGAAGGTTGAGATCACAGCGCACAACCACAATTTCGCCGTCGATCCGGACTCGATCAACGCGAACGAAGTGGAGTTGACGCACGTGGACCTGAACGACCAGACGCTGGAAGGGCTGCGGCACAAGACGCTGCCGCTGTTCAGCGTTCAGTACCATCCCGAAGCCGCTCCCGGGCCGCACGATTCGCATTATCTGTTCCACGACTTCAGGCGGATGATGGAGGAGTGGAAGGGATGAGGAACTTACTCCCAGTCCTGGCAGTTTTGGTGGGACTCGGGAGTTTTATTTCCTTTGCACAGGCGGAACAGTTACGTCAGTTCTCCGGTCCGTTTGATCTGTATATGAAGGCAGAGCAACAGCGGTTGCAGGATTCTGTGCTTCGGAGATTCGCTGCCGATTGTGGTCTGGATTTACAAGCTGCATTGCCCCATTATGCAGTCCTTCCAGGCAAGAATTGGGTAACAGTGAAAGATTTGAAAAAGGGATTTGAACTCCAGGAAACTGATTTCATCTCAACGACTGCTGTACGGAAACTGGGTGATCTAGTTGTGGTGGAGACTTGGTCCCTTGAGTTGGATACCGGCTCCCAGTCGCGGTCGCTCTACTGTTTTAAAAAGTTGAAGACAATACTCCTTGAGTCCACAGATTGGATGCCGTCCTATGACAAAGACGGTTTTCCAACTCCCGGCTGGGGATATGAGCAACGCTGGAGGCTATCACCGGCAGGGAAGCTTGTACGATATTATGCCAACTTCATTGATTCAACCGGGCAGTCGATTGCTGAACCCAAGATGGATGCTGAAACAAAGAAGGATTTGCATTGGACCCCAGGAATCTACGCATGGAAGGACCTGACTTTGCCTTCAGCACTATTGCGATGAATCCAAATCGGAATAGGCTTTGAAAGGGCGCGACTTTAGTCGTGCCGCAAGGATGGGAATAGAAGCGAGGCTTTAGCCCCCGAGGGACGGTTTTGAAACCCGCACGCGAGTATGCAACGAACAACGCGCAGACCTACTTCGTCACCTCCGATACATGGGAGAGACGTGCGATTTTCAATGTGGAATCGTGGGCGCGCCTGTTTTTCAAGACATTGCTCTCTCATCGCGGTGATTCTTATCTGCTGCATGAATTCGTACTGATGCCCGATCATTTTCATCTGCTGATGACGCCTGAAACTGCACTAGAGAAGGCGATACAGCTTATCAAAGGCGGATTTTCTTTTCAGGCCAAGAAGGAACTTGGATCAAACATGGAGATATGGCGTCGCGGATTTGCGGATCATAGGATTCGGGATTTCGAGGACTACGACAAACATCGCCATTACATTCATTTGAATCCAGTGAAGAAACATTTGTGCGCGAGTCCGGCGGAATACCGGTATTCCTCGGCCTATCCAGGATGGAGATTGGACCCCATCCCTCAGGGGCTAAAGCCCCCGGAGATTTTTGGGCCTTTTGGCGGCACGACTGAAGTCGTGCCCTTTCAAAGCAGCAGCGACGAGAGCGGCACGGCTGAGACAGCACCCTTTCAAAGCAACAGCAACAAGATATGCAGTTTCAAAACGCAAGTTGGATGAAATAGGGATTCAAAGAATATGCCACGCAGAAATGACATTCAGAAGATTTTGGTGATCGGCTCGGGGCCGATCGTGATTGGCCAGTCGGCGGAGTTCGATTACTCCGGTACGCAGGCCTGCAAAGCTCTCAAGCAGGAGGGCTATGAAGTGGTGCTGGTGAACTCCAATCCGGCCACTATCATGACCGATCCCGATCTCGCCGACCGCACTTATATCGAGCCGCTTACCCGCGAATATGTCGAGGAGATCATTCGCATTGAGACGGCGATGCTGGCGGCCAATCCCGGCTCAGGCAAGTTTGCGTTGCTGCCTACCGTGGGCGGGCAGACAGCGCTCAACCTGGCTGTCGATCTGGCAGATGCGGGCATTCTGGACAAGTACAACGTGGAGCTGATCGGCGCCAAGCTGGAGGCCATCAAGAAGGCCGAGGACCGGCTGCTGTTCAAGGATGCGATGCTGCGCATCGGCCTGGATGTTTCGAAGTCGGCGCTGGTCAACAACCTGCGCGACGGCCTGGACTTTGCCGGCAAGCTGGGTTTTCCGGTGCTGATCCGGCCGAGCTTTACGCTGGGCGGCACGGGGGGCGGTATTGCTTACAACCGTGAAGAGCTGATGGAGATTCTGGCC
>Ga0302320_10000776_pt1 | contig 75262 bp, 60 predicted proteins | sample Bog_T0_3_FD_202130 | JGI IMG/M metagenome (GOLD analysis project Ga0302320, IMG submission 202130) | Peat permafrost microbial communities from Stordalen Mire near Abisko, Sweden - Bog_T0_3 | ecosystem: Environmental > Terrestrial > Soil > Wetlands > Peat | place: Sweden: Abisko, Stordalen Mire... | reverse complement strand
TCGATCGCCTTCACCGTCAAGACGTCGACCGTAGGAACCAAGACCACCGCGACCATCACCGCAACGTCGGGGACGACATCCAAGACCGCGGTCTTGACCCTATCGTGACGACGCATTTGGCGGGAACATCCTCAGGAACGGACACGGAATTTGAAGTGACCGTTCTACCATGGACACACAAGCGCTGATGTTCCGACGGATAATGATATGTGCTGAAATGGGTGTTCGTCTTTCTGGGGATATTCGTTGTGCTGGCAGGTGTCGTTATTTGGCTGGCAAACAATGGGACTGTTTATATCTCCCATGAAATGGGATTTACAGCGTTCACTGGACGAAATGACGCGCCAGACAAAGCGACCAGGGATCAGTTTCGCAAGGTGATTGAGCGGCTCGTGCCGGGAGACCTGTTCGACATGTTATGGGTCTCCTGGACAGATGACGAATACACTGGCCTTATGTTGACCTGCGACCGCGGCTCCCCGCACTTGAGCATAACCTTTAAGACACATAGCGAGCAAGCACAACTAAAATCATTTAAGAAGGCGATGGCGCCACTCGGCTACAGCGTCCAAGAGAACTCGGATGGGTTCAATGGCGGGATGGGGGAGCAGCACCGAGTCACGAGTCTGGAATACCCTTTGCCGAAATCGGCGGATGCAATTATCAAGGCAGCAGACACTGCACTGGCCAACTTGCATGGTTCTCCTCCTCATGCTTATTTCTTGAGGGGCTCCCTTTTTGCCCACGGACCCGGCGCTGGACCGGGTATTACGTTCAGTCCGGCTGAGGACCCTCTACGCAGCATCCTAGGCGGTTAGCTTAAGCGCCGTTTGATGCCGATCGCATTTGGCGCTTGATGGAACACGGAGGCACGTCATATCCAGAAACAGGCGACTCCAAAACGTCCATCCGTTAAGGGCACGCTATGGGATCGACTGATGGTCGCAATCTCGCATCCGGTACCAACAGAGGAGGTCAGACACGGGTGGAATCTTGGGGGCGGGGCTTGGGATGTCGAGATAGAGAAACGCGACGCTAGAATATCGGAATGTTAAGAGTCGGTCGGCTTGCCAGGGATTCAGAAACACGAATTTGAATCGACGATCAAAGTGGATTGCATCGATTTCATGAAGGCGGTACATGGCCACCGAGGATCGCAGCGTATCTTTGACGGGAACTCCATGGTATGGTCCGGCAAATGTTCCCTCTCGGAAGTACCAGCCTCCCAGGAAGTAATCCTCCAACCCGGTTCCCACGATCCTTGGTTCCACCCAATCGTCGTCGATGAACACATTCTCAGGGGCCTCCAGAAACGAGAGGTAATTCAGCTTTTCGCCCTGACACGCGAGTGTGCACCCAGCGTATTTCCCACGTCCGGCTACGTCGGCAACTAGAAGCGGCTCAAATCCTGGATTCTGTCCGGTGTGGAAGTGCGCATGGAAGGTAGCAGTCTCGGAGGGTAATTCGACGACCCGCTGATACAGGACGTTCATGAATACTTGGGTGTCCACGAACGGATCTAGGTTCTCAAGTTCGATACGGAATGATCGATGAAATGGCATGGGAAACGAGCAATAGAACCCACCGGAAGACATGCCGACGTACCGAGAAGTAAAGCTGGCTACCTCGCACAATCCAATGCCAAAGAAGTCCCCTACCGGTACGGCAACCTGTGGTTCGTCGGCGCCATCAAATGTGATTCGGAGAATTAGAGTCTTTAGGATGGTCTGACTGATTGGCGAATCCGTCGACCAATGCTGCCAAAACCACCCTGGAAAAGTCATCCAAAGTTGGGCGATGTAACCCGAGCCAGTGATCTCACCGATGGTCACCGAACCGCCCTTTGCGACATGTACCGTCTTTTGGTTGGTCGATCGATCGAATGTCGTCAGTTGGTGGGTTGACTTGGGTATTGGCAAGCTCATCATCGATTAACATACTACTTCTCGAAAGAGCTGAAGAGAGTCCGCAGTTTCAAGGTCATCCAAATCACCGAAGAGCAGCAGAACGCTGTGTCCTCTGACCTAATCCGTTCGTTTATCCCATAAACTAGAGTTCCGACTGGGCTCACGGGTCTAAACCTAAAGTTCCAGATTGAGAATAGAAATTCGCGATGGCACAAGACACTCGCCAACTAATGGAAGCCGCATTTTCCGCTCACCGATCCGGCCGCCTTACGGAGTGTGAGGAACAGTGCCGTCGAGTGCTCAAGATTGATCCGCGGAATGTGGACGCCAAGCTGCTTAGCGGAGTGATCGCGGCAAAAACCGGGAAGAACGACCTTGCCATCAAGCGGCTTGAAGAAGTTGTGCGATGGGACCCGCGAAACTTCGTGGCTCTGAATTGGCTCTCGATGCTGCTACGGGAATCAAATCGTCTCTCTGAAGCTACTGGCTGCGCCGAACGGGCGGTGTCTCTTCGGTCGCAGGATGCCGACGCTCTCAACAATCTGGGGCTTTGCTACCTGGCGCAGTTTCGCTATTTGGATGCCATTCCATGCTTTCGGCGAGCCATCGCACTACGGCCGAATCAGCCCTTTTTCCATTATGGGTTGGCATTTGCCCTTGAGCCTCTCGGCCGAACTGCCGACGCTGCCGAAGCCCTTCGAAAAGCAATCAAATTCTCGCCGGACGCGAATTGGCTGCTCCAGTTGGGGAATATGTGCCTTGGAGAAGGGCAATACCAAGAGGCGATTGAATGTTGCCACCGAGCTCTGGAGTTCGACGCCAACCTTCCCCTTGCGCACCTCTTGCTGTCACAGGCCCTTGCCGATCAGGACGAGCTCGAACGCGCCGACTACCACTTTCAGAAGGCTCTCGAGCTTGATCCGAAACCGAGTGAGATCTACAAGATTCGGGGGCTTCGCAGGCAGTCGACCGGGCGCTTTGAGGAAGCACGATGCGACTTTGCGAATTCAGTCGAGATCGAACCTAATCAGGGGTTTGCCTACTATGGAATTGTGTCGTCGGCACGAGTCACCCACGAGGATAAGCCGCTGCTTGAGAGGATGGAAACCGTTCTTGCAGCCGGAACCCTAAGTCCCACTGAGAGCACGTATGTTTACTACGCTTTAGGAAAGGCTTTCGACAATTTAGGCGAATATGACCGAGCGATGAACTACTTCGACGAGGCGAACCGGCTCTCTCGGGAGACAAAGTTGGGCAACCGGCCGTTTGACCGCGAACGGTTTTCCGCACGCATCGACGACACGATCCGCGTGTTTTCCAGGGAGTTCTTCAAAAGAAACATCGACGTCGGCTCCGACAGTGCTTTGCCGATACTCGTTGTCGGCATGATGAGATCGGGTACCACTTTGTTAGAGCAGATTCTGTCCTGCCACTCGCAGGTTGGAGGCGCCGGCGAACAGAGCTTCTGGACCCACATCCAGCCGACGCATGTCAACTTTGAAGCTGGAACCGTCGACGCTCATGCCATTATCGAGGCCGGAGAGCATTACTGTGGAATGCTTGAGACGATCGCCCCTGGAAATCGACGCGTGACGGATAAGAACCCGGCCAACTTCTTTGCTTTAGGTCCAATTCACCTTGCATTGCCGAGGGCAAAGATCATCCACACGGTCCGAAATCCAGTCGACACCTGCTTGTCTATTTATATGACTCCGGTGCGAACGCCCCCCGAGTTTGCCTGTGATCGCGAAAACATCGTCTTTGCGTACCGGCAGTACCTCAAGCTAATGGACCATTGGCGATCAGTTATTCCCTCCGATTGCTTTCTCGATGTAAGCTACCGGGACTTGATCCAGGATCGTGCGGCTTCGACCCGACGCGTCGTCGCTTTCTGCGGGTTGGAATGGGATGAGAAGTGTCTCCGCCCCGAAGAGAACATAAGGTCCATTCGGACACCGAGTTTTTGGCAGGCAAGACAGCCCGTATATACGACATCCCTCGATCGCTGGAAACGGTATCTCCCATGTTTGGGAGCCTTCGAAGATCTCCTCGAATAATGCGCATTTCCAGCAGCAGAGTGGGGAACTTCTCGTTATTCTCGTTGTCCCAATGATGGAAATAATTTGCTCAGACAATCGAACCGTCCTATAAAGATTCGTTTGTAGCCGGTCGACTTCCTGCGGCAGAGCCTCACGACCAAATGTCTGTTCCAATTGCCATCATATATTGTGCCGTCCTCGAGGACGAGATCGAGACATTCGCTAAGGACTTATCCCATGTCATTCGCCTGGAGAAGCTTCCTCAAGGCCTTCATAACGAACCGGACCGACTTCGGTCTAGCCTCCAAGCAATCGTGGATGACATCGAAATGAATACTCCGGAGGTCGACTCGATCGTGGTAGGGTACGGTCTCTGTAGCCGTGGCACGGAGGGTGTCGTTACGAAACGCTGTAAGTTTGTGGTTCCAAGGGCACACGATTGCATCACGCTGCTGCTTGGGAGTAAAGAGCGGTACGCGGAATACGTCAAGGCACACCCGGGGACGTATTGGTACAGCCCGGGATGGAATCGCCATCACATCGCTCCCGGAAAGCAGCGGTATGAAACCCTTCGGGCACAATACGCTGAGCGCTTCGGTGAGGAGGATGCCGACTTCCTTATGGAGGAAGAACAACACTGGTTCTCAACCTACGATCGGGCTACGTTTGTCGACCTCCGCGTCATACCGAGCGAGTCGGATCAGGAGTACACCCAGGAGTGCGCAACTTGGTTGGGGTGGAACTATGATCGACAAGTGGGCGACCCTTCTCTGATGCAGGCTCTAGTTTCCGGTGTTTGGCCCGCAGACCAGTTTCTTGTCTTAGAGCCGGGAGAAACCCTGCGAATGACTGCAAATGAACAAGTGATCGAAGCCCACCATGCGTCTTAGTCTTGAGTTACCAAACGAAGAGCGTTCCATCTTGCTGGACCCAACCGAAGTTGGCCACAAGCTCACCGATGTCATGCGCAGGGAGAACCTGCCCCTTAATACGCGTTGCGGGGAGCGCTTGCTTTGCAAGTCCTGCACGGTAGAAGTGCTCTTGGATGGCGAATGGTGTCCAGAACCGGCATGCACATTGACACTCAACCGAGACATGAGGGTGAGGATTCCGCAGCATGCCATGCTCGCGTATAACCCGCAGATCCTAACCGACTACCGGGTAAACGTCCCTTACGCCTATGACCCCTTCCTTGGGAAGATTGGCTTGGCAGCCGCCATCGATATCGGAACCACTACCGTGGCACTGTCACTCGTTGACTTGACCTCCGGGGCGGTGGTCGCAACGACGACCGCATTCAACCGCCAGATGCACTTTGGCGATGATGTTCTTACCCGAATCAACCTCTGTCTTACCGATCCAAATTCGTTAGGCGATTTACAGAGTGCGATCGTCACAGAAACATTGCTTCCCCTCCTGGAAGCGGCTCTGACGGCATCTGGAAGGAACCTGAGTGAAGTCAAGGGATACTTACTGGCAGGCAATACGACGATGCTGCACCTCTTGGCCGGAGTCGATCCAAGCCCAATGGGAATGTCTCCGTTCACCCCCCGATTCATCAACCACGTAGAGCGGACTTCGGATGAGTTGGGGCTCATCCCAAACAGCATTCCAGTTCATCTGCTCCCTGGATCGGCCGCCTACGTAGGCGCAGACATCACTGGCGGCGTGCTCGCTAGTGGGCTCGTCTATGAAGATGGACCCTCCCTCCTCGTCGATGTCGGCACAAACGGCGAGATTGTCTTGAAACTCGGGGACCGGATGTACGGATGCGCTACGGCGGCAGGGCCGGCGTTTGAAGGCTCGGGGCTCAAATGTGGGATCCGAGCCGGTGACGGCGCCATCTCCCACGTTTGCATCCAATCTGACCCGTTTGAAGTGATCAACGAGATAATTGGGCCACCGAGAACGAAGCCGATCGGTATCTGTGGGTCGGCCTATATCGACTTCCTGGCCCAAGGATTCCAAGCTGGATTGCTGAACGCCAGCGGACGTCTCCAGGCAAGCGCCTTGCCAGAGGATGAATCGAGGATCATCCGAGGCGACTACGGCAACGAATTTATCCTCGGAATTGGGCAGGGTCGGAGGCAGATCACCGTGTCTGAGCCGGACATTGCCCGGCTATTGCAAGCCAAGGCAGCTATTGCAGCGGGGATCATGATTCTCCTGGGTCGAATCGGCGTAAAGCCTGCTGAAGTTAAGACCCTCTATCTAGCCGGCGGATTCGGTATGCATTTGAATATCGAGAACGCCATTCTGTGTGGACTTTTCCCGGGATTTCGAATGGATCAGATTCAACTTGTGGGCAACACTTCCCTTGCCGGAGCCACACTCTCCGCGATCGATTCCTCCGTCCTAAGAGAGCTCGACCGAATCGGACGTGAAATCGAAATCGTGGAGTTAAACCTCGATCCAGAATTCGAAGACACCTATATCGACCAACTCCAACTAGGGGAGATTTGATCGGTGACCAAATTGGGAGAATGCACGAAGGTTCTCATCTGGGGTCTTTGCTGGAATTTCACAGCCGGCGCCGACGATATAGCGGTCCCCTGCGATACGCTGGCACTCTGCCAGCTTGGTTAGGATCGCTTCGGGGTTCGAATGGAGCACTTCCCGTACCGGATCCAGGTTTCCCAGGAGCTTGATCGACGTAGGAAAGGCCTCGGCGGCCAACCCAAAGTCGGCAACCGAGTCGATGTCGACCATGTCCGCACCAGATTGGGCCATCAATGCTAGAATCCTCGTCGTATTCCCACATATGTGCATCCGGACCGGAACTCCCAACTGCTTGATTGCAGAGATCATTCGCTGTTCGTGAGGTAGAACGAGTTGCTGGTAGAAACTGGGTCCGATCAGCGAGGCTGGAGCGTCTCCGAATCCGATGACGTCTGCTCCCGCTTCCACTTGGGCTTGAGCATATTCGATTGCCATGTCGACATTGAAGTCAAAGAGCTCCTCGACAAAGTCTGGATCGTCGATCAGGTCCTCCATCAACGTTGTCATGCCTCGCATCACGGCAGCTTCCGATATGGGCCCCTCGACCCATCCGAGGACCGGGAGTTCGCCTTCGCTCAGCCGTTTCATCTCTTTGATGGCGGTCAAGCGATCACTCATTCTGTTTGGACCGTGAACATCGGGCAGGGAGAGCTTTAAGAGGTCGGAAGCACTCGTCAGGAGCGGTCGAACGGGGTCCGGGGCTGGCGGATCGTCATCGAACCAAACGAGCGACCCACCAAGCGACGAGAGTTCGCTGACCGGGTCGCTGGTCGTGGCTAATACGTCGATTCCGAAGTCCCGACACACTGCGTATTGTGCCCTCGCCAATATTATCGGGTCCCGAATGTAATCGATGTACCGAACTCCGATGTGACGCGCCGCCAGCGTCATGATGAGGGGCATGACGAGAAGTTCTGCGTGACTTTGACCATTCAGGAAAGCGGCGTCGAAGTTTTCTTTGGCGGTCATGGCTTGATCTTGCGAACGGCGTCAGATAAGGCGACCACGTTTTCCCACGGCACATCCGGCTCAAGGACGTGAGTCGGCGCAATAGTCATTCGGGCTCCTCGGTGGATCCACTTCTCACAAGACTCAACTGCATTCTTGACGTCGCCCACCGTTCCAAAGGGCATCGTGGTTTGAGTGCCGATCATTCCGCAGAAGGCGATTTTTTCCTTCCATCTCTCTGCGACTTCGTCGATGGGCATACATTCTGGTTGCACTGGGTTCAAGATGTCGATTCCGATTTCGATGAGGTCATCCACTATCTCAAATATCTTTCCGTCAGAGTGGTACTGAACATAGGGTGGATTCTCGACACTCTTGGCGACCTCAACAATGTGCTGGAGTCGCGGTTTCAGATGCTTGCGCCAAAATGGAACGGACATCATCATTCCTCTCTGAGTTCCGACATCGTCGCCCAGTCGGATGAGATCGACGCCCGCCTTGGCCCCTGCTGCCGCCATCCGAGAGGATTGATTCATAAACCGGTCAAACAGCCAATCGGCAATACCGTTCTCCTCTGCCAAGTCGCAGTAAATCTCTTCCATACCGCGCAAATACCAAGCACTTTCGAAGACCGAACACTCCAAGCCTAGAGTGGCGACTTTACCCATTTCTTGAGTCGCCGCCACGCGATCGGCAACTGGCTCGTAAATGGCAGGATCTTCCAAATCGTGCCACGGAAAGCTCTCGATCTCCTCGACTGACTGGGAATAGGAGAGAGGGTGGAACATCTCGGTCATATGGTAGGCAGCGCCGACCGATTCAGTATCGCCAGGGCGTTCTACGTATCCGCCGTTGCCGACCCAAGCCCCGTCGGGCACCGGCACTCCACGCCTTCGGTATTCCGTGCGCCACTCATCCGCATCGTTGCGCGGACCACCCCATACATAACTGAAGTCCAGGCTGAAGGCTTGCGTGGTATCGCGCGTGCCCAACTGCCGTTCCATCTCATCAACCATAGGCGGAGTCATCGGAAGGTCGAAGGGCACATGACGGTATGTTTGCCCCGCCATCATCCGATTAAAGTTCTCCCGCTGGTTCATAGCTTGTGGCTTGCCACTTTTGTCGCACTGAGAGCGGAGGCAATGTGAGCCGGGGTTGTGCCGCAACAGCCACCAATAACCCTTACCCCAATTCGAAGGGCCTTCTCCGCCCACGTGCCGAATGAATCGGGTGATACTCCGTATTCGAAATGTCCCAATTGGTCCTCGATCGGTGTGCCGGCATTAGGCTGCAACATCACGGGAACACCATTTGCGGCAGATAGAAGTTCGCGTCCAATTTCGAGATAGTCGTCGAGATTCAATGAGGTACCGCAATTCGCCCCAACGACGTTGGCTCCTGCCTCGATGGCGATGCGACAAGCTTCTGCTGGGGAATTACCCATCATTGTCCGGGCGCCCATGGCACTGCGTTCGTATGTGAAAGAGGCGATGATTGGCAACTCAAAGTGCGTTAGCGCCGACAGTGTCACACGCATTTCATTGGGATCAGACATCGTTTCCACGATAAACCCGTCCACTCCGGCGTCAGCCAGAATCTCGCCCTGCGTCCGGACGGACTTCTCCAACTCAAAATCCGTTAAGTCCCCAAGTGGCTCCAAAAAGTCGCCGCATGGACCAATGTCGCCGAGTATCTTGCACCGACCGCTGCTTGCTTCGCGGGCCAGGTCGACGGCCAGGCGGTTCAGGACGACAAACCGGTGTCCAATCCCGCTCCGATCAAGCATGATCGGGGAGCCGCTGAAGGTATTGGTGGTCAGGCAGTTGGCGCCCGCATCGGCATAGCTCCGATGCACCGACAGAATCTGTTCGGCATGTTCTGCATTCCAAATGAAGGATGACTGTCCTTGGCCCAGACCGCGCTCAATGAGTTGTGTACCCATTGCTCCGTCCATGACAAGGACCCCGTTGTCTTGAAGTAAGGTTTTCATTCCAAAAAAGCCTCCAATGCTGGGCTTGGCTTTAAGTTCACTCCACGAGCCCAAATACGGCGTGCCTCGCGCAAGTAGTAAAGATAGTTTTCGTACGGTACGTCTGGAGGTACGCGATGGTCCGGCAAGGGGATGAATCCCCCCTCCTCTACCAGCGGTACCAACCGTTCAATCTCGGCCAAGATGGCCGCTCGAGATCCTTGCAGCGCATGCTTGTCAAACCCACCTATTAGAAGGAGATCCTTGCCATATTCCTTTCGATACTTTATGGGGTCGGCGCCCCAAGTTCCGACCTCGATTGGAAACATGCAGTTGATTCCGGCACCCAGCCAGTGAGGAAGCAAGGCATCGATCTTCCCGTCGCAGTCAGTCCAGACCACGTCGATTCCATGCTTGTGGAGTAGGTCGGTGATGCGACGGTAGTGCGGTACGAGATACTTCTTAAAATGTTCTGGGCTAAGCAGTGGACCGCCGCTGTAACACATGTCCTCCCACATCGATGCCGACTCAAACTCGGCTCCCGTTTCAAGCGCCCTTGTCAACGACCCAATGGTGCAGTCAGCCAGGGTCGTCACCATCTCCTCGAACCATGCTGGATCGTCATAAGGCAAGACCACGACGTTCTCCATTCCCATCCAATCTCGCAGCCAACCAAATAGGCTTCCAGACCAGACCGTGATTGGAAAGTCACGCTTGGGGTCCTTCCAAAGCGCAACCGACGCCTCCCAATCCACCGGATAGCGCTCCGGGGTCGTAGGATCAAGCCGCGGCAGATAATGCTTACGCCATGATTCTCGGTCCGTCAACAAGTGCCCGACGTGGTGAGGAATGGACCCCATATACTTCTTTCGGAGCACTCGAACTCCGTCAGCTTGCTGAATGATCTCGTGGTCATCAAGGTCCTCAATAACCTTCCACTCGAAAAGCGGATTCAGACCCACATCGGGAGTTCCACCTCTGGCCGCGTATCCGTCCATACCAAACCACGTGTCGGTGTGATATTCGGCGTCGTCTCGCCACTCGACTTTTAGGGGCAACCCTTGTTTGTGCCATTCAGGTACGGTCTCAGCCCAGAAGCCGAAATCGCAAATAGGGCACCGGTCCACGGGACGGTAGTGCATGGTAGCGCTGAATCGTTCACGATCAGTCATTGGTTTCATCGTTGTACTTTCCAAATTCAAGGCCGGCTATTACCATCGCCTCGATGTTTTCGAGCGGAGTTCCGGGTGCAAGGTTGTTCCCTTCTCGGAGCAAGAACATTCTTCCATCCAAAATTCCGGACTGCAAAATGCGACGACTTTCCTCGTAAACCGCTTTTGGCGTCCCAGTCCGGAGCAATTCGATGTGAGGTCCGCCATGGATTCGGACGTCGGGCCCGACCGCCTTTCGAAGGGCGCCAAAATCGACTGGAAAGCCAGTATCGAATGCCGCGATTCCTAGTTCCCGCAGCAAAGTTGGAAAATGTCTTGTCGCATTCCCGCATAAGTGCAGACCACGCTCCTTGGTGGTCCCAAACGTGTCATACAGTCTTCGATGGTGAGGCAGAATCTGCTCGCAAACCATGTCTGTCGAGATCAGTGCGATACTGTCGTCTGCCATCCAGAACCCATCTTGCGGAATGGGCGACCCCGCCTTTGTCCGCCAGGCCTTCATGCGAGCGATAGTGGCATCGGTAATGAACGCAAGCAGGACCTGGAGCCGCTCTGGATCCTCGATCATTGATGTACACACGAACTCCGGACCGAATAGATTGCAGGCAACCGTCATCGGCCCGTCTGTTCCCCCTCCTGGCATCCCTACCGAAATGGGCCGACCTAGAAACTCTTCGTGCTTGCTCCTCTCGACCATGTGGTCGTAGAACTCAAGCCCCTTGCCAAAGAGGCTCCCGAATGGATCGGGAATCCCTGCCTCCAGCAAACGCTCTGGGCATTCTTGGAATACCGGACGGGTGTCTGGAACTTGATCGTCCATGTACTCCACTGGACATCCAAACCATGCCGCCTCGTAGTAGTTTTGAAAGTCAACCGACACCCACCACCGGTCAGGCAATCCCAGTTCGGAATCTTGCAGCAAGTTGAATCGGGACCAACGCGCAAATTGCAGCATCGTGTCGAACATCACGTCCGGGTCTTCGCTATAGCGTTGGAAATCCATCCCGAAGTCGTTCGCATCCGAGTGGAACATGAAGTACCGAGTGTTGGTGCCTACTTGTATTGGAACCCGAATCGGATTGCGTGCATAGTAACCATCCAGAACACGCTTCGTCTCCTCGTTGTGACGCGCGAAATCCACCGTAGCCAACCGATCGGAATTTCGGGCGCCGGTCTTGGGATCAATGGTCGTTAACATGCCGGTTGGTTTCCATTAGTCGTAATTGCCATACTTGTCGACCAAGTCGACGACAAAGCAATAGGTTTCCCAACTCACGCTCGGGGGCACCGAGTGGTCGGAGTGATAACCGTATCCTCGTGTCGCCTTTCCGGCCTCGATCTTCGTTCGAACCTCTTGTTCGATAGCCACGCGGTCGTTCGTCGCGTACACCATGACGTCGCAGTTTCCGATAAAAGCGAGTCGATCTCCGAAGTCTGGACAGAGGTTACGGACGTCCATTCGTGCCTTGGCCTCAAGTGGCTGTAGACAGTCAAAGCCTGCTTTGATGTAGTCCTCAATGACTCCATTGACATCCCCGTCGGTGTGATAAACAAACGGCCAACCATGGTCATGTGCCCACTGTGCCATTCTCTGATGGTCGGGCCACACCAGTTGTCGATAGAGCGGAGGCCCGCAGAGCAGCCCGCTTCGATAGGCCATGTCCCCGTAAATCCAGACACCGTCCGGTTCGATTCCGTTTGCCAGCAAGTACTCGAAGTCGTTCAAGACCAAATCGGTCATCGTCCGAGACACGTCGACCAGGTACTCTGGATCTTCGATCATGGCGATCATGGTGTTTTCGTCACCTAGAAGATGACGCGTCATTTCAAAGGTTTCTAGCCCAGTGAGATGGCACCATCGGCCCTGCCGACGCCCGATTTTGAGCGCCCACTCTGCGCCCGCCAGATTGACGGATGGCCCGAGGGCGAGTAGGCGCGGTTTGAGATTGGTATACCAATCCTCTTTCGTCTCACAGGGAAAACCCACGTGTTCGGGAGTGCCCTCCCGAAACTTCCAGTACCGATTGATCTGTCCCCATGCGTCCCGCTTGGTGACGGTATCCGCATCTTCCTTGATGATGACGTCCTGTCCGGGATAGGGAAACGGCTCAGACCAGCAAAGGCCCTGAAAGTCGTTGCCGACTACCACGTTGGGATCATCTGTCATCCCTTCCGTGCGCCATCGCTTGAGCGTATCACCCCAGAAAGACTCCATTCTAGGAATGCAGTCCTGGTCTTTACGTTCAAACATCCGTGAGATTCGCTCACGGCCCGTCATTCGCACGTCTCGCATGGGAATGTTTCCTAAGCGGCCTTATTTCCAACCAGGTGACGAGCCACTTCGACCGCACTCGCCGCATCCGGCGCAAACGCATCGGCGCCGATCTGGGTCGCAAACTCCTGGGTGATCGGTGCGCCGCCGATGATAATCTTCGTCGTCGAGAGCCCCGCTGCCCTCAATTGCTCAATTGTCGACTTCATCGAAGGCATTGTCGTCGTCAGAAGGGCGGATAACCCAATAATCTGGGGGTTGTGCTCTTTGGCCGCCTCGACGAAACGTTCTGGAGACACGTTTGTTCCGAGATCGACGACGTTGAAGTTGGCTCCCTTCCACATCATCGACACGAGGTTCTTTCCGATGTCATGAAGATCACCCTGAACCGTACCAATAATGGCAGTGAATTCGGGTCGAATGCCGGCGGCGATCAGCAGTGGCTCAAGGATGAACATGCTTTCTTTCATGGCGCGGGCAGCTATCAACATTTCAGGTACGAAGACCTCGTTGCGCTGGAAACGAGCCCCAATGTCGTCCATACCGACGATCATCGAGTCGAGTATCGATCTGGGGTCCGTCTGGGCTTCGATCGCTTCTTGAGTAAGTTGGGCCGCCGCTTTGCGGTTGCCTGTTTTAATGGCTTCGGTAAGTTGAGAGAGATCCATGAGGTCAGTCCTATATGCGTGCAGAATGAAGTCGAATTCAATTCAATTCGTAGTCGCTTGGTCGGAAGGTGGTTCTATCCACAACATCCATCATCGTGTCGACAAACTCGGTCTCGTCCTCGGGAAGATCGTACAGTGCGCTCTGGATGGAATCTAACCAGCAAACTTCTCGTTCCGGTATCTGTAGCCGCTTGTCCTTGTACGCATCTGCGATCAGGTCGATCGCAGCGAGCCCGGCAGCTACTCCAGCTCGGTATGGATTAGGCGCCCCAACGATCTCCCTACCGATTTGAACCGCGCTCTCAGGCGCCAAGACAAGTGCCTGCGGGTCCAATCCGATATCGGACCTGACGAGCCAACGCTGAAGGAAGCCTGCTGCAACCGGACCATCCGCGATCGCCTCGTTAAACAATCGAACGTCATAGGCTAGCTGTTCCATCGAACAGGTCGGCGCCATGCCGCCTAGTAGGCGAACGTTCTGAACCGACTCGTTGCTCCAAGTGTCGCACGCCGCCGCCGCTACGTTTCCAACTGCGCTGAAATGCGCGCAGGAAGCGGTCTTTCCTTCCATTGCCATCGGAAAGCCGGTGATCGCTTTGAGAATTACGTTCTCATATCCACAGTCCTTACCGGGACCAACCGCGCCAGCTTCATATGCGGCCAAGCTTCGGACCGCCGAAATGCTGCGAACTACGGCAGCAAAGACTCGCGGGATGAGCCTCTGTTCGGCAAGAACCATGGCGGTATTCGCAAAACCGCATGCGGTGTCGCCGGCTGCGTGAACATGGTGACGATCCGCAATCTCCCGGATATGGGTCCAAAGGAACCGCATGTCCCGGACGCCCATCACACACAGAGCGAAAATGACTTGGGCGACGTCGCAAGCTTGGAGGGCTTCGTCATTTACTTCTTTTCCACCGACAGACTCGATGCTAAGCAGTTCCGCGCCCGCTTCACCGGCTCGCTCAAACAACTCCAGCATATTCTCCCAGAGCTTTCCGGATCTCATCACGGGGGGACGAACCATCTCGCGGGTGTCATTGGGGGTCATACGGAGGACAGACTTCAGTCCGTCCTTGACATCCGCCTCATGTAGGGCGTCCAGCAGAATGTGGGTGACTTCCATGCCCCAATCGGGATTCTCCGTCATCGGCGGAAGGGTCTCAAACTCGACTACCAAACCGGGAACGCTCAGCTCAGACGCCCGCTTCAGGACTCCTGAGATCATCTCGCGATATTGCCGCGATACCTCGGGCATCGTCTCCCCATTGACGAACATCGTGGGCAAGGTGAAGTTGATTTCTGGATAGACGATTCCGCCACCAAGGGTTAGCCCCCGGCGAGTGACGAGTGGTCTGGGTGAAAAACCGAAGATCAAGTTTGCTGGATCTTCTATTGCGAGATGATTAAATGATGGCATGAGCCTCTCTGTAAGCCCATGTGGAGGTTACAGCATTGAGCCGTCGAAGATATGTGGTCAATTCTGTTGACATCTCTTTAGCGGACAGGCGTTTTTGGGGCCCGAAGAGTGGGGTAACCAAGGAGCAAGTATCATGCCTGAGTGAGTCAGATTCCGATTGAAAGCGGGGTGGTTTATCCGGGTGCGGATGAGCGGACTCCGTCCAGAGCCCAGTATTTTTCATGGATTAACAACACGAACGAGGGAGCGACCGAGGCCCAGACCCGAGCAAATTTGGACTTCTTTGCGTGGTTGCACGCGGAATACGGTATGCAACTCGACATCTATGCATTTGATGCCGGAGCGATCGACGGAGCCAGCTTCTACGGATCGACCGATTCAGAGAGGTTTCGTCGCCAATTCCCTCGTGGATTTGAGCCCCTTGCACAGGTCGCGAAACGGCTCGGATGCCGACTCGGTCTGTGGTGCGGCCCAGATGGGTTTGGCGACACGGAGCAGGAGGCCGAAACACGCATCGAAACGATGGTAAGCCTGTGCCGGGATCATAACTTTGAGCTATTCAAGATGGATGCGGTTTGCGGGCAGTTAAGGGCGTCAAAGCGAGCGGAATTCATCCGCATGATGACCGAGTGCCGTCGTTATTCCCCCGACCTCATCCTCCTGAATCATCGCCTGGAACTTGGCGAAGGGCTTCCCCACGCAACTACGTTCCTCTTCGGAGGGGCCGAGACCTACATCGACGTACACATGGCGAACCGAACGACGGCGACTCATAGCCGGGCGGTGGCACTCGAACGAGAGCTAGTTCCAGGCCTTCAACGGCTAACTGAAGACCACGGAGTCTGTCTCTCGTCTTGCCTTGATTACTGGGAAGACGACCTCGTCCTCCAGGCTTTCAACCGGTGCTTGATCCTGGCTCCTGAAATCTATGGCAATCCGTGGCTTCTTCGCGATGACGAGTTCCCACGATTTGCCCGAATTTTTAACCTTCACCGCCGCTATCGGGACATTTTAGTCGACGGCATCGTTTTGTCAGAGGAAGCATACGGTCCGCTTGCGGTCGCCAGAGGAAGCAGTACAACTCGCTTGCTGACGCTTCGAAACCTGACTTGGGAACCAATCACAAGGACGATCCCGCTCAGTTCAGCTATCGGGCTAGAGGATAATGGCTCCAGAGTCCATGTTCGCCGTTTTCATCCTCACGAACGAGTGTATGGCGACTTCTCCTACGGAGGATCGGTGGACGTCGAAGTTCTCCCATTCCGCTCGTTACTATTACTTTTAACAACTGAGCCGGTCAAGGAGTTGACCGTGCAGGGCTGTGACTTCGATGTGATTCGGGACGTACCCGAAAAAGAGACTTTAATCCGACTGCTGGGCGATCCGGGCTCGACAATCGACGTTCTGCTTCCGACGGGCGAGAATCGAACGATTTCATTTAAGGGTGAAAAGCGAAGCCTTCCGTGGCATCGTAAGATCGGCGATTTGATCGAAATTCCCTTACCAGACGATGCTCGTGGGCTGTATGAGGCGACGTGCTTTGCGGCAGACAACAACGCGCTTGAGATTCGCGAACTGGAGCGCTCGGGACCGACCGACATCGGCGCTGTGCAAGCGGCAAGAGACGCCTTCTTTGGACAAAATGTGTTCCGACGGCGCTGCTTGGCGGATCGTTATCTATTCGACGACGACCCAGACACCGCGTTTGCAACGAGCCGCCGATGGGGCGAGTCGCGCATCAACGGGGGCAGCTTCCGCCTCGATCTTGGAACCGTAACGTCGATCGACCGCCTCGTCGTGGAAGTCGGGGACGACTACGATCTGCAGCCGTTGAAGTCGGAGGAGGGCGCAATGGGCACGGTTTCGGCGGACTTACGGACGTGGTATCCACAACGGTTTTGGTGCAGCGACCAGATCGTGGCCGAGATTCCAGAAAACCAACCGATTCGTTATATTACAATCAACGGCTGCCCCGATCGAATTCGGCATGTTCGGGGATATTATCGAGGAAAGGCCCTGGATCGGACTCATTGGCGAGCCAGCAACCTCTTCGCCCCGATCGATCTCGCCCCGCCGGTCAAGGCTTGGTCTCACGACTTCACCCTCTCCGAAGTGGCGTTAGGCGCCTATCTTGCCATTGCAGTGAACGGAATTCATGGCGTCGAGAAGGCCTACGCATCGTTGAGGGTGGGCAACGGATATGCGGGCGCACCCCGGCGCGCCCCGTCGTTTCCCTCTAACACATGGGAATGTCCGGTCCGACAGACAGATCGAAACACGACTTACTTCGTTCCTCTTACCGCCGACATGGTGGGCAAACCTTTGCAAGCCGTGGTTCTGCTCCTTGGCGATCGACGATGGCCCTGGGAAGCGTATACAGTCTCGGACGCCGAGCTTCAACCAGAAGTCTGGATCACTGCCTATCCCGTTCCTTACGCGACTCACGATGTCGTTATTTTTGACCACTGCTGCCGTGAAATTGGGGACATCCCTACGGGCACAAGGTAGAAACAGACCATATGGCAAAACGGCCCCAAGCGGAAAAGCGTTCACTTGCGGGCCGGTTCGACAAGCTCTGCCTTATTGCATACGAATTGGGCTTACTACTAGCTGTAGCGACGTTAGCTCTCGTCGCAATTCATCAAGTATTCACCCACCATGAGAGCATCGACGAGACGAGCGACTCGTCACATGTCCTCGCGACCGCCGAACACCCCGACCAGTTCAGAATTGGAAGCACCTATCCGGTTTATCGCTTTAACTCCGATTGGGAGGATCCCATCGGACACGTTGCCGTCGAACGGGTCGACGGTAGCAAGGTCGCCTTCCGCCTCGATCCCAAGGAATTCCGTTGGCCAATTGGGCGTCAAGGTCGGATTCTGAACGTGGACGACAAACGCATTCGAGTGAACATGGGCTCAAACCTGGGGTTCAAAGTAGGAGACCACCTTAACGTGTTCTCCGACAGGCAACCGATTGCTACAGTTCAGATCATGGCCGTCGGCCAAGAGGAATCGGTCGCCGCTCTTTACAGTGCCACCGATCCCAACATGCGAAGCGAGAAGCTGATTGGCGACATCGTGAGCGAATTCCCAATTGCAGATCAAGTGGTAATACCCTACTCAGAGGCAGTCAACGGAGTCGATGCTCTCATCGTCCTAGCCTTGCTTGGTATCTACTTGTGGCTATGGATTCGGTTCCGCGCGTCCCCCTTCGCGACCCTCGGGCCGATGGTTGCAGCGCATATTCGGATCCCTACGTACGTCAAGCTGGCATTTCATGCCGTACTTGGGGTTCCCGCCGTGTGGTTCTTGACCGAGTTTGCGATCCGGTCGATCTGCTATTTGGTTTTTATTGTCTGCAGCCAGATCCTTCACGCGACGATCCCGACTTTTCTTACGTTCACCACGCTCCAAATCGTCATCGGTCCGCTATTCGGGGTTATTTTGATTGGATATCTCTACGTGCTGATGACGCATCGAATCTCGCCGTTTGCGGTCCTGGTTCGCCATATCGCGTTCAAGGGAGGAATCAACAAGCACACGGCCCAGGATTTACCCGAACATATAACGATGTGGTTATTCCAGGCGATTATTGTCTACGCATTCGGAAGAACGTTAGGCGGGTTCTTTCAGGAAAACCTCAACGTTGGAATCGGCGCCTCGTGGCCCCATGCACCAGCGGTGATCGTTCCAATGACAGCTCCTGTCAGCTTTGAAGGGTTGGCGCGCTCAATACAGTCCGTCTCGTATGCCCTCACTCACCTTCCTAGTCCCGCAAATCAGGATGCATTGTTCCTAACGATTCAAACCGCCATCTATAACGCCTGCATCCTTGGTTGCCTGCTTGGGTACGGGTATTCGTTGCTTGGCTATCTCTGGGGAAAGAGGATCCGGAACGTCGACTTTACAATCGTGGGATGGCTGACAAACGCAGTCTGTTATGGCCCTCTCTTCGGGGTGGTTTTGTGGCAGATGCTTCCTCCGACGGCGGGGGCCGATCCGACCATCGTCTCCGGTTCGTTAAGGACGACCACGTTTATCGTTGAAGTCTTCCTTAACGTCGTTTACACATTGAGCATCTGGAACCTTGGCACGCTCTTCGGAGTGATGACAGACAAGGGTGTTCGAACGACCGGCTTCTACAGCGTCGTGCGCCACCCGAACTACACGATGGAATCCCTGATGTTCATCATGCTGTTCAGCCGAGGGCTCTCCACCTATCACCAATGGCTCGCGGTCGGGGCATTTCTGCTCGTCTATTGGCTTCGTTCCGAGCGTGAAGACCAGTTCATGAGCTACTCCAACCCCGACTACCTAACTTACAAAGAGCGAATCCAATACAAGTTCATCCGTGGAGTCTATTAGGCCCAGACCAATGCAATGTGGTAGTCGGAAAGTGGAGTCGCCGGGAATGATGACGTCCAGACAACAATAATCCTCGGAAACGATCTCTTACTCTAAGGACTGAATCTTCGTCTCCGCCGCACAAACTCACCTGTCGCACGACGGCTATGCTCTGGAAGCGAACGACTGGTCGTGGTAGGCGCCCGCCAAGAGAGATCCTCGACGGGCCTTCTCAACTCAGCTACTTGCTCAGAGTGGCAATGGCAGAGGATGCGGCGCCTCGGATTCCGCCAGGGGCATGGAGAGTGAATGGCTGAAGCATCGGGATCGCTGCCTTGTTGCCGAGTAGTGCGAGCGACGAGATGGCAGCGCGTCGGGCCGAGAACGACGTCTCCTGAGCTACCGCGATCAGAGCGTCGTAAACAACATGTTTACCCGGCCGCTCCTTGACTTGCCCGAGGACCTGAATCGCAGTCACGCGCAAAGGCTCACTGTCCGGGTTCTTTAGGATGGCGAGACTCTTGCTTCGCGCGACGTCCGGCGCCGTCTTGGCCCACCAATTGAGGGCCATTTGGCGGTAGCCATCATCAAAAGCACGCATCGTCCATACTTTCTGGGCCAACTTGTCGTCGGTGCTCCAGTTAAGCAAAGTCTGGGAGGCATGCTCGCGGACTGTCTCATTGGAGTCCTTGTCGGCAATCGCCTGGATTCGTGGAAGGATCTTGGGATCCGGTTTGAGAGCGCCAAGCGCAACCACCGCCGCATTGACGACCCGCTTGTCGGAATTGTGGGTCAATTCGTTGAGAAATGCCGCACCGTCTTGGGCCATGTGTCGGGCGATCATCTGAAGCAACATTGGATTTCGCTCTACATGACCGATGTTCAGCCGATTGGCCAGCGGCAGAGCGTCAAAGAACGAAGCAATGATTCGGGCTCGCTCAGCCAGATTCGGCGCACGGTTGTACAGTTGTTCAACCTTGTCCGGCGCATAAGGGATCTTGTAGGTCAGCTCCATTGCAGTCCACACTTCGGGATCAACCAGTAGCGGCATCGTCGCTAAGGGCCCAAGTTTGAGTTTCGTGTCCGCTCCCGTGACGTGCACCATCTTTTTGACCCAAGTTGGTGTCGAAAAGAGCGTGGTTTGGACGGGAGTCTCCAAGATCCATACCGGCAAGTCAAGAGTGTAATAGGGCTGAAGCTGGGTGATGTCCAAATCTGCGCCGACGATAGAGACCGTCAGAGAAGGGGTTGCCGCGGTGTGGAACCACTGCTTTTCATAAGGACCAAGGTCGACCTTTGAACTCTTGCTCATTACGTCAAAGAACTCATCAGTCGTTGCGGGCTGAAACTTGTACTTCTCCAGGAATTCGTGGATTCCCTTCCAGAAAACCGGTTCTCCAAGCTTCTCCATCAGCATCAAAATGCGCGAGCAACCGCCTGCGTATGGGGAACCCATGGTAACGGTACTGACCGACCCCACTGTTCCCGGAACGTCTTTCCTTCCCCGAGAACCGATAGAATCCACAGCTCCTTCGAAGTTGCCGTAACGATCCATGTCGAAGGCATCTTTACCATGCATCGCACGATCCAAGAACGTAGGCAGCGTGGTCGCAAATCCTTCATTGAGCCAAGTGTGCTCCCATGTCTGGCAGGTGATCAGATCTCCGAACCACTGGTGCGCCAGCTCATGAGCGACGAGACCGGTCGAGTCGTTCACCGGCTCCGTACCCAATGCATGAAGGGTACGGATGGTCTGCGTGACGCAAGTCACGTTCTCCATTCCGCCGAACATAAAGTCGCCAACGACTTCCTGGGCGAACTTAGGGTAGGGATAGTCGACGCCGGTGAGCTTCGAGTAGAGGTCGATCATCTTCGGTGTGTCTCCAAAGGATGCTTTCCCTTCGGCCTCCAATCCTGGTGGCACGTAGTACTCCACAGGAACACCGTTCCAACTATCCTTCCCTTCGACATATTCGCCTGCCACTAGAGAAATCAGGTAGGTCGAATAGGGCTGGTCCATTTTCCAATGGAAGATTCTCCCGCTAGTGGTTGTCTGTACGTCCATCAACTTGCCGTTTGAGATCGCAGTCCATGTAGGCGGAACGGTTACAAAACACTCGGTAGTCGCTTTATCGTCCGGCTTGTCGTAAGTAGGCACCCAATAGTGGTTGTCCTCCCCCTCGCCCTGGGTATAGACCATTCCGGTGTGAGCCGGAAACGCTCGCGACGCCGGAACGAAATAGAAGCCGTTGACCGGCGCCCCGGTATAAACCGTTCGGACGTCGAGCGTGTCCCCTGATTTGCCCGGTTTCGGAAGGTTCACCGTCAAAACGTCGTTCGCGTTGGTAAAAGTGGCATTAGCTCCATTCACCGACACTGCCGTCACGTTCAATTCCGAACAACTCAACTGGACGGTAGGCGAATCTTCGGCCAGGGTCAGCGTATTGGTCACGTCCCCCGCGATTGTTCCATCAGACATCGAGAAGCTCAAATGCCAGAGGACGTTCTTAAGATCGTAATTGTGTTTGACGTCGGCAGCCTGGACCAGTCCAAAACAAGCAAGGGCAATGAAAGCGAATAGGGTACGAGGGAACATGTGCACAGTTGCCAGTAAGGATATCACGACAGGCGACTTTGAGTGGGGTTCGCGCAGCTGGCGAACTGGCGCCAGCAAGGGCGACGAGACCTATCTTGAGACTCTTGGCAAAATGATCTCGCATTCCACCCGTAACTTAGGGTTCGAATTTAAATGAACGCGTTCATCCAAATTCGGGTATGGTTTATTCATGCATTCGGCGTTGCCAGCCGGAGCGTCGAAGGGCTCAGTGTCGAACGCCTGTGTTGCAGTTAGATTGACCAACGTGGTTGTTAGACAGAAGTCACCGGCTCCTTGTTGGCAAGCCCGATGCAAGGCTGGATCATGCCCAACATTGCGTTTGCGCTTCTGATGACCATCATGCAGGCTAAGACTATGTCAACACCGATTTCCATCCCAAAAATCGACCTCATGGAACTCCCGCTTTCGAGGGACGCGACGGCTCTGAACGCGGAGCCCAACGTCGAATGGTCAAGCGCAGGTTTACCGGTACGGGTTTTCCTGAATGAGGGGCCTTTATTGCCCGCAAGCGACTTTTCAGCTCAGGCTCGGTTGGCGTGGACCGACCAGTGCCTGGTGGCTCACGTCAATGTGACGGCGGCTTGTGCTCTTGAGTTTGCAGACGCAGATCGGCTGTTCGAGGGTGACTCGGTGGAGTTCTATTACCGAAAACAGGGAGCCGGAGAAGATATGCTTCAAGTGGTCATCAGCCCGGGAGTCAGTCTGGGATCTTCAGAGGTCCGGATGCATTTCTTTGACTATCGTTTGCGCCCAATCCGAGACAAAGTTGCCCCGTCCGCATTCGTGGCGCGTACCAAGACGACTGACGGATACACGATGACGTTGGCACTGCCTTGGGCGGCAATCGGTGTTAGCCCTCACTTGGGAGAAGCTGTAGGAGCCCGGCTCATCATAAACCACCACCCGTCAGGACATGTCCGTTCACGCTTGATTTGGACCGGTAACACGGACAAGGACGACTTCTGGCAGCCCCCTTTGGTTCGCTTGGATCATTCTGCCGGCATTCTTAACCCACTGATCGCATGGGTGGAGTGGGACGGCAATCTGCTTGGCGGAAAAGCTTATGTCATGGCGGCGCCGGAACTAGCCGGTCAAACCATTGACTTGAAGTACGGCGACCAACTTGCCAAAGAGGTCTCGCTCAGAAAAGACGGAGATCGAGCCATCGCGCAAGTCTCGATTTTGGAGCCAAAACCGGGACAACATCCAACCCATATTGAAATCTGTGTCGGCCATAAGAACTTTCAATTTGCTGCGCCAGATCTGCGGGCTCTTCGTGTCGCTCGATTCCTCGCAGGCGGACGCAGCGGCGAGTATGGGCGTTCAGATTCCCGACTGACACCAGTGGCACAACCGGCTGTGTTCTCGTCCCCCTCATTTCCCGAAATTAGAATTCCGGATAGGCACTATGCGGAGCAGATTGTTGGGCCGATCCTGGTGGTGACGAACTATTACGACAAACTGGGTGACAGAGTGTCCCAAGCTGAATTACCGGGACGCTACGTGGCAAGAACCGATGTCTCAAGCGCAGTTGGAGCATATACCGTCTATCGCACCCTGTTTAGAAAACCCGAAGGATGGAAGGGCGACGATACCGATCCCATCATCGCTTCCGCAGATTTCGAAGGCAAACTGCTGCCAAACTGTCGCCCGGATGCAGCCAGGAAAGCGGATCAGGATGTCATCCATGCCGTTCGCAGACGACTCGGAACCCAGGTGAAATATGAATACGAACTTAGGGCTCCGAGAAACTATAAGTCGAAACCGGAACACGCCTGGCCACTGATCGTATTTCTGCACGGTTCAGGCGGGGGAGACGATCGATCCTGGCCCAACACAAAGTGGAATGATGGTCCGATGCCGCTTGCTCGGCGCGATCCCCATTTTCCGTTCATCGTCGTTATCTTGCGGAGCCCAGGCGGCTGGTTCCCGCCCGCCGTTGAAGATGTGGTCGACGAAATCGAATCCAAATACTCCATTGACAAGTCACGGGTCTACCTGACCGGTTTCAGCATGGGCGGCTTCGGTACATGGAGGACGGCATACGACCAGCCAGAAAGATTTGCCGCATTGGTTCCAGTTTCTGCAGGGGCGGGAGAGCGCGACCTGATGCCGTTAATCAAAGAGATCCCGACGTGGGTTTTCAATGGCGGCGACGACGGCACCACTCCCCCTAGCCAGTCGAGAAAAGCGGTCGAAGCGCTGAAAAAGGTGGGAGGCAACGTTCGCTACACCGAATACGCCGGCCAAGGCCACGTCGATGCCCTCCATCTTGCCTATTCCGAGAAGGACCTGTACTCATGGCTTTTGCAGCAGCATAAGCAGTAGGGCTCGACTCAACCACGAATGGACGAATGGTCGGAATGATTTTAATAGTTGTTGAAAGTGCCGTCGTTTTGGAATCGTTTTGACGCGAAATCGGTCAGGGCGATGCTTTGGACATGGGAGATCTAAACTTGACTAATCGGGTTTCTGAGATGATGGATGAGTTTGCTTCGATATTCTTTGCTCCTGCTACGCTACCGGAAACCTGGCGAAGCACCGGGCCCCTCTTAGGATGTTCAGATGATTAAGAATCAGATCAGTGACTATCGGCATCGTTGCCTCGCGTTGATGGCAGCCGCAATCGTCGTATTGACGCCGTGCTTCGCCCACCCCGCCCTATCTTCGGGACCATTTCTGTGGGTAGAAGCCGAATCAGCTCAGCGGAGCGAGACTCATCGAAATGCTTGGTTTGATGCCATCGATCCACACGAACTGTCCGGTGGCGCCCAAATCGCGAATTTCTCCGAGCCCAAGCAAGACGGCGGGTGGGCTGAATACGACCTTCGCATTTCGGAAGCTGGCGACTACCATTTCTGGCTTCGGGCAAATCCTTGTAGTGGGATCAGTTACCGGATCGACGGTGGATCGTGGCTCAAACTGGATCCGGAAGCGTTGCAGCGGGAGGATGATCGAAATCGGGACACCCCAGGCTACGAAAGAAAGACCCGCCAGTGGTTCAACGTTGCGGCAGACGGCACTCAGGATGCCCGGTCGATGACATGGTACTTGTTGCCCGATATCGCGCTCAGCCAGGGGATGCACACCATCCGATTCAACCTGGGAGGGGACGACGCGTCTAAGCCCAGGTTTGCCTCGATAGATTGCTTTGTTCTCACGACCGGGGACTTCACACCAAATTTCCAGTATAAACCTGGCGAGCAACCTTCCGATATCATCGAGGACTCCATTGAGAGCACATGGCCCTTCGAGCCCAAGCGAGACGAATTTGCCCCGTCTGCTATGTTGGATTTGCGGTACCTCAATGAGAAGTTCGCGGGACAGCACGGCTTTATCCGCGTTAGTCCGAACGGATCGGGATTTGTGCGCGGAGACGGTCAGCCGATTCGGTTTTGGGGTGGCTGCGACTATGCCCAGCGAATTGCCTACGACGAAAAGGACCAGAAAATCCTCGAACACCACGCTCAGTTTCTAGCCAAGCGAGGAGTTAATATCGTCCGTCTCCATGGCGCGATCGAGCCGAAAGGAGACAATTCGAAGATCGAGGATGTTGATACACGCGAATTGGACGAGATCTATCGACTCGTCGCAGGCATGAAGAAGGCGGGAATCTACACCCTTATCGATCCTTACTGGGCGGTTTCGGCTCATGCCAAGAAGCTATGGGGAGTTCCCGATTCTGGCGCCGGTAACTTGACCGGTCTCATTTTCTTCGACAAGACGCTCCAACGCGGTTACAAGGCATGGCTGCGTCGGATCTATGCCGACGTCAACCCGTACACCGGAATCCCCCTTGCCAAGGATCCAGCCGTTGCAATGATCCAACTTCAGAACGAAGACAGCATGCTGTTTTGGACAATGCAAAACGTAAAAGGACAGGCGTTGCTGAATTTGCGCAAGCTGTTCGGCAAATTCGTTCTAGGTAAATACGGCACATTTGACAAGGCCATGTCGGCTTGGCAGAGCTATCGAGCCGACGACGACGACTTTGCCAACGGCCTTCCTGGGCTCTTCATCGTTTGGGAATTGACCCAAGATGCGCGTAACAAGAAGGGACAAGGAGTCGGGAGGGAGGCAAGGCTTGCCGACCAAACCGAGTTTATTGCGCGAACGATGTTCGACTTTAATAAGGAGATCATTCGCTATTTACGTCAGGATTTGGGCTGCAAGCAACTCGTGGTTCCCGGGAACTGGCGAACCGCCGATCAGGTGATCCTCGACGACGCGGAAAGGTGGAGCTACACGGCTGGCGATGTGATCGCAAAGAACGATTATTGGACCGGGATTCATAACGGCGTCAATACCGGATGGCAGATCCTCCCCGGCCAAGTCTATACTTCGCGGTCCTACACCAAGGATCCGGTCAACTCTCCCTTGGGAGTCCGGCAAGTTGTCGGATACCCGTTTATCGTGCCCGAGACGCTATGGGTACCTCCCTCTCATTACGAGGCGGAAGGACCCTTGATCGTGGCAGGACAGAGTTCGTTGACCGGACTTGGCACCCTGTTCTGGTTTGCAACCGGTGAAGAGGAATGGCAGCGCCCGACCAGCAAATGGACCTTCTCCATTCCTACAACGCTTGGTCAATTTCCAGCCGCTGCACTTGCCTACCGCAAGGGATATATCACCGAAGGCCCTCCCGCTGTTCATGAGGAGCGTCGTCTCTCAGACGTCTTTGGACGCAAGTTGCCGCTGATAGTCGAAGAGGGAGCATGGGACCCCAATCGCGATACAGGATCCCTGCCAGCGGGTACGCCGTATAAGGCTGCGACGGACCCCCTTGCCTATCTGGTGGGACGTGCGGAAGTCAAATATGGAGGCGATCCGAAGCGCAGCAAAGTGGTTGCGTTCGATAAATTCATCGACAAGAAGACGATGCAGGTCAAGAGTATTACGGGCCAGATCACCACGGATATCAAACGAGGTCTATATCTCGTGAACACACCGCGTTTACAGGCTGCGACCGGATTTCTTGGCGCCTCCGGTAAGCAATTATTCACGGATGTTGAGTTGGATTGCCGGAACGCATACGCATCGGTCGCGGTTGTTTCGCTGGACGGAGCCCCGCTGGCAACGTCCCACAAAATACTGGTGCAAGTCGGAACGGAGTCGAGACCAACCGGATGGAAAGAGCGGCTGTTGATGCTGAAAGTTGGTGACCAGCAAGTAGAGGGCAGACGAATTATCGATACGGGACACGCGCCTTGGCGACTACTCAAATCGGACCTGAACGTATCCATCCGTAACGCCTCGTTGCGCGTCGCACATGTGCTGGACGTTAATGGAAACGCGGTTGGCACGGTTGAGTTAAATCGAGGCGCTGGTCGAGTGTCTTTCAAATTCCCTGAAAGTGCGCTTTACGTCGTCCTGGAGTAGCGTTCGATTAAGGCAGGGAGAAGATTGCCGGAGCGACCCAAGTTCATGGGACGATGTGAACCGCATTCGTCCCGTCCTATCCACAAAACCCATTCAAAACTCCTTGAATCCCGATCATCTGAAAAATCCCGCTGGACAACCGTCAGCGTCCCGTGCCGGGAACCTACGTTTTATGAGAAACTAGCTTGTATGTCAACGATCAGACTAGTTGGGCAACCGCTACCGAATATTCCGTGGCAAGACCGCACAAAACCGACGCAAAGTCCCTTATGGCGTTACGATAAGAACCCCATTATTCCTCGGGACCTGATCCCAACAAGCAATAGTATTTTCAACAGCGCTGCCGTGCCATTCGAAGGCAAATTTGCGGGAGTTTTCCGATGCGATGACATTTGTCGGAATATGGTCCTCCATGCAGGACGAAGCGAGAATGGAATCGACTGGAATATCGACCATGACACGATTCAGTGGATTCGGGACGATCAGGAGGTCGAGCCCCCGACATACGCCTACGATCCGCGAGTGTGCTGGATCGAAGACCGCTACTATGTGACTTGGTGCAACGGTTGGCATGGGCCGACAATCGGCCTCGGTTGGACCAAAGACTTTAAGGAATTCCACATGGTAGAGAACACCCTTCTGCCATACAACCGAAACGGCGTTTTGTTCCCGCGCAAAGTCAACGGCCGGTACCTGATGTTTAGCCGCCCAAGCGACACGGGGCATACCGCATTTGGCGATATCTATATCTCCCAAAGCGAAGACTTGGTGTATTGGGGACGACATCGATACGTGATGGGTCCCCAACAGCCCTGGGAAAGCACCAAGATCGGAGCCGGACCCGTACCACTCGAAACGTCTGAGGGATGGCTCCTTTTCCATCATGGCGTTCTTACGAGTTGCAATGGCTATGTATACAGCTTCGGCGCCGTACTTCTCGATTTGGAACAGCCTTGGAAGGTCCGATACCGCTGCAAGCCGTACCTGATTAATCCTCGCGAACTGTATGAACTCGCAGGAGACGTACCTAACGTGACGTTCCCATGCGCGGCTCTTGCCGATGCGCCAACCGGTCGAATCACCATCTATTACGGATGCGCCGACACCGTCACCGGTCTCGTCTTTGGCCAGATCGATGAGATCTACGATTACATTCGAAAGAACTCCGCCTGAGGCCTGCGCGTTGCCAATGCGTCGAACGAGCGACGCATTGGCTCACGGGCCAGTTTGATGGGTCCACGCCACTGGATTCAAGCAAGATTGATACGAATCTTTGAGCCGTCCAAACATGAAATTCGGGACGAGGACACGAAGTTGCCAACCTGGACGATTTCCGATCCGACCCTCGACCCCTACCCTCGTCCCCCGACCCTCTCAAAGTGCTGATAATCCTTCCCCTTCATCCATTGCCCTCCCCATTTCCAGTTGTGCGTCAAGAAGATTTGGGTTACGGGCGACTTCAATGTGAGAGTCCCCGGCTTCGAGGGGTCGTAGGGTCGAGGACTTGTTCCATCTTTCGCAACGAACGGGTTGATCCCCGGGTTCAGGTCGATTGCCCGTCCGAACGAGTGATTTGATAGCTTCGCCGAATTCTGCCCCGGCCCGATCACGTGCCGATAGTTAAACGCGGAAGTATTGTTGTCGTCGATCGAAGCCTGGTCATCCCATTTGTACGCCACGATCGGGACGACTTTCGTGATCGGGTAGCCAGTTGCTTCGATCTCGTCGAAAATATGCTTGACGTCCTTTGCCACCACTCGATCAACCACGATTTGACCCTGATGTCGGCGGTGGTCAAAACCGTTGTATGTGACCGTCACCACTTCCATCTTCGCTAAAACATCGGCAGGAAAATGGTTGTTACCCAACGCCTCCGCACGAGTCATGTGAGAGTCGACAACTTGTACCGCGCCAAGCGAGTGATTCTGAGCGCAAGCCCAAGCCCACACCCCGGTCGGCAGTGCCGCGGTCACCGACCCGTAAACACACAAGCGCACCAACGACTTCATTGATCCATTCTGAACGAACCGCCAGTTGACGGGCTGACAACTTCTCTGCCTGAGTCGGAAGCGTTAGGATTCGATCAAGCCCAGATAGGGTTGGTGGGAAAGAAGCGACCTCGCCGTGAAGTGATGGAGCGGGAACCGGCATTTGCGTTACGAGTGAGATGGTTTTGACCCACATCGGGGTCTTGGAGTTTAGATGCCCGTTACGGATCGTTCACTCCTCATGGCGCGGCTGGTGGCAAACGAGAGTATCCCTGCCCGGTTCAACAAACATCAGAAGAACCGCGAGCTACGTTACACTTGCGTCTCCATATTCGGGACGTATGAGGGCCGTGGACGCCTTCGTTCCGCTTATGACTTGATACACGTCAATCGTGAATTACGAGGCTCCAAATGCGGGTTTATTAACGATTCGAAGCCATGTTCGTTAATAAACCCGACCGGGCCCGGTTAATTGTTCTCGTTCGCGGAGACCGCCAATCCCGGGTCAGGCGCTGGTCAGGCTCCTGACGTCGCCGGGCGTCTGGGGCTGGCCGGTTTCTGCGCTTCTAAGGGCCGCAAAGCAAAGAGCCAGAGAGCGGAGGTTGTTCTTGGCGGAGTTACTTGGTTCGCGATCTTCTTCGATCGAGCAGAGGAGTTCGCCCATTGTTCCGTGGAAACCATCCGGGAACCAGGAGCCTTCTAAGCTCGGAGATGAAGACCCGCCCTCCGTCGTGACCGTCACCTTATGTCTGCCCAGATCGGGCCCTGTACTGAAAATCGTACCTTTCGTTCCGTCGACGATCGCGTTATCTTGCGTCCCAAACCTCGTAAAGGCATCGAAAACCATCGTCGCCTGGGCGCCTTCGTATTCCACGAGTGTTTGCCCCAGGAGGGGAGGCTTGGCGGTCTGGCCGGTGGCGAAAGCCTCACTGGCAAAGACTCGAGTAGGCCTTCGATCGCCCATAAAGCAGGACAAAATGTCGAACCAATGGATCGCAAAATCGTAGAGAACGACATGCTGAATCTTGTCAAACGGAGTTCCGGCAATCCAGTCGTGGTTCCAATGAACGCCAAGATGAGCGCCGAGTACATCGCCGATGACCCCGGCATGAATCGCTTGACGCATATAGCTGAAATGGGGCGACCAACGTCCATTCTGGTTGACGGCGAGCTTACGTCCGACCTCGACTGCTAAGGCCACCAGACGCTCACCTGTATCCAGGTCGGTCACGAACGGCTTTTGGCTCAGGACGTGCTTTCCGCTGCGTAAAGCGCTTTCGATGAGCGCAACTCGATCTTCCGGGTGAGTCGCAATATCGACAACCTCGATATCCTCTCGATCCAGAACGTCGCGCGAGTCCGTGTAGATATGCGCGTCCGGAAAGAACGTGGCGCGACGCTTCTCTGCGCGTTCGACAATCTTGTCGCAAAGAGCGACCACGTTGTAACCAGCCGCCCGATAGGCGGTGAGGTGCGTCTCCGTAATTCCTCCACAACCTAGCAGCCCGATCTTTGGCTTGTAGGTCTTGGGGTTAGCAGGTCGATACGGAAAGGTAAGAGCGGCGAGCCGTTTGTCGCGGTCGCTCGATTTGATTTCATAGTTGGTTTCAGCCATTTCGTAGTCTCCTTCATTGAATTAATGGCAGCGTTCGTTTTTGAGAGGCACTCGCTCTGGCGGTGTCGACGATCTGCTGGCCGATCCTGGCGATCTTCGGCGAAAGAGGGCCGTCGGCGGGGATGCCTTTATCCAGGCGGTCCAAGAAGTACTCGATCGGATTCCGGGACGGGAATTCTAAGAGGTCGACTGGGACAACAAGGCCCGATTCACAGCCACGGGTCTGGAGGGAAATCGTGGGTTCATAGTCGTAAGAGGAGATTGTCCCCATGGTTCCGACAAGGACAAAGCCGCACTTTGGCTGCGGTTGAAATCTCCATGGATCGGTAAACGCTCCCCAGCGCGTCTCATACTTACTCAGACCAGAGGCGTACCGGCAAACGGTGATGCTGTGCTCATCTACTTCCAAGCCGTCCGGCGCGTCCACCGTCGAGGTAACTTCGATCGGAGCTCTACCCCCCAGGAACCAAGTGCCCAAAGTCACACCGTATCCCAAGTAATCCTGCATCGAGCCGCCGCCCGCCGCTTGCTGATACCACCAAGACTGACTCTTCACCTCAGCATCTGTCTCGGGCACCTCAATTTTGTCCATGACATGCCGTAGCGGCCCACGGTTACCGTCGTAATAGTGGACTTCAATGACCTCGCCAATCTGCCCCTCATCGATGAGTCGTTTGGCGGTGACGTGAGATGGATACCAGCGCAACGGCCAGTTGATTACCATCTGCTTGTCCGTAGCCTCTACCGCCGCGATCATGCGGTCTGCCTCCTCAAGGCTCGCCGCGAACGGCTTTTCGACGAACACGTGGACGCCATACGGGGCGACTCTTTCAACCCAATCCCCATGGTGGGCGGTAGCCGGGCATAGAATTACGACATCCGGTTCTGTTTCGTCCAGGCAGAGGCGATAATCCCCGTAGGCAGCCGAATCTGGAAGCCCAAGCGCGGACATGACTCCGCACATCCGTTCGGGGCGCTCGTCGGAGACGCCGACTATTTCCGCATGAGGGTGCTCTTTGACCATTCTCAGCAGGTCCCCCATATGCATATGGTCAAAATTGATTCCAGCAATTTTCCAAGGTCGTGTCATCGTTGTCACCTACGTTCCAGCTTAAGCAGAAAAAGTTGATTGAACCCAAGCCCGACTTTTGGTGTAGGCTTCCAGCATCGACGAAGCAATTTGAGTGCCTTCCTCGCGCGCACATTCGATATTTAGCGGGCCTTCGTAACCAGTGGTTTTGAGTTTCTCGACGAGTGGAGCATAATCCACGTCGCCGTCCTCAAGCGACTCGCTCCAAATGCCGCCTTGAGATTGTCGAATATGGGTTGTGGCGACTCGATCTCCGTACAACTCGATGACGTCCTCCAAAGCGACTTGACTGTTCCCCGCACCTCGATATACCCAGTGAAAGTCGAGGCAGAACTTCATACCCACTTCCCGGGTCGCCAGAAGCATGTGGTGGAACTCCCGTGCGCTCTGCCGCATTTCAGAAGCATGGGTGTGGTAAGCAAGTGTCATATCGATGGCCTTCAGTTCATTGGTTAGCACCTTCAGCGCCGAAGCTTGGCGGCGCAACTGAGCGTCTGTCTTGTCGATAGGCGCATTCCAGTCTATCGGGTCGGGGTTTGTTACCAACGTATCGGCGCCTAGACTCTTGCCCCACTCGGCTTGTTGAACCATACTTTTCGCGGTCTCTTCCCAGTTGTCGCCGCACAGCCAACCACCCGCGTAAACAGATGGAAGTGCGAGTGCATTTTTGACGAGCAAAGATCCCAATAGTTCGGCTTCACGCTCCGAGCCGATCGTCAGTTCACAGGAGTCGATACCCGCATCATGGATAACTGCGAAGGCATCGTCCCAGTGTTCACTCAGATTCTCGTGTCGGTCGCTGAAGTACTGCGACCAGTGATACATCGCACATCCAATCAATTGACTCATATTAGTTACCTCTTGAAGCTGTAAGCCTTGGCCGGATTGTCGACAAAAATCTTCTTGACCAGGTCGTTCGGTAGGCCTTTGTCCAGTAATTTGGGCGCAAATTTGACGAAAAGGTACGTGAGTCCCGGCTTGCCACCGAAACTCATCCAGTAAGCGGACTTGGCCGCATCCATGCCTAAAACAAATGAATGGGGAAACTCGGGCGCCAATTGCATCAAGAGCTCAAACGTGTGATTACGTTCCCCTTTCCACCTAAAAGCACTGTCGTATTCGAGTTTCACGCCCGTGCTCAACACCTCGCGGTGGTAGCCGACGTCGTCACAACGATCCAAGTGGGATAGTACAACGCTTGAAAGGTCAGCTCCCGCACTCTGGAGGATTCGGATCTGTTCCAAAGCCGCCGTCCCCTGTTCGGTATGGGTGAGGATCGGGCACCCGGTCAGATGCTGGGCCCGACCAGCGGCCCGGAAGTTCCTTTGCTCCAATTCGGTGAGCCGATTCAAGCTGCCAGCGACTTTAATAACCCCCGCCCTGGAAGGAGTTGGGATTCCGTTGTCCTCCGTCCGAACTTCTATCTCATGGGTCATTCGATCAACGAGGCGGTCTTCATCGATGGTGTCGTACCAATGGTCGGTTGGATAGTAGAGTCGCAAGTGCAATCCAGTCGCCGCCACGATATGCATGCCGGTTCGGGCAGAGATCTCTGCAAGGTCGCGGACCGATCGGCCTGCGTCGATCGGCATCGCATCGATCATCGCACCAACCCCAACTTCACGTAGGTCCAGCAGTTCGCGTGAGATAGCATCCAAGTCATCCAGCATGAACTCGGGGAAATGTGTTTCGAAGAACTCTCCTCGGATGACGACGTGTTCGTGGGAATAGCAGATGCCAAGTCGTTTGGAAGCGATATCGCCGAGAACCGTGCGAACAATGCTCATGGGAGTGCACCTTTCGAGGCAGTCCAGTGCTGAATATCTGCGATCTCGTTCGGAGTTTCGAGGACTGCACCTATCTGCCGAAGCGACTCTTGGAGGAACGGGACAGAGATGTCTTTTGGCCAAATGTCTTGTTCCAAGCAAATTGCGGCAGCCAATCCGGCCGCTTGCCCCATGCTCATGGTTTGTCCCATTGAGCGGCAAGATGCGTGGGCATCATGAGTGGCGCTGAAGCACCGCCCCACAACCCAGGTGTTGGTCTGATTGATCGGAACCAAGCTGCGATAGGGAACATCGTATGCGTTGCCGCCAGGCACGTAAGCCCACAAGGTCTCTTCCTGTCCCGACGACCCCATGCGATGATCCTCAATCGGAGCACCGCATAGAAGGACTCGATCGTCAAACCGGGCCACCTCCAAGCAGTCCTTACGAGTCAGGCGGTACTCGCCGTGTACTCGTCGAGTCTCCCGTACCCCAATTCCAACCGCCAACCCGACTATGCGAGCACATTCGTAGCCAGGAATCTCCGCCCGGAAGAATTCTTCGTAAACAAATGCCTGGCGTCTGCCTTCGCTTTCAGCGGAACTGAGGGCCACGACGTCGGTTGCATCCACCTCAGCGACTCTGACCGCGACGGTTGCGATGCAACCTTCTACCACCATTGCGTGCGCACTGCCTTTGGTTCTGGGGAGCCCTTTTGCGGCCTTCATCCGATCATGCATCATCGATTTGCCACCCTCTCTTTCATAGCGATGCAGATCGACGTTTGCCATGCGAAACGTAGTCGTAAGTGTTTGGGCGGGTTCAATGTCCCCTGCCTTTTCATAGGGATAGCCGGCTAGTTGGCACAGGTCCGCGTCTCCAGAAGCGTCAATCCAATAAGGCGCTTGAATCTGGAGGAAGCCGGACTTCGACGCCAGAATTGCGGACTGAATTCTTCCGTCGACCGTCGTTTGAACGTCCACCAACAGCACGTGGTGGAGGACCCGTACACTCGCTTCCGCCATCATCTCGTCCCAAATCCGCTTGAGTCGCTCCGGATTGTAGGTGACGCCAGTGCCAGCCCCGTAGCTGTTCGGACGAAGAATCATCTCTCCTGCCCGGTCCAGGCGGCTGACAACTTCGTCCGGAATGCCACCCACCACTTTACGAGGCTCTGATCCAGGGGTAAAGAATCCATAGAACGTGTCGAGCACCGCAGTGCTTGTGCCCCCCAAAAAACCGTATCTTTCGATCAACAAAACGCGTCCCGGCGGTAGGCGGCGGGCTGCTGCAAGGGCGGCGCAGCAACCGGCCGACCCCGCCCCTACGACGACGACATCCGCGTCGGCGATCTCCGTCACATCGGGCGACCAGACTTGCTTCAATCGACTGGCGCCCCCAAATTCGCATACAGCTTTGCCAGGCGTCGACCATGTTCGTCATATGCCGATTCAAAGAGTTCGGTTGCGCGCTCTTTGCCAACCGTTGCCGAAGCGGTAAGAACTTTCGGTGGTCGTCCCGCCGCAACGAGACGCGCCGCGACTTCGGCTTTGATACAGTTGATGAGAAGGCATCCGCCAACTGTCGATCCTGGTGCTACCGGAGTATCCAACCCCTCAATGGTCACCATTGCGTCTCCAACTGGCGCACCGGTATCGAGAACGATATCGGCGAAGTCAGTGAGCTTGAGACCACGAGGATCGTTACTTTTACTGGCGTCTGCATGAGCCTTAGTAATGATCGCTACTACTGGAATTCGCCTTCGCATCATGCCTTCTGCAAACTCGATCGGAACCACGTTGCAGCCGCTAGAGGAGATGACGAGCGCACTATCGGGCGGTGCAATGTCGAAGTTTCGCAGAATGCGTTCGGCAAATCCCCCGACGTTCTCAAGGAACATCGCCTGCCTTTGTCCATTTGCTCCGACCACCAAGTTGTGAAATGTCAAGGACAGCTCGACAATTGGGTTGAATCCCGGGAACGATCCGTATCTCGGCCACATTTCCTCAACGAGCATGCGACTATGCCCGGAGGCAAAGACATGGACCATACGGTCGGCGAGAATAGACTTGGCGAAGAGGTCCGCGACTCGTTGAATGGTCGGGATTTGTGCCTCGACGCATTGCAGGAGACTTTGAGACTGCTCCAGATAGGATTCAGAGGGAAGCATTTGAAGAGAACTCCTTGGCGAAAGTCATGGCAAATCGCGCGGCTCCGATAGCCCCTGCGTGCTCACCGAGTTGAGCGGGGACAACCGCAACACCAGGACCAAATGGTCGCCACTCGATTTGCTCGATTGCTGAGGCAAGAGGCGCGAAGAGACTGTCTCCGGCAGCTGTGATGCCTCCCCCCAAAATAACGATCTCTGGATCAAGGACGTTAATTAGGGAGACGATCCCAGCTGCAAGCCCCTTAACGGCAGCCAGCCAGATCCGAGACGCATCAGGATCTCCTTTCTCCGAGGCCTTGACCAAAGCCTCCGTATCGGCGTATCGATTTTTGGTTCTGGTGGCAAGCGTGGCTCCTCCAATCCAATCCTCAAGACTGCCAGGAGTACCCACGATGTCCGATGCGCCGTAGGGATCCAGACTGATATGACCTAAGTGTCCGGACCGGCCAAGGGCGCCATGAAGCAACTGTCCGTCCACGATTGCTGCCCCACCCACTCCGGTACCTAGGGTCAGAAGGAAAGCGTTGGAAGTTCCAATGGCCGCTCCAATCCAGGCCTCTGCTACGAGAGCCGCCTTCGCATCGTTTAGAACGGGCACGAAAAACGGTGTTTGCAGGTAATCGGTCCACTCGAATCCGCAGACCGCTTCCATTCGTCCCTTCATCCACGAAACTGTTCGATGACCAGGGGAAACGATGCCAGGACTCGCGACTCCAATCCCCGCTGTCTCCCCAATTTCAATTTGCCATTGCGACATCAACGTCTTGACTTTCGGAGCCCACTCGGCAAATTCGGAGTCATGGGTTGGAAACTGGGTGCTTGCCAGCAATTCGCCCATCTCGCTTACTGCGACTGCCTTGATATTGGTACCACCGATGTCTATGCCGATGAAGTGGGCCGGTTTAGACATCGAATTGGCCCTCGCTCACCGACCATCCGCCGTCGACAGACAGGATCTGTCCGGTGACGTATTTCGAGGCGTCGGATAGGAAGAACAGCACTGCTTCGTCCAAATCGGTTGCGTGGCCGGATCGTCCACCATCCAGTGGTTGCTTGGTTCGGATGAATCTAAGAATCTCCTCATCCTCCATCGCCCGTCTTGACATTGGAGTTTCGACTAAGCCCGGGCAGATGACGTTGCAACGAATACTCTTATCGGCATAGTAGGCGGCAACAGAGCGAGTGAACCCAAACACCGCCGACTTTGCTGCCGCGTAGGCATGGGTCGCAAAATAGTGCGGTGATGGATGAACACCCAATACCGAACTCATATTGAGGATTGTGCCTCCCGTCCCTTGAGCTAGGTACTGCCGAACAGCAGCCCGATTCGATAGAAACATCGAGTTCAAGTTGAGGTCCAGGGTCGTGTTCCACCCAGCGTCGGTAATCTCATGAAGTGGTCCGTCTCCGGCTCGGCGTCCGCTTCCGCCTGCAACATGGTAGAGTGCGTGAAGGCCCCCATGCTTCGACACCGCGAGTTCGACGGCTCGGGTTGCCGTTTGGGAGTGAGTTGCGTCCCCGATCACGATGTGGACGGCACTACCTAGTTCGCTCTTCGCCGCCTCGGCGCTTTCAGTACTTCGACCGACAAGAATTAGACGCGCTCCGGCCTCGACGCATGCACGTGCTGCCGAAATGCCAAGCCCGGTCGTGCCGCCTACAATCACCACGCTGCGACCTTGCAGGCGCGTATCACCCATACCCATTAAGCTACACCCGTACCATGCAAATGCAGCCGTTTATCATATCAGAATGTCTCACAAACTGATATGATAATGCCATGCCGAGAACTCGTTCGGACCGAGTAGAGGACATCAAGGCCCTTCTTGTTCGCAGGTTGGCCGACGGACATTATCGCCCCGGCGAACGATTTCTTTCAAACCGCGCCGTCTCCTCTCGATACGGTCTGAGTTATCAGACCGCAGACAGACTGATCAGGGAGATCTGCGCTGAGGGTTACCTTGAGCGCCGCGCCGCATCGGGAACATATTTGCCCGGAAAGACCGTTTCGCGTCCAGGAGTCTGCCTCTGCTTTCGAGCTAGGGCGCGCCTCACCGAAAGTTTTGGCGCGCGACTTCTGCAGGAGATGACCTTCCGGCTAACAAGGGAAGGAATCCCGTTTTTGGTTGTCTATGATGACGATCCTCCTCAAGAATTCCCTGAGAATTGGTATCCAGTGCTTTGGGAATGGGGAAGCCGGCGCGCGCCTCATGAGGGATTGCTTCTCCATCGGCGCCCGGCTTCAGGAATGGACTCTGCGAATTGGGACAGCGTTTCGGTGGACCACTTCTCGGGAGGAGCATGCGCCGCCCAAGTGCTGAGAAATCATGTTCGTCGGGGTTCTAAATGGATCGTTGTTTCGGGTCCTCCGGATGACTATCGAAGTCAGGCGCGCGTCGCAGGCTTTAGGTCGATCCTGAAGGCAGATGTAGTTCCTGCCGGATGGACGGCGGAGGATGGCGAACAAGTGGGGCAAACGGTCTTTGGCTTGAACCCCAGCGGAATATTTTGCGCAAACGATCGGATTGCCGAGGGGCTTCTTCGGTTTAGCGCTCATGCCGGCTTGCCTCCCGCTCCAATTGTGGGATTCGACGATGCGCCCATTGCCGAAAAACTGGGCATCACAACGATTGCAATCCCATGGGATGAACTGACTCAAGCCGCGATGAACACTGTCCGCCAAAGGCTCGCCGACCACCGAGGGTCTGGGACCCATCAAGTCGTTGCGCCTCGACCGGTCATACGATGGTAGATCGAGGAACTGAGTCTAAAATCGTTGAGAACTCATCGAAAAACGGAATTGCCCCTTATCTATTGAAGCGGATCCAGAACCTTAAAGAGTCAAGGACTTCTACGAGACCTTCGGTTTTCCCCACAAATACAGCTTCTCAAGAAGATCGGAGAAATCGATCGGCTTTGCAATGTAATCGTCCATTCCTGCCGAAACGCATCGCTCCCGATCCCCTTCTAGAGCGTGCGCGGTCATCGCGATGATTGGAAGATGAATGCCCGTAGTCTTCTCGCGACTGCGTATTTCTAACGTAGCTTGTATGCCATCCATCACCGGCATAGAAATGTCCATCAGCACGAGGTCGAAGGTCTCGCTTTCCAAGGCACTCAGCACATCGATCCCTGTTTCTACGGCGACACATGAGCAACCCCACATTTCAAGCCGCCCGGTTGCGACCATCGAATTCACCAGGTTATCCTCTCCGAGGAGGACCCTTAGCCCGAGCGGCAATTCTTGGTCTTTGGGTGGACTCGGCATGGTGATTGCATGAGGCGCACCTCCAACCATCTGGTCCATTAAGTCACGAAGGCGCGTTTGCCGGACTGGCTTCGCCAGCACGGTCGCGAAATCCGAATAAAGTGTTGCGTCCGTCGGATACCGGTTAAATGGAGAAGTCAGAAGTAACGCGTGGGACTTGGATGTCGACGGGATTTCACGAAGAACTCTCAGAACTTCCACGCCATCCTGTGGCGTTCGAGCATGCCATTTGCTTGAGCTAAACCCATCGGTTGGGGCATTGATTATTGCGCTTGGCTCCTTAGGAGCGCGCACTTCCTGGTCCAAGATGACGAAATCAAAGGGGCGCGACGAAGTGGCGTCGATCGCGACCGAAACGGTTTCCGCAAAGCTCTGGGCCGAAATCGGAGTGCATCCCCACGAGGAGATGTACTCAGTCAGGATGGATCGATTTGTATCGTTTGCGACCGCGATCAATGCCCTCGTCCCCACCAGGTCTGATTTCTCAGTGGCCTCAACATCGGATCGGTTCTGTTTCGTGAAAGTCAGATCCAGTTTAAAACAACTGCCTTCGCCGAGCCGACTCTCCAGCGAGATTGTTCCACCTAATAGCCCAACAATCTGTTTCGTGATCGTCAGGCCCAATCCTGCGCCACCGTGACGTCTTGTCGAACTACCGTCAACTTGGGTAAAGCTCTCAAATATCGCATCCTGGCGATCCTCGGCGATTCCTATTCCTGTATCCAGGACCTCGATTCTAATGGACGCCTGATCGAGCGTTTCGTCGAGACAGGTTGCGCTCACCGTGACCTCACCCTCGTGAGTGAACTTGATCGCATTCCCCACAAGATTGGTAATCATCTGACGCACCCGGTCCCCATCGCCCATCAGGAGCACTGGAAAACTCGGTGGGATAAAGCAGTTCAATTCGACGTCGCTATCTTTGATTTGCGAGGACATCAGCTCGGTGACATCCTCAATGCACTCTCGAAGGTCGAATGGATAGCGATTGACGCGGAGCATCCCCGCTTCAATTCTTGAAAAATCCAGAATGTCCTCAATAACCGATAAGAGTGAACCGGCGCTTTCTTGAATGACTCGAGCATAGCTTCGCTGTTCCGTCGATAACGGCGTCTGCATGAGCATCGAGGTCATACCGATCACTCCATTCATCGGCGTCCTGATTTCATGGCTCATATTGGCAAGGAACTCGCTCTTAACGCGTGTTCCAGCGAGTGCTTGGTCACGGGCCACTGTTAACTCGTCGGCATGAGCCCTAAGCAACTCCTCAGCATTGCGCCGGCGGATGATTTCCTGCTCGGCAGCGGCTAGCAGGCGACTATTCTGCACTGCAACCGCCGCCTGCTTAGCGAGTGGCAAGATCATTTGCATCTTCTCTGAAGTCAATGGCCGCCTCGTAAGAAGATTGTCGACGGTCAGGATGCCAATCAGGTTGTTGCCGGATCGGAGGGGAATGACGGCATAAGGAACCTCACGGACCAATTCGCCATTTTCCAAGGTCATGGATTGGTGAGCTCGGATTGCAAACTCTTCATCGCCAATGAGACACGCTGAGTACTCCTCGGCATACCCCTTCAGTGGAAAGCTCAATTCATGCTCGTCAATGGGGTTTCCAAGCATGTCGGTGCCCCAACTGCCTCGCACCGTGTCTCCATCAATAATCCAAACTCCGACTCGATCCACCGGGCCCGACTCCAAAATGGCGTCTCTGACCTTTCTGAACACCGCATCGGGATCTTCGTTGGCGGTAATGGCCACCGCAATATCCATGATCCTCTTCTGCCGCTTTTCGTCAGCCTCTCGCTGCGATAAGAGCTTCAGTTTTTGAATGGCTACCGCTGCCTGATCCGCGATCTGAAGTACGGGGGTCAACATGGCGGGAGTTATCTTACGCCGTGTCATCAATGTGTCGACGGTGACGATTCCGATGAGATCGCTTCCTACCCGCAACGGCATGCATGCATGTGGAACATCGTCCCATTCCTCCCCGTTTCGACCGACGGCGGTAAATGTATCGATCACAAAGGGTTCGTCGGGATTGGCAAAAGGCAGGTAAAACTTTCCGCCCGGCACGATTGTAAATGTGACGTCGTGCTCATCCGTAAGTTCGCCAAATTCATCGGTTCCCCAAGTACCGTGCGCAGTAAGATCGTCGACCTTCCAAACGGAAGCTCGGTCGACAAATCCGACTTCCAAGATTGCACTTCGGACCATTTGGAACACCATCTCCGGATCCTCGTTTGAAGTGATCGCGAGAGATATCTCCATAACCCGCCGTTGCTGCATAATGGCGGATTCACGGTCAGCACGCAGCTTCGCGTTCTGTAGCGCGATGGCGGCATGTTCGGCAAATGGAATCAATGCTCTAATCGTTGGATCCGTAATCGGACGATCGGTCAGCAGGTTGTCTGCCGCAATGTAACCCACCAACTCGCCATCGGTGGCCAGCATGATTGCAGCATGGTCTTTGACCGACCTCATCTCTTCGGGCAGGTCCGCTCGATCGTCGCCAGCACGGTAATGACGAATGAAGTACCCTTCGCCACCTGACTGCATCTTCTCCCAGGCTCCCCGCTCGGGATCGGCGAATGGAAACCTGATATGAGAGCAATCCTCCAGCATTCCTCGAGGGTCGGTGCCCCAAGAGCCGTGCATGGTCTCGGTAACCGGATCGAATGAGTAGACCCCTGCGCGATCAAAGCCAATCTGCTCGACAAAGATGTCGCGTATTACGCGCATGACACACTTGAGATCGCACCGGATCTTGGTCGCATTCGTAAGAGTTCGCATCCAACGGTTCTGTTCGGGATCTCCCCGATCCTCAATCGGATATATCTTCGTCGACTCAGATTGGGCGTCCATTACATCACCGTCGGACGATTCCATCATTTTATTATCCACAGGAACAAAGGCAAATCAATTTAATTTTACGGAGGCGAACCAGACCTCAATACTTGGCACATGAGCACAGGCCAGAATTCAAAGTAAGAATAGCTCCTAGCTCATAGGGGCATGCTCTTGGGCGCAAGTTAAGCCCTCGATCTAAGTCCATTCCAACGGCGGAGCTTGATCAACAACTCGTCGAAGTTGATCGGCTTGGCGACGTAATCATCCATTCCCGCTGCCACACATCGATCTCGGTCCCCTTCCAATGCGTGAGCCGTCATCGCAATGATCGGTATGTGGCCACCTCGTTTTGCTTCCAACTGCCTTATTTGTAGAGTGGCTTGGATTCCATCCATCACTGGCATAGACACATCCATCAGCACGACATCGAAGCAATCGCTTTCAAGAGATTCCAACACCTCCACTCCGGTTTCGACCGCCAGACAGGTACATCCCCACTTCTCAAGCCGGCCAGTTGCCACCATAGAGTTCACCGCGTTATCTTCGGCCAAGAGAACTCGCAATCCGAGCCTTACTTCTTGCCCTTTCTCAAGTGAGGTATGAGATGCGATCGAGGGCTGCCCAGTGATCATCTTCTCCATTACGTTTCGAAGATGAGCTCCCCGCACCGGTTTCGCGATGACGGTAGCGAAGTCGACATAGAAAAGGGCGTCAGATTGATGACGGTTGAACGCAGAGGTCAATAAAATTGCGTGGGAATGCTCGGTGGACGGGACGTCTCGAAGGTCAGCCAACATCTCGACACCGTCGCTTGGAGTCCGGTCCTCTTGTTGAGAAATAGAGACCTTCGAAAGCACTGGGAATTGAGAGGAGGATTGCATTTCGTGGTCTATGATCAAGAAGTCAAATGGCGACGCGGGTGCTCGGCTAGACGCTATTGCGACCGCTTCAGCTAACGTGCATGCACACTCGTTTATGCAGCCCCAATGGCTTAAATACTTGGTCAAAAAACCACGGTTCGTGTCGTTTCCGATTGCGACCAATACGGTCGCTCCAGAAAGTGGACCCGACGAGGCATTTCCAGAGTCGGATCCTTTTTGTTTCTCAAATGGAATATCCAGCCAGAATCTGCTTCCTTCGCCCAAACGACTTTCCAAATGAATAGAACCGCCCAGGAGCTTCGCAATCTGCTTCGTGATCGTCAATCCCAATCCGGCGCCACCATGAAGCCTGGTGGAACTGCCATCCACTTGGGTGAAACTTTCGAAAATGGAGTCCTGCTGATCGTCCGCTATTCCTATTCCGGTATCCCGGACTTCGATTCGCACGATCGCCTCTTCTTCAGTCTCTGCAAGGCAGGTTATAAGCAGTGTCACCTCGCCCTGCGGAGTAAATTTGATGGCATTCCCCATCAAATTCGTGACCATCTGTCGAACCCGGTCCCCGTCGCCAACAATTAACTCTGGGAAATCTGGCGGCACGAAGCAATTCAGTTCAACCGAGCCGTCCCCGACTTGCGACGACATCAGTTCCGCTATATCCTCGATACAGTGACGCAGGCTGAATGGTGACCGGTTTATCTTCAGCATTCCGGCCTCAAGCCTCGAAAAGTCCAGGATGTCCTCAATAACGGAAAGCAACGAACCTGCGCTTTCTTGAATCACTCTCGCATAGCCGTATTGTTCGGTAGACAATGGAGTTTGCATGAGCATGGATGTCATTCCAATCACCCCGTTCATAGGTGTTCGAATTTCATGGCTCATGTTTGCCAGAAACTCGCTCTTGACTCGTGTTCCGGCAAGCGCAGCGTCTCGCGCGATCGTTAGTTCGTCTGCGTGAGCCTTCAGCAGTTCTTCTGCCTCACGCCTGCGTTCGATCTCCCGTTCGGCGGCGTTGAGCAGGCGGCTGTTTTGGACGACCACCGCCGCCTGTTTGGCCAATGGCAAGATCAACTCCAACTTTTCTCGAGTTAACTTTCGCCTCGTCATCAAAGTATCAAGGGTGAGAATGCCGACCAAGTGATTGCCTGCCCTAATCGGCATGACCGCAAAGGGGACGTTTGAAACGCGTTCTCCTGACAGGAGTGTGACGCTCTTTGAGTAATCGATCACATATTCGTCCGATCCGACGAGACACTCGGAATACCGCTGGACAAAGGAGTCAATCGGAAACCGGATGTGGTGTTCATCCCTCAGGTTGCCGTCCGAATCGGTACCCCAGGTACCGATTGCCACTCCATCCTCCACGATCCAAACTCCGACCCTGTCAACGGATCCGGTCGCGAGTATCGCATCTCGAACCATTCGAAAAACCGAGTCCGGGTCCGTGTTCGCGGTAATGGCGACCGCGATCTCCATAATCTGCCTCTGTTGCCGAACCACTGCTTCTTGCTGTGCCTTGAGCCTTGCCCTTTGGATAACGACGGCAGCCTGGTCAGCAATTGGCAGCACCAAAGACAGCATCGTTGGCATAATCCGATGGCCTGAAAACATGTTGTCAACCGTTACAATCCCGAACAGCTCCGTTCCCACACGAAGGGGGATGTAAGCATGAGCGACGTTGTCCCAAAGTTCGCCATTCCGCCCTATGACCTTTACCGTATCGATAACAAAGGGTTCGTCCGGATTGTCGAATTGTGTGAAGTACTTGCCGCCAGGTTCAACCGGAAACGTTACGTCGTGCTCGTCTCGAAGCTCACCGTACTCGTCGGTACTCCACGTTCCATAAGCGGTGAAGTCCTCAACCACCCATACCGCCGCTCGATCAAGGAACCCGACCTCCATAATCGCCTTCCGCACCATGCGAAACACCATCTCTGGATCCTCGTTAGAGGTAATTGCCAAGGAAATCTCAGTCACCCGTTTCTGCCGTCGGATTGCTGACTCACGGTCTGACCGGAGTTTGGTGGTGAATATTGCGTGAGATGCCTGCTCGATAAACGGCATGAGCTCGACAATCTGGGACTCCATGATTGGCCGATTCGTTAAGAGGTTGTCGATCGAAACGTAGCCTACGAGTTCACCGGCTGCGCACAAGTAGATCAATGCCTGATCTTGTACGTTTGACATGTCCTCTGGTAGGTCTCCACGTTCCTCGTCAGGCTCAAAATGACGCAGAGAGAACCCAGGACCGCCTCCCTTTAGCTGTTCCCAAAGGTCTCGACCCGGACCATCAAAAGCGAAGTGAAAAGGCGAATTGTCTTCGATCTCCCCATTGGCGTCGGTTCCCCACCACCCTTGCATCGTCTCCGTAATCGGATCGTAGGAAAAGGTACCGGCACGATCAAATCCACACTCTTCGACGAAGATGTCGCGAATCACGCGCATGACACTCTGCAGGTCGCACTGCTTATTTACGGCTTGTGTAAGCCTAACGAGCCAACGGTTATGGTCAGCCAGCCGACTATTCTCTCTTGCAATCTCTTGATACGACTTTGACCGGTCGTCCATAACTTCATTGTCGGACGATTTCATTCATTCATTATCCACAACATCTACGGCTAATTAGTTTAGGTTTCATTTTGCGAGGGGTGCAAAGCCATTGCGCATTTGTGGAAGGAAGTCGTCTTGCCGCCTAACTGAAGCGGCACGATTTTGACGGGGCAAAGTAATCTGGATAGATGTTCCCCCTTTTGATCGCTCTCTGTCTTCACGCGCAACAACCCACTGTGAGGGACATACCCGCATTTCGAGCCTATGCCGAGCCAAATCCCGATGGAATAGTCATTCCGGATTCGGGGCCAGCAACAGACTGGAAGGATCCAAAAGAGCATCTTGTTTGGTTCGTGAAATTCAGAAAGGTCGGCGAAATCAAACTTTCCGTCAAAATAAATTCACCTTCCCAAATGCCCGCCCATCTGCGACTGGATTCCAAGGATGCGCTTGGGAAGATTGCTTCCGGACATGGAGCCATAGGCACATCCGGAGTGCAGAACTTAGATTTTGGCTCGACACAGATAAGGCAACCGGGCTACGTTCGGTTTGATCTTTCTACCGATTGCCCACTCACGGGGGTAGAGGTCGACTCGTTGGTCATTTCCGGCGAACCCGTCGAAGACGCCCTGATCAACGAGACGCGATGGCGCAGCAGCGCCTCGGTTCACCTGCGATGGCCGACGGCAAAAGACGCACCTGTTACATGGTTCTACAACGAAATCCTGCCTCGAACGTCTCCGCTTACAACCTACTACATGGCCTGCGGTTGGAGCCGCGGCTACTTCGGTATCCAGGTGAACAGCCCCACGGAACGCCGAGTCATCTTCTCTGTCTGGGACAGTGGAACAGAAAAGGTGAGCCGCGACAAGGTAGACAAAGACCTTCAAGTTCAGCTGGTCGACAAGGGCGAAGGAGTCTTTACGGGCAGTTTTGGCAATGAGGGCACTGGGGGCCATTCTCACTTGGTTTATCCCTGGAAAACTGGGCAGCTCCAGCGCTTTCTGGTGCGCGCCGTACCCCTGGGCGAGCGTACTATTTACTCGGGCTACTACTATTTCAATGACAAGAAGGAGTGGGGTCTTATCTCGTCCTGGAACGCTCCAAAGGACGGCTCCTATCTTCGAAGCCTCTACAGCTTCATTGAAGATTTCTGGGGAGGCGAGGGACAACGTCAACGCGTCGCCGATTTTGGACCGGCATGGGTCCGCATTGGCAAGGATTGGTCGCAAATTCAAGCTGGCTCCTTTACCCACACCGCGCGCATTCCGAATTATCGGGAGGATTATTACTTCAAAGTCAATGGAACTCGGGTAACCGCATCCGCCGGTGGTTACACGGATGATGGGCCAACGGCTTATGGGGCTAAATTCTCGGGAGTAAAAGCTTCCAGGCCCCCAAGCAAAGATGTCATGGACTTTATAGCGGGGGTTGATAACAAAAGCTAAGGTGCGAACGTGTCTAAGGTTGAAGTTACTCATGTCAAGCGGGCGAGTTATCAATTATTGCGGCTATAATAGCAGTAGACCTAGGCCCAGTCCCTGTGGGAACTCCTCGTTTGAGATCCCCTTTAGTGACCACAACTTTAAATTCTCCCACCCGACGCCCGCTGAGCAAAGCTCGTACTGGAATTGCTGGCTTTGATGACGTGACTGGCGGAGGCTTGCCGCAAGGTCGACCGACTCTTGTCTGCGGCTATGCCGGATGCGGCAAAACACTCTTCGCGATGGAATTCCTCGTCCGGGGCGCCACTCAATTTGGCGAAACGGGCGTATTCGTTTCTTTCGAGGAATCCGAGTCTGATCTGGTCGAAAACGTCACTTCAATCGGCTTTGATCTGACTGGGCTCATTGAAGAGAACCTGATCCGTTTGGATCAGATCACCATCAATCGTGCAGACATGAGTGAGGCGGGCGAATACGACCTCGAGGCTGTGTTCATTCGAATCGGACACGCGATCGATTCTATTGGCGCAAGGCGAATCGTACTCGATACGCTTGAGACCCTTTTTGGGGGTTTTACGAACGAAGGAATCCTCAGAAGCGAACTTCAGCGCCTCTTTCGGTGGCTGAAGGACCGTGGCATTACGGCCGTCATCACTGCGGAGCGTGGAGGTGGAAGCCTGACACGCCAGGGTCTCGAAGAATATGTCTCAGACTGCGTCATCCTCTTGGATCATCGCGTCATCGACCAAGTCAGTACCCGACGCATGCGAATCGTCAAGTACCGTGGCTCGCTTCACGGCACAAACGAATACCCGTTTCTAATCGATGTGGACGGCATTACCGTAATGCCCCTCAGCGCATCGTGCCTCGACTACGGCACCTCATCCGAGAGGGTGTCGACAGGCGTAAAGGGTTTAGACGCGATGATGGGCGGGCAAGGTTTGTACCGAGGCAGCAGCGTTCTTCTTTCCGGCACGGCCGGCACCGGCAAGACATCGTTGGCTGCTCATTTCGCGCTGGCATCGTCTGCTGCCGAAAAATGCGTCTATTTCGCCTTTCAGGAATCGCCAAGTCAAATTATACGGAACATGCGGTCCATCGGTCTCGATCTTACACCCAGGTTAAACAGTGGACGACTTGAGATCGTCTCTGCGCGGCCCAGCCACTATGGACTCGAGATGCACTTGTCAACGATGCTCAAGAAAATCGACAGCTTCTCACCTCAGAGCATTGTGCTTGACCCCCTGTCGTCGTTCGTGTCTGCCGGATCGGTGTCTGACGCTAAAGCAATGGTTGTGCGCCTGGTTGATACCCTTAAGTCTCGAGGTATCACGGCCTACTTCACGAGTGTTACCCTGGGTGGCGTCGCCCTTGAGGCAACCGACATGGAGATTTCCAGCCTTATGGACACTTGGCTATTTGTCAAACAAGACGAGTCGAATGGCGAGCGCAATCGGTTGCTATATGTCTTGAAGTCGCGCGGTATGAACCATTCGAATCAAGTACGTGAGTTTCTGATCACAGAAGAGGGGATTCAATTGCGAGAAGTCTATCGGGGGCCCCATGGAGTGCTCACAGGAACCGCTCGCGTGGCGCTGGAGAATCGCGAGCGAGCCGAAGCCGCGCTGCATTTGGAGGAGTCTCTTCGCGAGAAGAGCCTTGTCGAGGTGCGTCGCAAGATGATCGAAGCACAGATTGCTGCCCTTTCTGCCGAGTTGCTAGCGTGCGAAGTCGAGAGCGATCGACGCGGCAAAAGCATCGAACAGTCTCGGGCACAAGACGTTGAAGCGCGCGAATCAAGGGCCCGCAGCCGAGGCTACGTACTCAACGGAGATCAGAAATGAGCGACGATACAAGGATCGGAATCGACCTGGTTGAGCGCGCCGCCGAAGATAACAACGTGGAAACCCCGTATGTCCTCGAACTTTTTGTCACCGGATCAACTCCTCGGTCGATCAGAGCCATATCGAATCTCAAAGCCCTTTGCCAAGAATACTTGCACGGCCGTTATGTGCTGCATGTGGTCGATCTCTATCAGCAACCTGAGTTGGCTAAACACAACGAATTGGTCGCTGCGCCGACCTTGATCAAGCGACTGCCGGAACCTATCCGTCGGGTCATCGGAGATATGTCGGACACCGCCGAGGTCCTTGCCGGCCTGAACATCGCGACTGCGTGAGCAACATACCATCTAAAATCGACAGCGATACCAAGGAGCAGCTTCTCGCCGATAATGCGATATTGCGAATGCGCTTAGAGGACACCGAGCAAGCCCTTAAGGCGATCAGATCGGGCGCCGTAGATGCCCTAGTTCTGGATGGTCCAGACTCAGATCGGGTCTATACGTTGAAAGGCGCGGAAACCCCTTATCGCTCCTTTGTCGAGCATATGCAGGAGGGCGCGGTCTCGATGTCCCTGGAGGGCGCGATTTTGTACTGTAACCGCCGTTTTTCCGAGATCGTGGGCTTACCTCTAGAATGCCTCATGGGGACCTATTTTGTGGACCTCGCGACGAACAGCGACGCCGTGACGAACCTCCTGGTACGAGCCCAATGGGGCGCTAGTCGTGGCGAACTGACCCTTCGGAAGCCTGGAGTCTGCGGTGTTCCTGTATTTGCTTCACTTCAAAGACTGACTGGCGACGGTGCAGATCTTTGCATGGTTGTGACCGAGTTGACGGACATCGTTGCCGCTCGTTTGCTGGTCGGAGAATTAGAGTCTCGGGTAGATGAAAGAACCGCCGCACTCGTCGCCAAGAACTTAGAACTGCAGGGGTTGACCTACGCCGTTTCTCATGACATGCGAACTCCCCTCAGAGCCATCGTGAGCAACGCCCATATCGTGGTTGAAGATGAAGGTCCCAATATCTCTCCGAACGGCAAGAAGTATTTGGCAAGCCTCTCTACCGCGGCCATGAAGATGGCTCGGTTAGTGGACGATCTCCTCCAATTTGCCAGGCTTGGCGGAAGCGCGTTGGTCATCGAACCTACTAACCTGAGCGAACTGATCGCAACCGTCGCGTCGGACGTCGCAATTTCGTATCCAGAGTGCGAGCTGGATATCTCAGTTGCCCCTGGCCTCGCAGCGGTCTGCGATGCCAGGTTTATCGGGATGGCTGTCCAGAATCTGATCGACAACGCGTGCAAGTATCGGAAGCCTGGCTTAACCGCACATGTGGAAATTGGCAAGGAAGAACAGTTCGGGGAAATCGTCTTCTTTGTGCGGGACAAGGGAATCGGCTTTGACATGAAGTATGTTCATAAGCTCTTCATCCCATTTGAGAGGCTTCACCTAGATTCAGAATACGTCGGGACCGGAATCGGCCTGGCAAACGCCAAGCGTGCGATTGAACGTCATGGAGGAACGATCTGGGCGAACGGAGAACTGGGTGCTGGTTCAAAGTTCAGCTTCACACTGCCTACGCCAAAGAAAGACTAAAGGCGGTATTGCTAAGCGTTGAATCGCTATACGGCCGGGCCTGACGTGATCATAGAAGATGACAGGTTGCGTTTGGACCACTCCCGTTCGTGCCGGTTCTGGCCGATCCTAGCTAAACTAAGTGAGGCCGCATGACCCAATCAACTCGGTTGATCAACGTCCCATAATCGAAGCAATGTTACTTACCGACACACTGATCGAAGATTTGCACCATTTTCGAATCGAAATGATGCGTCGATCCGTGGGCGCATTACAGGTCGTGTCTCCGAGTACGGTAGGCAAGTCAACTGGCGGAGGGTATGCAAAATTCGCCGGAGATGGCTCACCGATCACTCAGGTCTATGGAGTTGGTCATCGAGGAGTGCCCGTAGACTTTGCCGAGATCGACGAATTCTATCGCGGGCTGACCCGTAATTGGGAGATGGTCATTACCCCGTTTGCCGGTTCATCTGTGCTCGGCCAGGCGGTCAAATTCGGATACGTCCCTGACCATATTGAGAGCGTGCTCGCTCAACACGCAGAGCCTGCGACGGTGGACACGATCCCCGGAATGGAGATTACGGTCGTAGATGACGATCTTTCGCAATGGATGAAGACTTCAGAATCCGGTTGGTCCGACCGGGACGAACTAGTCGACGAATTCAGCGAGTTGACACAGGTCCTGGCAGCTTATCCGGCCAGGCGATATTTGGCTTTGGTCGACAACGAGCCGGCTGCGACGGCCTCTCTCATCTCAATCGACGGTCGATACATGTTTGCCGGCGCATGCACCAGGCCAAAGTTCAGACGGCGCGGCCTCCAACGCGCACTTACGCAACGGCGTCTATCCGACGCTGGCGTTGGTTCGTTCGTCCAAGTTGTGGCGATTCCTGGATCTCAGTCCCATCGCAACTTACAGCGAGTCGGCTTTCAACCGCTGTATAGCAAACTTGTCATGTTCAGGCGAGAGAACAACTAGAGCCACATTTACCTAATCCAAGAAGCTCTCATGTCGGCGGTACCTAGTCTCCTCCGCCCAATGTCATTACAAAGCATTTCGTTCCTGGATACAGCTTTCGCAGGCGCGATCTACCTGGTTCATCTAGAAGTGTCATGGCAGTGGACAGAGGGTCGGAGGTAAGGCCGTCTTTGGCAATAACCGTTGCCTGGACTCGCTTGGTAAGAGCTTGCCCCGTATGAGGGTCGATCACGTGGGAATAGCGAGTTCCACCGATAACCACAAACTCCTCGGTATCGCCGGATGTGGATACGGCGCAATTCGTAAAGCGCATTTCAGGAGTTTTCTTGCTTTTGCCTGCATTCGGGACCTCAATCGCCCACCCGCTCACGCCAGGAGGAGGCCCGCTAACGACGATATCTCCACCCATCTCTACAAGTGCGTGGGTGATGCCGAACTTCCTGAACACGGCTTGTGCTTCATCGTCTGCATACCCCTTGCCGATCGCTCCCAAGTCAAGTTTCATCCCCGGCAGGGCGAGACGAACCGTTTGGGCTTGTTCGTCAAGCCTCATCTTTTGCCATCCCACCAGGCGCCGTGCCGCCAATATCTCTGACGGCTTCGGGACCATCCCTGTCTTTCTCGCTTTTCGCCAAAGCCGTACAAGAGGGCCTACCGTGACATCAAACATGCCGCTCGTTCGTTCCGAAAACTCCCGGGACCTGCGAAGCACTTTAAATAGGTCGGGGGAAACACGTACTGGCGCCCCTCCTGCTTTGTCGCACAAGCGCATCAACTCACTGTCTAGACGGTAGTCGCTCATGATCGTGTCGAGGGCAGCTATCTTCTCAAAAGCTGCCGCACATGCGTCTTCGGCTACTTTCTGATCTGGCGCATAAACCACAAGTCGAGCGTCGACTCCCATGTGGTACTCGGTGAAGGTAAAACGTGTGAGTTCCCTCGATGCAGGAGCCGCGAAAGAAACGGACTGCAAAACGGTTAGGATGAAGCAACCAATAGAACCCAATAATGTTCGTCGGCATCCCATCGAACGACTTGAACGGATGGCTTGCAAGATCGCCGTCCTGACGGCAAAGGTATTTACTTCAAGGTCAAACATTGTTTCACTGCCGCTTGCGATTCTGGCTCTTCCGTCTGCTTATTATCCCTGCCGTTGTTCCTTACGGGCCGAGACGTCGCAACCCAAATTACGTCCATTCTTCGATCACGAGCCTCTCGCCCCTCTCTCTGGAGCCAAGAACTAGAATGATAAGAAAACACAGTGCAGCCAGTGCCACTCAGGCCATATGCTTAACAGTGCTTGGCCTGGTGATTGCCGGGTCGGAAGACTCCTATGCGGCTCAAAAGCTCGCCGCGCCTTCTGACCCGCAGGCGGGTTTCACTCAAACCCTGCCCGGGTCGGTCATAAAGATCCAAATGGCGCCGATTCCAGAAGGGACCGTGAAAATCGGCGCCCAAACCGTAACCGTCAAGCCGTTTTGGATGGCAACAACCGAAACCCCTTGGGAGGCTTTCGATCTTTTCATTTCCAGCGGCCCGCCTTCACCGCCTTACGACCAGACGAAATTCTCGCCCGACGCGATTGCCCGTCCGAGCAAAAGCTATATCCTTCCCGATCTCGGCTGGGGGCATCATGGATTCCCTGCAATCAACCTGAGCTTTGATTCGGTGACGATGTTCTGCCGATGGCTTTCTACAACGACGAAGAGAAAATACCGCTTGCCGACCGAGGCCGAATGGGAACTCGCATGCCGGGCAGGGGTCGAAGGACCTTGGAAAATCGACCGAGCAGAACTCGACAAAAGTGCCTGGTATGCCGGGAACAGCAAGCAAGTCACCCATCCGGTTGGGACAAAACTGCCCAACAAGTACGGTCTCTATGACATGCTGGGAAATGTCGGCGAGTGGGCAATCGACGTCAATGGAAAGCCGGTTGTCTGTGGAGGCACGTTCCTTGATCCTGCTGATGCCATAGGTCCCGAAAGTCGCCGCCGTTGGACGCCCAAGTGGCAAGAGGAAGATCCCCAATTGCCAAAGAGCCGCTGGTGGCTTTCCAATGCTCCGTTCGCTGGTTTTCGCTTGGTTTGCGAGCCCTAAGCACCGGTTTGGCTCGGGTAGCATGGCGACGTGAGACCCTGCCCCACTCCCAGGTCCGTAATCTTTGCGCTCGGTACGCTTGCAGCGTGCATGAGCTGTGCGTTCATTGCGCGTCAGCATCGTGATGGCTATACGGATACTCCAATCCTCCCCTATCAAAAGTGGCACGTTCACGATCCAGCCCGACCGTATCCTCGTGAAGTCACTCCTGGTACCACACTGGGGGAAGCCCCATCGGATGCAACGGTTCTTTTCGACGGGAAGGATCTATCGCAATGGATCCAAACAGATAATGGAACCCAAGATGGCAATCCGCTTCCACCGAAATGGAAGGTCATCGACGGTTGCATCGAGGTCGTGGGCGGGACGGGCTACCTCTACTCAAAGGAAAAGTTTGGCGACTGCCAATTGCATGTGGAATGGCAGGAGTCTGCAGACATCACTGGTTCCGGCCAGGAACGCGGAAACAGCGGGGTGTTCCTTCAAAGTCGCTATGAGATCCAGGTGCTTGACTCGTACCGGGCGCCGACGTACGCAGATGGACAGGCAGCCGCTATCTATGGACAGTGGCCACCCCTCGTCAATCCGATGCGCAAGCCTGGCGAATGGCAGTCTTACGACATCGTATTCGAAGCGCCGATCTTCGACGGCAACAGGCTTCTGAAACCGGCCTACGTAACCGTTCTCTTCAACGGCGTCCTGGTCCATAACCACCAGAAACTAAACGGCCCCACCAATCATCGCTCAGTTGACCCATACACGCCATACGCATCCGAGGATCGATTGGCACTCCAAGACCACCCGACTTCACGTCCCCTTCGCTTTCGGAACATCTGGATTAGAAGGCTAAAGTGATATGATCAGCCCGAAAAGTAGCCTCAGGAGTTGAATGCTAAGAGATTTGTTGCCTGAGAAGCGGTTGCATTCCTCTTGGCGCCTTATCCTGATGGAATTTAACGGAACGAATTTCGCAGCCACAATGTTGTTCTCCTCCGACCCGTGACGAATCTTTGAACGGCTGCCGAGCAGCGAGGTATCGCTCTAGACTTCGCCACAGTTGTATTTTAGGGACCGGCGACCGCCCTCCCGAGAATCAGACCAGAATTCAGATCTTTCCTGACGAAGGCGAGCATTTCGAGCCTGCCGACCCACGGCACGTAGCTGGCGCTAAGTTGCACGAGGAGTGAGTTTCGTCTGTATACTCTAGGGTGAATGGAACCCAAGAGGTTGGGAGAAGCATCATGATCTGGAAAGGAGGCAATGAGTGGGCTGGCTGAGAGCGAAAGGAATCAGCTTGTGCCTATTGCTTGGTCTGTCGGGTGTCGTTTCTGCTGCCCCCAACGGATACTCGCTGTATTGGGGGGATGAATTCAATCTTGGTATCGGTCAACAAGCTAATCCCTCGTATTGGACCTATAACATCGGCAACTCCGGTTGGGGCAACAACGAGCTTGAAAACTACACCCGCACCGTAGCGAATTCACACATTGTCGTCGATCCAAAGGCAACTGACGGACTTGCACTTCAGATTCAAGCGATTGAGACATCGCCCGGAGTTTATACGTCCGCACGACTGCTCGGTCAGGGCAAGATCAATCAGCAATACGGATTCATTGAGGCACGGTTACGGATGCCCTATGGTCAGGGAATTTGGCCTGCATTTTGGATGCTGGGAGGCAATATCAATACGGTCGGCTGGCCTGCATGTGGCGAAGCAGACATTATGGAGAATATCGGAAGCGTCCCTACTACCAATTGGGGAAGCCTACATGCTCCCAATTTCAATCCGTCGCTAACCTATGTACTAGACTCCCCAGACGTCTTTCACACCGATTATCACTTGTTTCAGGCAAGTTGGACTCCCAACAGCTTCACGTTCTATGTCGACGGGAGCGTCTATCACAGTGAGAACATTAACAACGATGCCAATTGGCCTTTCAATGAACCGATGTTCTTCATTTTGAATGTCGCGGTCGGAGGGAATTGGCCCGGCAGTCCCGATCAGTCAACCGTATTCCCCCAAAACCTACTGGTGGATTACGTTCGTGTTTACCATCTAACTGGTCCGACCTCCAACGAAGTGGTTAGCTTCTTTTCCTCTGCGAATAACTGCTTCGTAAGCGCCGAAAACGACGGCGCCAGTCCGCTGGATTGCAATCGCACGGTGGCTTCCACATGGGAGCAGTTCCTTGTCGTAGACCTTGGATCGAACAAAGTCGCCTTGCAGTCGCAAGCAAACGGCAAGTTTGTGACCGTCACTGCCGGAAGTTCCCCTAGCCTAATTGCCAATGGCTCCCAAGTTACCCCTGCGGCTACCTTCCAGTGGTTTCCCAACCCCGACGGGACTGCCTACCTAAAGTCGCTTGCAAACGGTAAATACGTCACGATCGATACCACCCAAAACCCTCCGGCTGTTATGGCCTCTGCCTCCATCTCCGGAACCGCCGAAGCGTTCGGAGTCACCTGCTATAGCCAGTTGGCGGGGCCCTCCGCTCCTGCCACTCCGAAAAACCTTCGGGCAAAGGCTTCTCCCAAGTCGGTGGTGCTCACATGGTCGCCTGTCGCAGGCGCAACATCGTACATGCTCTATCACAGCAGCTTGCCTGGCGGCTCAGGCATGACTCCGTTGGCCCAGATTAGCGGAGTCAGTTATATCGACTTAGGCGTAAGTCCAAAGACAACTTACTCCTATGCGGTCACCGCGTTGAATGCTCAAGGGATGTCTATACGCACCGCCGTTGTGACCTCAAAGCCACTCGAATGACCCTCCCTTGGTTGAAGCAGGTCCCTGAGGGGCCAATTCGTGCTCACGCTGCGCGGTCTGGCAAGGTATTTCACCTCGAGTCCGCTTGAGGCGCCTCGTAACGCACTCGAAGAGAAAAAAAGCCTCAAGGTTTGGGATGATCTCCCATCAGACCAGGTGTAAAGCACTATTGCGCACATTGTCGCGATACGCTACCCTGTGAGTTCCAAATGAAGTGTCATGACCGATACATTGCAATCGCGATGCTGATGTCTGTGCCCGGAGTTTCCTTGGCGCAATCGGCGGGCCTCCAAAACTTTGAGCTGCGGCAATTGCAATTGGACCGGACGTCGGCGATACTCAACGCCCACGCATCAGCTCTCCACAAGCGAGGTGCGGCATTGGTTCCCGCCGAAGTCGAAGGCAAGATAGCTGAAACGCGACGCAACAGTGATGGCTCGATCACGGCCACGACGACTCGAGGAAAGGCGGTAACTTACGATCCTCAGGTGTATAGGCCACTATACGTCGAAAAACGTGACCGGACCCTCTTTGGACTCATCCCGGATAGAACCATGAGTGTCGGCGCGTTTTGGACTAGAGCTCCCGGCATCAGTGGGCTCCGAACTTCGACTTCTTATACCGACTTGCCGTTCGGAAAGCTGCCAAACCCCGATGCCAAGAACTCAACATCGGCGTCTCTATCGCAGAGCGCTAGTTGGATGGAAGGGGGCGCCGCCCTGGAAACATACGGCCTGAACCTCGGGCATCAGTTCAACTCAGACTTAGATTTTGTTCAATATACAGGAAGCCTAGGGATTACCGCGGATCAGGGCGCCACGCGAGAAATGACCGGCTGCCTTTCGGTAGCACGGTCCCTCGCTAGTTTCGTCACCCTGAGTGTTAACGGGACCTACTCCAACGGTGGCAGAGGTTCAAACGGGTGGACGGCGCAAGCGGATATCTCCGTCACAGTCTCGCCAAGATTGGTTTTCTATCTCGACGCCCAACCTCCAAGCATTGTTCAAGGCGTGACTCCATGGGACATCGGCATGCAAGCGACGACACTCCCAAATCTGTCGATTTCCTTCGAATTCGATCAGGGACAGTCCTGGTTTCTCGGCTTGACTCATCACTTCGCCATTCGCTGAGAACTCCGTCCAGTGCTTTCAGGACCCCTGGAACTTTGTAGTGCCGTTGTTTGGACAAGAAGTGCCACATCAAAGCCCTATCCAAATTGGACGGGGCTTTGATGTGGCTAATTGAAATGACCGAGAGAAGTTAGCCTTTTGGTTTCGGCGCCTCCTTCTTTGTGGCCATCGGGGTGGCCTTCTTCATCGCGCTCTTGGTGAACTTCTTGCGCTTCCCAAGGGTACGTTTGGCATGAACCGCCCTTGGGAGATGAGTTGCCTTCATGACAGTTTTGATCTTCGCACCCTTCCTTGTGGCAGGAGCAGTAATGGGATGCGTAGGTTTGGCTATCCTCTCGGGCGTTTGAAGCGCTCCAGAGGAAGAGGCGATTGAAGCGATGATCGCGCCGACGATCATGCTGAAGTGAAGTAGTTTTTTCATGGGTTTCCTTTTGGGTTTGTCAAAGCAGTGGCGAAGTGAAGCGGTTTAGGCTGCCTGGCAGCAAGCTGATGAGATGCCGCGCCTCAAGGGTCGCAGCGGGGGCGCAGAGGAACCAGGACCGTTAGCAACCTCGTTCCGCGATAGGCGAAATGCCATCAGTTCTTGGTCCAGGCAGCAAGAACGTTGAGCCCCTCGGCTGCATCCTCGACTACTTGGAATGGCGCCAACGAAACATGTCGGGTGACGAGCTTCGTAGTGCCGTCCGGGTTTTGCGCCATCAGCGTGTAGGTCACCCCTTCATGGGTTCCGCTGATGTTGTTGATGTGGATCATTCCTTCTTCGACACGAAGCGTGTAGCGAGGCTTCTCTACCGCTTCCTTTTGTCTAGGCGCTTTGGCCGCAACTGGCATGTCGATGATTTGCTGGGCGATGGTTTTCGATTGGGTCTGTACTGTCTTCATGGTTGATTCCTCTTCTCTTTCGTTCTTTGTTGGCCGTTTGGCCTTACGACAAGAGGTGATGGGAGGTCAGACCCAACCTTGAAGCCGATAGGGCACAAGACCTAAAAGGAACCTACGAGGCAGTGACATAACGGGCTTTCCGGTGGTCTTCAACAGGATAGAAGGGTGCGCTAGCAACCTGCCGAGCAGCGTCCTTTCCGCGAGTGCCAGAGGAAGGCGCCGACTTGTAAGCATAAAGCCATGAAACCTAGGCACATGTCGAGAAATGAGGGACTGCCACTTAAAGCAGTCGGTATCAAGCCTCGACGCTTCGGGAGCTAGACGCCCCTAAGAGGCATCCCCGATTGCGTTCCTTAACATGGCCATTCCCTACCGGCGGTCTTTCGATATGGGGAGGTTGAGGCGTCTCACCCGACAACGGTCGAGAATGTGCCGGTAATGCGGTGTGAATTTTGCTATTCAGTTCCGTGCCTTAGGCGACACCAAATCTGAGCCGTTTCTGAAGTCATTTTAGTCCCTCCAGAATACGAGCGCCGCCCTTCGCTCACTGCTAGCGGATGACTCCGCTAGGGTGTCCCACGCTCTGCAAAGTATCCAGCACGGGGAAACCCGAAGAAACTATCTCCAATTGGCCTGGTCTACAGACTTGCTTCGGCGCCCGCCCTCAAATGGGCTGTTGGGCGGGTATGTGGTCGCCAAAGTCTAGAAGCTTCCGAACTTGGGGACACGGCAAGAACCTAAGACTGAACCGAGTGGAAAGACTTACGGGTTGGATGCTAAAGCTGAAGATTCGGATGGACGATTTTTGGGCTACCCCACCGTCCACTTCGCTGGCAGCTCGATGAACCGGAAAACTAAACCGATTAGCTCCGTTCGATTTCGCCCGCAGCGCGATCGAGTGCTGCAGTGATCGTCGCGAGTGACTCCGGACTGAGTTCCCCTTTTGCCAGTCGCACTTGAATGGCGCTTCGAAGGTTGTCCATCGCGCGCATCAACTCCGGTGCGGGCGGTACTCCGAAGCGTGAGCGTGACGCCTCAATTCGAGAGCGAACCGCCTCGACTGTCGACGCATTGGCTACAAGCGCCGCACGACCCTCTTCCGTAAGGCTGTAGAGCTTCTTAGTCGCCTGAGTCTCGCTTGCCACTAGGCCAGTCTCTTCCAAAAACGTCAACGTTGGGTAAATAATGCCTGGACTCGGCGTGTATTGGCCGTTCAGCATATCCTCGATAGCTTTGATGATTTCGTAACCATGCCGTGGCTGGGTTGCGATGAGATCCAGAACAAGCCAGCGCAGGTCGCCTTGTTCGAATGGCCGATCAGATCGTCCCCGACCTCGGCCATGGCCCAATTCGTGCCGATCCCGGCCGTGGTGGCCGCCACCTCGCCACTCCCGGTTATTGCTAAACATGGTGCATTCTCCTTCTTGGATGATGGCAGCAAGTCCTGCTAGAACCCTCGTCACCCCCTCCTGGTTTCTCACTCTTGCGAAACCTTCTCCTCGAACGCCTATGGGTTCAAGTCCCCGGTCGCGTTCCCATGTCTCAAACATCGCTCTTGGATCCCGATTATGCCGGGAATCATGGTGATGTCCTCTCATTTCTCATACCTTCCTTATGGAGCTCCACTCCATTGGGATGCATCTTTGATAGCTTTCTGAGCTATCTTCGATATATCTAACTCTATTATACGCTGAACAATTTGAAAGGGTGCAAGTGAATTCACGCAAATATCGAGAATTGGCCTTCCTAGTGAGGGTTTGGCCACGTGGCAAAGAACTCTCAAGTCCGACCGGATTAATCGATATCGTCCTGTTGTCTTAAGAAGCGAGCCCGACGATTCCAGGCTCTTCTATACAGATTGGTTGCGAATACGGCCATTCCAAAGGCGATTAAGAACGTCAGAAACAATCCGGAAAGGAGGTCTTCTTTGAAGTCATCTGAGGTGTAACCGGAACCATGGGCCAACAGAGTCAGAACCAGGGCAATCGCGGTAATGAAAAGGCCGAAGTTGAACCAGAATATGCGCCGAACCGACCTCCAAGTAATCGCATCGGTTTGCTCGGGCTGCTCGCTCCTGAGCCACGACCAGCTACCCGGACGGTCAAGCTGCCTCAAGCAGGTTTCTTCCATGGAACTTGGTATCCATTGCTTTCCCCTTTTCATTCGATCTCCAAATGGGTTTGAATCGTTAAATCCGTCTTCCATGTTATCCGTAAAGGCGATTGAGACCGATCAGATCCCCAATTATCCACTTTGGTTTTTTGCACCATTTAGATTCCGAATGAGCTCAGGTCAACCCGGATGGGTCCCGCTCATGATTCGATTCGTATACACTGTCTCTGTGAAAGGCATCGCTGCGATTGTCATATTGTTCGTTTCCAGCATGGCTGCCGCTGATGGACCGCTTTCCAGCGTGTACAAATACAACGGCAACTTTATATGGGTCAGTCTGGGCATGATGTCGGCGTCGACAGTTAAGTCTCTGTCGAAAGCTAAGTCGTTTGTGGTCACCGTGACGTTCTCACAAAATGCCAAGGTGAAGAAGGACTCCAACGGGAACTCTTGGTTCACTTTCGTACTTGCCGACTTTGGAACCGACTCCAAGTGGTATCAGACGCGTGGAAGCGCTTCGGTCCCTCTTACCAACGGAGTCGTGAAACCAGGAACGTATCACCTGAAAATCCCCGTTGCGGGTATTCCGAGCAATGTCCTTGCCAGTAGGACGCAAACGATCGACGTTGGACCTTCTACATCGGGCCTTATCGGACTTACCGCCTTTACCGTAGATTCTATCAATGGGCAGTAGGCCTAGAGTGAACTGACCACAAGTTTGATTCAAGCGGAATTCTCCTCAATCCGGCGATCCATTCAGCACCCCCCAGTCGACGCCAGCTTCCTGGCCAATACCCTCAGCATGTTGGTCAGACGGCGTTGAACGCACTTTGCCTTCCATTTCGTTGAATGCACCACAAGAAACATCCAATCAAGAGCACAACAAGAGAAGCACACGAGGTTCGGCAGAAGGGACTCCGCAAACCTCATACAGTCACTAATCCCGCTCAGTTTTCTGGGCCGGGCAGCTCCTTCTTGATTTTGCGCCGCGCGGCTAGAACGGCGGTAGAATCAGCCCATGAAATTGGCGGAAGCGCTGAGCCTTCGGGCCGACCGGCACAAGCGCATGCTTCAACTTACGGAGCGAGTTAAGGCGAACGCTCTTGTTCAAGAAGGAGACGTACCAAGCGAGAGAGCTGGGGATCTCTTGGCGGAATTTGATCGAATCGCCGACGAGTTCGAGCAGATCGTTGCCAGAATTAACCGGACCAACCTGGCCGTAAGTATCTCGGACGGCAGAACTTTGACCGAGGCAATCGCCAGGCGCGATGTGCTCAAGTTTCACATCAACATCTGGCGTCAAGCTGGCGACGCAGCGGCGGTCAGGCAGATTCGGGGCACCAAGTCCGAGATAAAACTGGTATCGGCCATCAACGTCCGGGAGGCAAGAGAGAACGCTGATCGGTTCTCGAAGGAATTAAGAGAATTGGATACGAAGATCCAGGAGGCAAATTGGATCAATGACCTTTTAGACTGAGACTATCGGAAGAATCTGTTGGTATCCGATCTGAAGAGTTGGGCGAACCAAGCGGCTGCCAGAGCCGAAATCTGGCAAAGGTGACTCTAGGGAGAAGAGTTAAGACGTTCGAATCCTCGACTAAAGCGCAACTCCAGCACCTCGCACATACGCACAATGCATCCCGCAATGCGCACTACCTTTGGTTGACAATTTCAGAGATCGGAGAGGGCGGGAAAGGGGATGGGTTCTTTCGGCTAAGCATGCTTGACGGGTGTTACGTCCTCCGTCGAACGATGGTGGCAATAGGCTGGCCGCTAAAGGCAGTGGCTCCTCTGACTGGGAGTTTTGTCTTAAGGCAAAACCCGAGGTTCAAATGGCGCAAACTCGGCGCGAAAAGGATTCTGGTAGACGTGCAAATCACGCGGCGGCCCTCGTTCATGGCGCAACCCATGTACTGACACTGGACCAGAAAGACTTCAGTCGTATTCAGCAATACGGCTTAATGCCCATATTGCCCAGCCATGTTTAGCCAGGATGCGATGCGACGGCCTCAATTTGTCAAACAGTGATCGGGTGTGCACTGCGGCAGCCGGACAAGTGCTCTCGCCCTATCCCACCACACGAATGATGTCGGCGAGGACGCCGGCTGCAGTGACTTCAGGTCCGGCGCCGGGGCCTTTTACAACCAAGGGCCTTGTCGAATATCGCTTTGTGACGAAAGAGATGATGTTATCGCTTCCGGAAAGACCGAAGAAGGGGTGATCCGGCAGGACGGTGGCCAGTTTGGCTTCGGCCTTGCAGTTGCTCACACGTCCCACGTAGCAAAGCCGCCCCCCGGCGGACAGAGCCTCGTTGAGCTTTTCGGCAAACACTCCCTCTTGTTCTTCCAGCAACTGGTAAAACTCATCAACCGTTTTCGCCTTTGAGCAGGCACTGGGGACGAGGTCTTCCACGAAAACATCTTCAAGCTCCAACTTGCAACCTATCTCGCGGGCCAGAATGAGCAGCTTGCGACCAACATCCCGGCCCGAAAGATCGTCGCGGGGATCCGGCTCGGTCAGGCCCAGTCGCTGCGCCCCCCTAACCGTCTCAGCAAAGGATCGATCCGACGAGTAGTTGTTGAATAGATAGCTGAGGGTTCCACTAAGCACCGCCTCAACCGAATAGATCTCGTCTCCGCTCTTCACTAGATCATTGAGCGTGCCGATGATAGGCAACCCGGCTCCCACACAGGTTTCGTAATGGAACTGGACGTTACGCCTATGCTCCACCGTCTTCAGCCCCTGGTAGGCGTCAAACGTGCCCGTGATGGCCCTCTTGTTTGGCGTGACGACTGATATATTCGAATCCAGTAGTTTGGGATACCAAGCCGGAACCGCTTCGCTTGCCGTGCAATCCACAAAGACGGAGTGAGGCAGGTTCAAAGCAAGAATGGCGTCAATAAACCGTTCCAAGTTCGCGGGCTGCTTTTCATGGGCATGCTCGGCTCTTTCCACCGTGAGTCCGTTCTCGTTAAAGGCCATATAGCGCGTATTCGTCAACCCAGTTATTTGGAGCTTCAGCTTATAGCGTTCGCCAAGCGAATCCTTACCATCCCCGATCTGCCGAATAAGTGTTTGACCGATTTGTCCGTCGCCTGCCAGGAACAAATGGGCAGTTCGATGGTCGCTTAGAAAGAAGGCATCGTGTACCGAGTTCAATGCCTTGGTGCGGTCCACCCGGCTGATGACGACGGAGATATTCAGCTCGGAGGAGCCTTGTGCGATGGCGATCACGTTGATACCGTTCGCACCAAGAGCAGAGAACAGCCGCCCACTCAATCCAGATAAATGCCGCATTTGCTCGCCGACGACCGAGACGATGGACAATTCCCTTTCGACTACCGCCGGGTCGATTAAGAGATGCTTGATCTCGTGCTCGAACTCCTTGTCGATGGCTGTTCGGGCCATTTCGGCGACGTCGGGCATGACGGAAAAGCAAATCGTATGCTCCGAGGACGCCTGCGTGATCAAGATCACGTTGATGTTATGGTTTGCAAGCGCTGAAAAAACCCGCTTGGACGTGCCCGCGACCCCTTGCATCCCAAGCCCCTGAACCCGCAAAAGCGCGATCTCGGGAATCGAGGATATGCCGGTCACGAGCAATTGGCTCCTTGCATTCCTATCGATCACCGACCCCTCGAAACTGGGATTAAACGTATTTCGAATGCGAATCGGAATGCCCTCTAACAGCGCGGGCTGAATCGTGGGCGGATAGAGAATCTTTGCACCGAAATGAGAGAGTTCCATCGCCTCTTCATAACTGAGATGGCTTATCGAGAACGCAGTCGGGACGACGCGCGGATCGGCGGTCATGATCCCGTCCACATCCGTCCAGATCTCAATCTCGCTCGCACCAATGGCAGCGCCAAGGATGGAGGCAGTCAGGTCGGAGCCTCCGCGGCCAAGCGTTGTCGTTCGGCCGTCCAGGGTCGCACCAATAAAGCCCGTGACCACGGCCAGGGGTTTTTGCGAACCTATTCTCTCACGGATGAGTTCGCGAGATCGCTCTAGGTCGACTATCGCGTGACCGAAGTGGTCGTCAGTGACGATGATCTCCCTCGCATCGATAAATTCCGAGTCTAGAGAAAGTACGTTGGAAACGAGAAACGCAGAGAGTCTCTCTCCAAAGCTAAGGATGTAATCGGCAGTCTTTGGCGAGCATTCGCGCAGGACATAAATGCTGCGCATCGCTTCCTCCAACTCGTTGATCGTAGTCCTAACCCAAGCAAGGGTCCGATCTCTGCTCGCTGGTGGAAACAACTCTTCGGCCGCATCTAGGTGGCGCTTTTCCAAATCCTTGAGCTCAAGCATAAAGCTCTCGTCCTTGTTAGCAGCCTTGATCGCCATGTCTTGAAGGGCATCCGTCACTCCGGTCATCGCGGAAACAACCACCGCAACGCACTCCCTGCTCGCCTGCACGCACCCGACTACCATGCGGATCCGCTCCGCGTTGCCGACCGACGTGCCACCGAATTTAAGGATTTTCATAGGAGAATGTGCGACCTAACTTCGCTTAAGAGATGTTTGGGGAACGACTTGACGAAAATGAGCGCTCCACAATGCATGAGCGATTGGAATCCGATGCATTGTGTGGGCTCTGCGCTGTCACGTAATTCTCGAAGGCCTGTACAGAGAATCGCGAAACCTCTCGCGACCCGATCATTCCGACAAAGCCAGATTCAAAAGTCGCTCAAATCCGCCGAAATTGGGGTTTTGCGATTCTCTATACCGGCCTCCGATAGTACTAGGCTCTCGAATGCAATGCAACGGCTTCATAGGTAATGATGTAGTTTATCGCTCGACCTGATTCTTCCACGGCATTGACTCCGGGGAGTTAGAGCGGCAAAACACAATTGACGGTGACAAGGCAGTGACAGGGAAATGTGTATCGCCACGAAGACGAGCCTCTGAAGTCAGAGTCCGGATCGATGGTAGGCTCAACAGACAATTCTCCCCACTGCCCCAACTGGATAGACGGAATCTGCGGCCCCTCACCAAGTACTTTGCGCTGGACTCTGTGCTTCGCCTGAGTGTTGAGGACCATCTGGAGTCTCTTTCATTCTACGTCCTGGTTCCAAACTTAACGAGGGCGTAACCTCTCCGTCATAACTCCGACGCGACCGCTGCTTCGATCTTGGCAATGTCGATCTTCTGCATCTCCATCATCGCCTCGAACGCACGCTTCGCCGCCTCGCCTCCCTTGGCCAGCGCATCCGTCAACGCACGGGGCGTGATCTGCCACGACAATCCCCACTTATCCTTGCACCAGCCGCACGCACTCTCCTGACCGCCGTTGCCGACGATTGCGTTCCAGTAGCGATCGGTCTCTTCCTGATCGTCGGTGGCAATTTGAAAGGAGAACGCCTCGCTGTGTTTGAATACGTCTCCGCCGTTGAGCCCAAAGCATGGTACGCCGCAGACCGTGAACTCAACCGTAAGAACGTCGCCCTCCTTCCCGCCGGGGAAGTCAGACGGAGCGCGGTGAACTTCGCCTACCGCGCTATCGGGAAACGTCTCGGCGTAAAAATGCGCTGCCCCTTCCGCATCGTTTACATACCATAGAAAGATTGTGTTCTTCTTCATGATTGCTCTCCTTTTTGGTGATATAGATTATTAGACTGTGGTTATAGCCGAAAACGAACCGGCAAGGTTTTGCGATCAACTGATAATCTTGCCCGCCAATCATTAAGGGATAATAAATGCCATAGGGAAAACCAAAGGAAAGGCACAAATGCATGAATACTCCTTGATCTCATGTCGCTCCTCAGATGTCGTCTCACTCTTGGAGAAGAATGTCCCCGCTCTGTTGAGCCAGTTGTATCGCGCGGTGGGATGGGATGCGAATGCCTCTCGAACGCCTGATCGTTGCGCACGAATGTTAGCGACGACTGGTTTCGTCGTGTGCGCTTTCAAAGAAAACGAGCTTGTGGGCTTTGGAAGGTTGTTGCTAGATGAATTTGCAGCTTGCGTCTTCGACGTCATCGTTCGGCCGGAGCACCGTCGGAAAGGGATCGCAACTTCAATCATGCATGAGATCACTCGCTTTCTTGATCGTGAGGCACGGTATGGATTTCTTATTGACGGAAGCAACGCGGGCGAGCTTTATGAAGGGGTCGGTTTTCATGCCGAAGGCGGCGAACGCGTGATGTATCGCGCTAACCAGCCTCCAATGATATAGGGACTCGCTAATGAGCTTTAGTCGCAGCCCGGTTTCGCGTACTACCAACTATATCCATACCACAGCTACAGCATGGCCCTGTATTCCGTAGAGAGATTTTTACAGGGATGTCCTAGGCGGTGGGTCGTTGAGTTCAGGTTCTTGACCGAGATGAAGATCTGTAAGATCAGCCTTGAACGAGGGCTCGTGCGAGCCGTCATATTTGCGGTCAACGCGGCAAGAAACTTCGCGTCTGGCACTGAACATTGCGGCAGACTGAACGTATGAGCGCTGTGATGGCACCCATTTGGGAGATCCTTCGATGAACCTCCTTCGAATCTACATGCCGGCACTGTTGCTCGCCCTTGCACCGTCGGTCTTTAGCCAAACGGCCAAGCTCGATTGGAGCGTCCTTCCGATGGATTTGCCACAGGCAGTAAGGACTGCCATTCCGATTGGGCCAAAGGCCGCATCGGACGTGATTCATATCGCGGTGGGGATACCCTACCGAAACCAATCTCAAATCCAGGCTTTCGTGGATTCAGTGTCAAACCCGGCGAGTCCGAACTACCGTCATTTTATTACGCCGGACGAGGTGGGCCGCCGATTCGGAATCGCGGCGTCGCAAGTCAAGCAAGTTCAGGACTATCTCAGTTCGATGGGCATGAAGATTCGCCGGGTGGCCCAGAACCGGCTCGCGATTCTGGCCGACGCCACCGTTTCCCAAGCAGAGGCGGCTTTCAACACGACCCTGGATGAGTTCGAGGCGCCCGATTCGACAATGCCGAAGGGCGAAATACTGTTTTCGTTCACGCGTCCGCCCAGCGTTCCTACGAGCATCAGGCGCTTAGTGCTGTCTATTGAGGGGCTTGAGAACTTCAACAAGCCACATTCCGAGTTTACGCTCACGCCGAGCCAACTACAGACTTTATACAGCGCCGCCCCCATTTATCACTCTGGTTACCAAGGGCAGGGCCGAACCATCGGGATTACCTGTATGACCACATATGGGTTGGCGAATATTCCGCTCCTCTATTCCTATTTCAATCTCCCCACTCCATCGGGCGGTGTCGGATCGAACGTTAAAGTCGTTCACGTCAACGGCAGCAATGGGAACGTATCGAGTGGCGCAGAGGGCGAAGGCGATGCCGACATCCAATGTACGTTAATGATGGCGCCGCTTTGCAACCTGATCGTCTACGATGGTTCGGCAGGCAAACTCTATCTCGATACCCTTACCGTCGAGGCCGACGCAAATGCCTGCGACATCATCACCGAAAGTTATAACGTCGATGGGTCTGGACTTGATTCTTGGCGCAATATGCACCTGTCGATGAGCGCGCAAGGCATCACCAATCTTTGTGCCGCCGGGGACTCGGGCACCGCCGGAGTCGTCAAGTATCCCTATCCAGATGCCGACCCGGAAGTGCTATCGGTTGGCGGAACGACGGTGGCGATCGATACGGCGGGGAATCGGACCTCAGAGATCGTTTGGGACAATCCCCAGAGCGACGGCAAGGGAGTTGGCGCCGGCGGATGGGCGACGATCGCGAATTCGTGGAATGCGCTTCCGTCGTGGCAGGTAGGAAATGGTGTGCCAACCGACATCCCTTATCGTCTCGTCCCAGACGTGACGCTCGACGCAGACCCGAACTCCGGGTACGAAGGTTTCTTGGATGGCGCATACCGAAAGGTCGGGGGGACAAGCTGCGGCAGCCCTACCATGGCTGGGTTGCTCGCCGATTGTGAGCAGGAGATCATCGCCGGCGGCGGGTTACCGCCCAATGCGGATGGGTACCAGCGCTTTGGCAGACTTCAGGATCTCATCTATTCCTATAACGGCGATCCAAGCGTGTTTTACGACGTGGTGTCAGGTTCCAACGGGACTTTGCCGAATAACCAGACTTCCGTCGCCGGTCCGGGCTGGGATACCGCTTCCGGGTGGGGAGCGATGATCTTCTCTGGATTCGTGAATCGGGTCTTGGGAACTGTAGGAGTGGGGAACTTGGCGTTTTCCCCGCCTTCAGTTGTGGGTGGGACAACGTCCACGGGCACCATCGGGCTGACGGCCGCTGCCCCGCCAGGGGGGGCGACAGTGATGTTGACTTCCGCCTCCTCGGCGGTAATCGTTCCGGCAAGCGTCTCTTTACCGGCCGGGGCGAGCTCAGCTACTTTTACCGCGACCACAACTGCAATCGGCGCGTCGACGCCGGTCATCGTGACGGCCACCTTGGGCAGCAGTTCTGCGACCGGTACTCTAACCATACTGCCGCCTTCCTTAAGCGGCCTAACGCTCAGTCCGGCAAGCGTGGTTGGCGGAACTAAATCTACAGGTACGGTGACCCTAACCGGACCGGCGCCCAGCACGGGAATCTCCGTGGGCCTCTCATCGAACACCAACCTCGCAACTGTTCCTTCGTCGGTCAACGTTCTTGCTGGCGGCACGTCGGCGACCTTTACGGTCACCACGATTCCTGTCGCGGCGGCATCATCCGGGAAACTTTCAGCGACCCTCGACGGATCAACGGTGTCGGCTACGCTCACGATCACTCCGCCGACAATTCAGAGTCTGTCCGTCTCTCCCAACACGGTGGTTGGAGGCGAATCCTCGACCGGTAAGGTGGTCCTGAGCGGTCCAGCCCCATCCGGCGGAATTGCGGTATCCCTTGCATCAAGCAGTGCTGTGGCCACCGTCCCCGCCAATGTCACGATCCCTTCCGGGGCTTCGTCGGCAAGCTTTGCCATCGCCACCTCGACGGTAAGCTCTGCGATGACGGTGACGATTACTGGAACCCAAGGATCGACGTCGCAATCCGCAACTTTAACCGTGAATCCGCTATCTCTTCTACCGCTTACGCTCAATCCAACCAGCGTGACGGGTGGCGCCTCGTCTGTTGGCACCGTCACGCTCAATGGCACGGCGGGCCCGGGCGGAGCGGCGATCGCCCTTTCCAGCAGTGCGTCGACAGTGGCCACCGTTCCGTCTTCGGTGATGATCCCCAGCGGTGCATCTTCCGTCGTCTTCACGATAAAAACTGCCCCGGTCAAGTCGGCGATATCCGCCACGATCACGGCGACCTATAACTCAGTTTCGCATACGTCAACCCTAAACGTTCTCTCCCCCACGGTCCAGTCCGTGAGCCTGAGTCCCTCCACTGTAACCGGCGGCGCCTCATCGACTGGATTGGTCACGCTTACCGGCAACGCCCCAACCGGGGGGGTGGTTTTGAAGCTTTCCAGCAGCCAACCTGCAGCCACGGTCACGGCAAGCTTGACAGTGCCGGCTGGGAAGTCCTCGGTCACGTTCACGGTCAATACGATGCGCGTCGCTGCCGAAACGACGGCCTCGATTTCAGCTGCCTTGGGCAGCCAATCCCAGTCTGCGCCATTGTCTATCGAGCCTCCGGCGCTTGTTTCTGTCAGTGTGAATCCAATCGCGGTAATTGGGCTGGCTCCTTCTACTGGAACTGTGACCCTGAGCGCTGCTGCGCCAACTAAAGGAATCGTCGTAGCGCTATCCAGTAACTCGGTCGATGCAACCGTGCCTTCGTCGGTTACCGTGGCATCAGGCGCGACAAGCGTAACGTTTACGGTTAAGACCCTCTCAGTGGCGTCTCAGACGGTTGCCACGATCACGGCCACCTCGGTCGGAACTGCGAAAACGGCGACATTGACGATTAATCCGCCCGCCTTGCTGAGCCTATCTGTGAGTCCTGTCTCGGTGGTGGGGGGAAAACCTTCTACCGGCACCGTGACGCTGGGAACGGCGGCCCCTGTCGGCGGAATGAGCATCGCTCTCTCATCGAGTGGCACGGCTGCGAGCGTGCCAGCCTCAGTCCTGGTTCCGGCAGGGCAAAAGACCGCGAAATTCACCATCACCACCTCTGCGGTCACGGCTCAGACCGTTGAGAAGATCACCGCGTCGTCGGGTTCGACATCAAAGTCGGCCAATCTGACTGTCTTGAAGTAGCTCGGAGACCGTAATGATGTCTGGCAAGAGCCACGACGAGACATCCGAGATGGCCGCATCCAGTGTTTAGGCAGCCCAAGTATTCGCAAAAAGCCGCCTGACATGCAACCAGCCGTAACCGAGATCGGACCAGTCAGGATTGCGGGCCGCATTTTTTTTGCATCGAGCCGTGCCTCACCTTCAAACCTGACCTAACTCATTCGTTGCTTGAAGCCTGTCGCCCAGTCCGTTTCTCACCAGCCTCTCCGCCGTGAAGCCGTTTCACGGCATCTTATGGCCTAATTGGAGTAAGTCAAGCGAATCGAAACCTCCAGCAAACCCCATATTCCCCTCCGCCGGAAGCCGTTGCACTGCATCTTGTGGCTCAATCGGATTAGGTTGAGCGAGTCGAAACTTCCAACAAACCCCAATTCCCTCCAACGTGAGGCCGATTGGAATGGAGGGCTTCCGGACGTCGCTGAAAAGTCCGCCCTATCATATTCGGATCCTTAATGCAACAAGCGAATACCTTCACAGCCCTGCACGGCGGGTCTGAAGGTGACCTCAATGAACGGCGCCACTCATCCGATAAGCAGTACCCTCGATGGGCTCAATGTCGTGATCAAGGTTCTGAGCTTAAGTTCGCGCGACTTGGGGAAAGGGTCTCAGGTCCTTGACCTAACAAACGAAGAAAAATCGACCAATCTGTTTGCAAGGCAACATCCTCTGGAGGCGAGCGGCAACGGTCTCAAGGCGAATCACGCTTTGTGGGCCGCCCATGGGGCCGAATGGCTTAGCTTAGCCGTATTGCCCGCGGCCCTGGGTAATCTGCGGCAGTGCGACACTTGATCGCCGCGATAGTCTTGGCGCTCGCGCCGCTTTTTGGATTTTCGGGTCAGTCGAGTCCTACCACGGCGTGGCAGGACCCGGCTTATGGAAGGTGGCACTCCTCAGTCATCGGGGGCGGAGGGTATCTGCTGGACACAGTCGCCTGCCCCTCGGACTTAAACCGCATGTATCTCTACGGGGACATGGATGGCCTCTTCCGCAGTGACGACGGCGGAAACCGTTGGCGAATCATCCACGCGGGTCTACCGGTCCAACAAGGACACTACGAGTTTGCGGGATTGGTCGTCGATCAGCAGAACGCAGATCGGATCGCGGTCGCTGCCGGTGACCAAGATGGGCCCAAAGACGGAGTCTTCTTGAGCGACGACGGCGGTGAGAACTGGACAAAGACGCTTTCCGTTCGGTTTATGGGCAACGGCCCTTTCCGATGGGCGGGGACTCGCCTGGCCGGTAATCGCGGAAAGGCTGGCAGGCTCGTCGCGGCTTCCGAAGGGGATGGAGTTTGGACGAGCGACGACGACGGCCGTTCCTGGACCGCTCGCGGCCTTGAAGGAGTTTTCTTTACGCAGGTCCAAATTGACCGATCAGACTCGGCGAGAGTTTGGCTGTGCGCCCAGACCGTCGAAGTTTCTTCGGGCCGACTCCGAGGCGGGTTTTACCGGAGCGAAGACGGCGGAAAGAACTGGTCCAAATTATCGGACGCATCTCCAACCGAGGTCGTCCAGGACCCAGACGAGCCAAACGTTCTTTACGGGCCTTTCGGATCGAAGCTCATGCGAAGCCGCGATCGGGGATCAAGTTGGCGGGCCTTTTCAAACGGCATCCCGGCCGCTTCGGGCCCGGAGATCGATACGGCGCCTTTACTTTGGGTAAGGGACCAGGGTTTGTGTTGGCCATCCAACGGAACCCTACGTGCATTTACCGACTGGATAAGGGAAGTCCGGAATGGAGGAAGATCCAACCCCAGTTCGAAAAAACGGGTTGGCGCTTCCGGTTCTTCAATCCGCCGGCCTCCAATCCGTCGAGTATCTTGGTGTCTTCATCGAATCCCCGCCATTGGTTCCTCACGGATGAATTCGGCCTTTACCAGTCGTGGGATTCGGGATCGACCTGGAAAACCACCAACCAAGGGATCGAGGTTACCGTGATTCACACCCTTTCAGTCGATCCGGCAAACCCGATGAGGGTCTACATGGGAGCAGGTGACGTGGGGTTCTGGTGGAGTGAGGATGGCGGAACGGTCTTTAACCAAACGGATTCGACATCGGCAGGTTGGCTCGGCAACCTGAAGTGCATCGGCATCTCGGCAAAGCTGCCTTCGCGGGTTTATGCCACAGGGGGTGAAGGTTGGAATGCCAACCGAATCTATACGTCGGAGGACTACGCTAAGAGGACGGTGTGGCTAGGAAACGGCGAAAACGGCCTTCCTAAAGGCCGGTATTCATGCAATACGATCGTTGTCGATCCTAACGATCCGGAGAGCGTGACCATTGCGACCTCGGGCAACCTCCATACAACCGGTGGTGTCTTTCACAGTAAGGACGGCGGCAAACACTGGGCGCGGCTAGGCAAGGGACTTCCTGCCGATCACGATATTTTCACCGACAGCATCTGGTGGGGCGGTAGGCAGTTGGCGATCGGATCGGACGGCGCCTTGCTCGCTGCAAGTGCGTCGTGTAATTGCGCCTTTCGGTATGACCCATCGAGCGAGTCCTGGAAGACGATCCAGTTTCCCCATGTCGGCGGGGTCTATTCCATCAAGGCCGATCCTGTCATTGCCGGGCGGTATTACATATGTGTCGTGGGAGACGACTCCCAGCAGGATATCAACCAAGGCGGTGTTTTCCGAACGGACGATTTCGGCGCCTCGTGGTTCAAGGTCCTTGCCGGCAGCATTCGCGGCTTTGCGGTAAGCCGAGAATCGAACCGAACGCTCGCGGCATCGACGCGAGACGGCATCCTGCTAAGCACCGATTGGGGCAAGACATGGAAGAAACTCGATCCGCCGCCAAACCACTGGTACTACAACTGCCTCGCCTTCGCCGGTCACCGCCTCCTCGCCGGCTCCGGAGGAAACGGCGTCTTCTGGACCGATCTCGAGCATCTATAACTCGTCCTTGTCGAATTGCTGGTCAGGGATCGTGAAGCCCTGGTTTTTTGGTGGATATCGAAAGCTGGGGTTGCTGGATGTCGGTTGGTTGAAAGCCGCTGACCGTCGGCGCCATACGCGCCTTGTGGACACGAATCTTGGCCCCTGTAAATAACGATTGGCGCCAAGCCACCTTGGCGCCAATCGTGAAAACCAAACTCAGCCTAGCTTACTGGCAAGGTCCAGTGTTCCAAGGCTCTTGAGTTGAGTACCAATGATCTCCAAACTCATACGAGTTCGGGTTGAGAACTGCCCCGAGGGTCTGATACTTTGCATGTCCGTCAGCGAAGCTGTAGTTCGCTCCTTGACCACCCGTATGTCTATCCCAAGCAACGCGAATGACATCGTACGCTTTGAAGAAAGCCACATAGCTCTTCGTTCCGACTCCACCAGCGGCTTGGGCAGCCGCATACGCCTGAGCAAGAAACGCGGCATTGAAGATAGTGTATCCGGTTGCGGTCGATTGGGCGTTGCCCTTAGTCGCGCTGGTCGGCGAGGGAAGGCTCAGGGACGGATTCAGTGAGCCACATGGCTGTGAGGGCCAAAAGCCGCTGGTTCCCTTGTGCCCGTCGCCGTCACCGGCGTCGGTCGAGACCAAACTGTCGTTACGGTGTTCTGTGACCACGATCTGCGAAGCGGGGCTTGCGAGCGAGGTTCCGGAAACAGGAGACCAGTCGTGCGCTGGAATCGCATTGTAGACTGGGATATAGCTGCTTAGCTGAGCAGACCAATCGCAATACATTTGCCCGCTGCCGTTGAGCTGTCCGATATCAGAGATGCCGTTTGGACACTGGTTGTCGGTCGGAAACGGTTTTGGATCGGAAGGACAAACGAACAGGTTCCAGTTTTTGATATAGGGCTGGACCGTAAACGTCCAAGTGATCTGATAGGTTCCGTTCGGATTGGCAGGATTGTAGGTTCCAGGATAAAAGCCGGCAGGATCGTTCTCCCAGTCGTTTTGAGGATAGACGTCGTCGTTGTCGTTGGAATACATGTAGATGCCGAGAGCCATTTGCTTGGTGTTACTCAAGCACGTCGTCTTCTTGGCGGCTTCTTTAGCCTGGGCGAAGACGGGGAAAAGAATGGCGGCTAGAATTGCAATGATGGCAATAACAACCAGGAGTTCAATAAGGGTAAATGCTCGTTTCATAGGAAAACCTCGTAACTCGGCATTTAATCATCGTCTCTTTAAGCCAATGTTAAGACGTCAATCAACCAACGCGGACACGCACAGGGTGGTCATTGAAGCTAGGTTGGAAACTGCGAGAACTACAGACTAAGAATGAGGGTAATGTTCTCGGGTGTAACCTATGTGTTCGGAACGATTTGTTACCTATGTGTCCGGTTCGGACAATTGAGTGGTGGTCGGGATGACTGGATTCGAACCAGCGACCTCTGCGTCCCGAACGCAGCGCTCTACCAAGCTGAGCCACATCCCGATAATGCGGCACAGTTTACCGCCTACGGACAAGAGAATATACGGCAGTGTTACAAGCCCCGAGTGAAGAGAACTATCTGCAGTAAACTTGAATCAAATACAAAAGCCGCCAAGTGACCTCTCCCTCGAATAATCGAGCAACGTGGCCGAAATTGCCGTCTTCACCGTCGTTTGAAATGGGCGCATCGGTCAGGTAGGTTTGGTTCTACGACAAGCAAACCACCTCGCGTCAGAGAGGACCCCTTGTAAGCCAGAACCGATGCTCTCGGCATAGGGCCAGTCGGGCATGTCATGCCAAAGAACGTGGCGGCAACATATGGGGCTTGGGTGCGCTCCCTCGAAAGATCGAGGAACGTGGGCGAAATTGCCGTCTTCACCGTCGTTTGAAATGGGCGCATCGGTCAGGTAGGTTTGGGGCTCCGACGGCAAAACGTGGGCACGACACATCCCACGACTACAGAATTTCGAGGCGTTGTAACGACC